>Ga0116143_10004880_pt1 | contig 12495 bp, 9 predicted proteins | sample AD_UKC034_MetaG_FD_89745 | JGI IMG/M metagenome (GOLD analysis project Ga0116143, IMG submission 89745) | Active sludge microbial communities of municipal wastewater-treating anaerobic digesters from USA - AD_UKC034_MetaG | ecosystem: Engineered > Bioreactor > Anaerobic > Digestate | place: USA...
CATACCCTCTGTTCCGTCCATTGGATCCTCATTGTTGTCCAGACGAAGGAGCAGGCTCCTGGCATCACCCTCGTGGGGGTTGTCCTCCGGAAAATCCTCGAGGAACTTCCGAACAACCATCGCACGAGCCTTGTGCGCCATCTCCTTGTTGGCCGCGACTGCCGATACCTCCCGCCAGGCTCCGGCCAGGTCGGTCTGCCGGCGCTCCAACTCTCCCGCGGCATGCTCAGCCAGCGCCGTGTACCCAACTTCTGCGGGTTGAGCGCTGGCCAGCTTGGGTGGTGGAGCACCCACGCCCGCGAACAGGTTCACCACGGCCTTCTCCAGGCTCTCGACAACCTCGTCCTCACCGCAGTCCCCACTCGCGGTCCCCGCTCCCTCGCTGGCCGACTTCTTCAGATCGAAGAGGTTCACCGTCACCTTGCACTTCTTGCCGATCTTCAAGACCTGGCTGGCCATGGTTTTCTGCGCCGCCAGCTCCCTGCCAACCTCGATCTGGCAGGACTCGTCGAAGCACTCCTTGTAGGAAGCCTTCTTCGCCTCGACCAAACGCTCCCTGAGCTGAGACCGGGGAACCACCTGAAAGCCCTTGCTCGCGAGCAACGAACCCAGGTAGTCGGTCAGGCGGCTCCGCGTCTCTGCGTCGAACTTGGGGCCGCGGACCTCGAGGTCGAAGACCGCCACAATGGGACGGTCCTGGGCGAGGGCGAGGGAGCCCGAGGTCAGGGCGAAGCCGAGGCCAAGCAGGCCTGCAACCAGGGGGGCTGTGCGCATCCCGGTCCTCCAGGGGTTACGGCCTCGATGGTAGACCCGACCGGAGGGAGGGGCAAGGACGGGAATCAGGGCGCGGGGGTGGTGGAGCTCGCGCAACGGGAGCCGAGGAAGGGATTGAGGGAGTCATCAGCGAGGTCCGGCCTCAGACGGTCACGGAAGGTCCCCCGAACGCTCAACCCATCATTCGCCCCGGAACCTCTCCATCGTCTGCTTCAAGTGCATGAGGGCTATTCCGAGGGAACTCCCTCAGAAATCTCAGGAGGACGCTGGCTCGTGCCGGAACACGGGTCAGAATACCCTTGAGCAGAATGCCTTCATTGTTCGACCGGGACGGTTTCGCCTACAATCGCATCGAGGAGGTGCTCGCATGAGCGGCCGAGGCTCACGTAGTCGAGCAGGCGCTCGCAGCAGCGCGCTCGCGAGCGAGCTGGGGCGCTTCGAGGCGCGGGACGCCGCGAGCTGGCGAGCGTGGCTCGCCGCCCACCACGCCGGGGCGAAGGGGGTGTGGCTCGTCTTTGCGAAAAAGCGAACCGGAAAGCTCTGCATCGGCTACGAGGAGGCGCTCGACGAGGCGCTCTGCTACGGCTGGATCGACAGCGTCATCAAGCGAATCGACGAGAAGACCTACCTCCGGAAGTTCACCCCTCGCTCCAACACCACCAACTGGTCGCGGAAGAACATGAAGCGCGTTGCCGAGCTGATCGCGGAGGGACGCATGACCAAGAGCGGCCTCGCGGTGCTCGGGGTCCCTCTCGAGGGCGACTCGCCGAAGGGGGCCGCGGCGAACGAAACGCTCGGTTCCGATTGCGCTCCGTCGGCGGAGGGACCCGCCCAACCAGAAGTGCCGGCTTTCGTGGCCGAGGCGATTGCCCAGAGCTCCCGGGCCGCGGCGTTCTGGCAGACCCTGGCTCCTAGTTACCGCAAGCGGTACCTCGGCTGGATCACGAGCGCAAAAAAGGAGGAAGCGCGCCAAGCCCGTCTCGCGAGGGTGATCGGCTTTCTCGAAGAGAGCAAGAAGTCCGTGATGGTGTAGCGCCGAGGCCGAGGCTGTCCGCGAGTCCTTCAGGCGAACGACCGCTCCTGGGCCCGGGCCAGGGCCTCCTCGAAGGGGTGGGCGCGGTTGGAGGCCTCCTGTTCCTCTCCTCTCACCCGTCAAGTGCGCGGCTTTCCCATGTTCCTGGCGGTCTGGGCCAGGGTGCTGGAGACGTTCTTGTTCATCGATAGGGCCTTGAGGTCGGCCGGCCGGAGGTGGGTCAGGAACTTCATGGCGATGGCCAGCGGGCACTTGGGGTTGTTGATGAGCGCCACCTTGACCGCGTAGTCGCGAGTCCACTCGTTGTTCTGGGCGATGATCCGGATGACGTCGTCGCACACCGCCCGGTTGCCGGCGATCATCATCGCCTCCTGCGCGTTGATGCCGAGGTTCTTGATGGCCGCGGTCGCCACTACCCGGTTCGAGTCCTTGACCAGGATCATGCGGGCCGTCTTGTTGCCCTTCGGGGCCAGGGCCACCTTCTGCCCGGTGGTGAGCTTGGCCAGCATCTGGACAAAGGTCTCCCTCTTCTTCTCCTCCTCGGCGGCCTCCTCGGCAGTGCGGGGCTCGCTTCGCTCCTCCTCCTCGAGCAGCTCCTGGGGCAGGGACTGATCGATGACCTCCTGAAGTCGCTTCTCCTCGGCCTCGTCCACCGGCCGGTTCCTGATGCGCTCCTGGGCCTCCAGGTAGGCGGCCACGCCCCTGAACTGCTCGTCCATGCCGGTGCGGACCGCGAAGTCCATGACGCGATCCGCGTCGGCCCTGCTGACCGCCGGGTTCTGCACCAGCGCGATGAGGATGGGCGGGTGGCGGAGCTGGCGGACCTGGTTCTCGACGATGATGCCGAGCGCCTGACCCGAAAGCCGCTCGGCCAGGAAGGCGTAGGTCTCGTCGGGCGTGTCCTGGTTGACCAGGATGGCCTCCACGAAGGAGTCGTTGCCCTGGAAGGTGCGGGCCATCTGGTCCAGCACCAGGGGGTGCAGCTTCTCCCGCAACGCGCCCTGGACGATCTTCTCGGGCACCCCACCGCAGGTGCCAGCCACCTGCAAGCAACCAGGAAAGAAGAGGAATTCTTCGAGGGGGAGGGTGCGGGCAGGGGAGGGAGGGACCGGGACCGTGAGCACCTGGCGCCAGGGGCGGGATGCGATCGCCTGATGGGGGGTAGGGATGTGCCCGCAACCGGGGCACCCGGCTGGGCCAGGGGCTGCGGGCGGCGCGCATGGTTCACCGGCAGATGACAACCTGTCCTCGACCCCTGCGCGCCACGCCGGCCTCGTGACAGGCTGTCAGCTCGGCGGTCGAGGGGCCCTGCTGCAACCTCAGGTTCCGGCGCGGCTCGGCCGCCCGCGGGCCCCTGGCCTGCGCCTTGCTTCACCGCGGGCATGACCGCGTGGCTCGATGGGCTCTACTCGATCCCCTTCGGCGTACGCCTGCTGGGTCTGTGCCTCGCCTTCGCCGGGATCGCGCTGGCCGAGCGCTGGCTGCGCCAGGGCCGGGCCACCCGTGCTCAGGAGTATCCCTTCTGGCTCGCCAGCGCCCTCGCCGCGGGCCTGCTCGGCAGCCTCGTGGACCTCGTCACCTCCCACCTCTCCAGGGAGTACTTTGTCCTCGGGAAGGGCCTGCCCGAGGCCTCTGCGAGCGCGGTGGCCTCCCTCGGCTTCGAGGCAGGGGTGGTCGCCGGCGCGGTGGTCGGAGGGCTCCTCCTGTGGGCGGACAACCCGCGACCCGGGCGGGCGCAGCTCGGTCCCTGGCGGCTCGCGCGGGAGCTCCTTTGGCCCCTGGGGCTGGCGCTCGCCCTGGCGCCGGTGGGCGCCCTGCTCGGCTGGCTGCTGTCCGGCTCGTTCCCCGCGGACTGGCGCGCGAGCCTCGGCCCCGCGGCCCCGCGCTTCGCGCTCGTCTGGGGCGCCCACGCCGGGGTGTACCTCGGCGCGCTCGTCGGCACGCTCATCGGCGTCGTGCGGGTGAGGCGCGCGGGCCGGCTCCCTCAGCCGATCCCCGGTGCCAGCGTTCTCTAGACCGGACGCCGGGGCACTGCAGGATGAGGACGACCGGGCCAGGAAGGTCCTCTACGTGGGCATGACCCGGGCCACGTTGGCGGCACGGATCCAGGCGGCGCGCGCAGCGGAGCCCCGCGGAGCTAGCGCGCGGCGCGCCGCCGGGCTGGTTGCAGGTGGCTGATGGCACCTGCCAGATGGGTCACTCGCTGGGCCAGCCGTTGAGGACCTTCATGGCCTCGAACTCCGACGGGTCGGGGTAACGGGAGCACTCCTGGACGGCCAGGCCGGTCTTGACGTGGTACGTCGAGGGCTTCTTCCGGTCCAGCCTGAGGGCCACGCAGAAGCTGTTGCGCACACGCTGGCCGAAGGCGTTTGGCGCGTCGACCACCAGGTGCACGATGTACAGGTCGCCGCGGTTGGCGACCACGTTCACCACCTGGAACACCGCCTCCATGGGCGAGCGCAGGTTCTCGAGGACCTCGCTCCTCGCGGCGAGCTTGGCCTCCCGGAAGTGGGCCTTGCCCCAGGCGAGGAGCGTCCGCTCGGCCTGCTTCGCCGCGCGCTCGGCCGCGGCCTCGCGCCGGGCCTCGACCGCGTCCGCCTGGTCCAGGACCGCCTGGCAGGACTTCTCGTGCTTCTCGGAGTCCATCCCCAGGCACTCGTTGGCCGCCTCCCGGGCCGCCTCCAGATCGCCCCGGGCGAGCGCGGTCCTCGCCCGCGCGAGCTGGGCGTCCGTGAGGCGCAGGTCCACCTTCGCCGTCAGCGCCGCCAGGGCCAGCGCTCCGGGGTCGTCCTCGGGCAGCAGCCCGGCCGGCGCGGCCGCCTCCCCGGCGGCCTCCGCGGCCGCGTCGAGATCGCCCTTCGCCAGGGCCTTCTCGATCTGCTTCACGGCCGCGGCCACCAGGCGCTGGCGATCGGCGCGTGCGGCCTCCTCCTGTTTCTGGCGCTCCGCGGCGCGGGCCTGCTGGAGCCTGACCCGCAGATCACCCAGGCCGACCGTGTCCTTGTCAGAGGTGGCTGCGCTCCTGAGGGCGGCCTCTGCCCGGTCGAGCTCTCCCTCCTCCAGCGCCCGCCTGGCCTGGGCGGCAAGAGCGGCAGCCTTGAGCTTCCGGAGCGGGAGGGTGGCCAGTTTCTGGCCTTCCGTGTGGATCGCGGCGTCCTCCCACGCCGACGGATCTTCCCAGACCCTTGGCAGGCGCGTCCGCAGCGCGAAGCGAAGCTCGCCCCGCGCGTCGGTCCTGCCGAGCGACGTCGGTCTGCCCAGGCTCCTGTGCACCAGGGAGAGCTCCACGCCCACGGCCGGCGTCTCGCGACACCAGCGCAGGTCCCGGCTCTTCTCGACGGTGACCTCGGGGATCTCCTCCTCGTAGTCCGAGTTCCTGGCTGCCTCCGCGGTGAACCAGATCAGCGTGGGCACCGACGCGCACACCCCGCCCACGCCCACCCACTTCAGGCCCGTGAGCGTGTCCGCGGAGGGACCATCGACCGGATCGGGCTCGACCGCGGCGCCCACGATGGCCAGGATGGAGCCGCCGATCAGCAGGAAGCCTCCGAGCACCGCCGGGAACCAGGGGCCGAAGCCGCCGGCCTGCTCCCGGACCACGAAGCGGGTGCCGGCCTTCCTGACGAAGTGGGGCAGGGCGCACTCCTCGCGGAGGGTGAGCTTGCAGACGGCCTGCATGCCAGGCTCCTCCTGGCACTGCCCCAGGAGCTCGGTCTTGCCCGTGGGCGTCTCGGCGCCGTCGAACCGGCCGACCTCGCGCCACTCGTCCCGCGTGGTGATGTTCTGCGCCATGCAGCCCGGCAGCTGCGCGGCGAGCAGCGCGGGGAGCAACGTGGCCAGGATGGGTCGCAGGAACGCCCTCATGTATCCTCCTCGGGGTCGGCGAACAGGGGAACTTCCCTTCGAGGGTAGTGCCCGGCCCGCCGGACCTCCACAGCCGATAGTCATCATGGCCGGGTCCGGACTCCCGACCTCCTGAAGGGGAGGACGCGCCTTGGCGCGGGAATCGGACCGGGGAAGAGCGGCGAACTCGCGCCTGGGGTGAGTCACACCTGGGGTGAGTCGCCCTTGTCCCGGGGGCTGGCGCGCGGTACACCTTGGTCATGGCCGGGAAGAGCTGGGACATGGCGGTGGGCGAGCTACCGTTCGGGCGGGAGGCGGCGCATACATCGCGGCACCTCAAAAGAGAATGGAGCCCCGCGCAGCACCAGTCCACTCATAAGAAGCACCGACCGGAAACGACAAGTCGCGGGACTGGTGTCCGCTGGCACGTCTACGAAGGACCCTGCGAGGTGCCGAACGGGCTGGCGCTTTGTGCCCTCCATCATGCGGCCTTTGATTGTGGGTCTCTCGGGCTCACGGACGATCTCCGCGTCCTGGTCTCGCAGGACGTCCGCGGCCAGGGGGTGGTCCGCGCGAGCCTGGTGGACCTGTCCGGGAAGACGCTGGACGGACCAAAGTCGCGGAAGGACTGGCCCAGACCGGAGTTCGTCGCCTGGCATCGAAAGCAGGTGTTCAGGGCGCCAGAGCGAGAGGTGGACGCGCAGTGCCTGTCTGCAATCCAGGCGATAGGTATCTCTTCGGGCGAACCCGATGACATTCCGCACGATGACCCGACCTTCTCGAGCAGGTGGTTCTGCGACTACGAGCACGTTCGCATCCTCGACAGGGGCATTCCCATCGATGAGATCAAGGCAGACCAAGCGCTCGCTGGCTGGTGGGCAGCGAGCCCTTTCCAGGGGCTGCCGCAGCGTATCCCGCCCAGCGCAGCCCGACGTCTACTACACCTGATAGCAGAGAGGGACAGGCCAGCGGCACGGCTCCTGGCCAGGTACAGGAAGGCTTCCAGTCCCCGTGCAGGCAGAATTAGCCTTTCCTCATCTGTCGAGTTCAGGCCCATGTCGAAGGCGATAGATCTCGAAGCACCGGCCAAGCGAGCGGAGATCACGACCGCGCGATTCATCCGCGACACGAGGGAGACCAGAAGACTGAAGAGGCTCTACCGGCACACATGCCAGGTGTGCGGCGGATCGATAAAGACCCCAGGGGCTTCTCGGTCCGGATACGTGGAAGCGCATCACCTGAAGCCGCTGGGACGGGAACACAGCGGACCGGACGTTGCGGCGAACATCCTCATCCTGTGCCCCGGATGTCACGCTGCCTTCGATCTGCTGGCAATTCATGTCGACCCGAAAACCTACAAAGTGAACCACTTCGGTAGAACGGCAAGCGAGCGCAAGAAGCTATTCGTTCTCGCTCACCATGGACTGGCGATCCGTTTTCTCACATACCACGCAAACCTCGTGGAAGCCGCCTGGGAGACAGGGCGGCATAGGTAGGCACTGGGTGGGTGGTAGAGGACAAGAAGTTTTACTGGAGGTCAAAATGGACTGTCGTGGATGGTCACTGGCTGGAATAACACTCCTGGTGTTTGGATGCGACACTGGGTACAGACGCACCGATCCAGACAGCTACTATCAGGCGCCGCTTCAAAAAGTAGTCACCTTCACCGAAACCGCTCCAGGGTTTCAGCTTCCCGGTCACCCCCCAGCAGTCCTTGTTCTTCAATCCCGGAACCCCTCCGTGAGCGAGCAGAAATTGGCTGCGACGATGCAGCGCATCATAAGGGACCAGGGCGGAACTGTCACTGAGGATCCCAGCAAGAGCGATCTGGTTCTCTCCGTGCGCCTGGAGACGGCAACTGAGGAGAAGCAGCGCGTGGAGATGGTGACTCAGCGTTCAAGGGCTGTCGGCATCGTCCGCGGTCCACTGGGTTGGTCGTTCGGTCATGCCGCCGGAGAGTCCGAAGTGCCCGTCGTGATGACCGACAAGGTTGGATTGGCGCTGGTCTCAATCGACCTCTTCATCCCGACCCGCGACGGTAGCGGCACGGACGAGGCTTTCGGAATTCGGCACGCCTGGCATGGAACGCTGCAGATCGGCAGGAGGGCATTCGAGAAGGAAAACCACCGCTGGCTGAACTACCTGTTCGAGCAACTTGGCGAACCCGATGGTCGCCAGGTTGCTCGGTTCTAGCGTGGGTTCAGTCGTGGATGATTAGCATCATCAGGAGGTCTTCCGGGTTGGGCTCGGATGGGAAGGAGGGTGGGACGGGGATCGATGCGGATATCGTCGTTGAGTCGTCAGCCTCCCGCCGTGGTCAACAGCCCGATGCCAGGTCTTCCCTCACGCCGCCTCGAGTTGCTGGGCCCTGAGCCGGTTCAGCGCCCGCCTGGCGCAGCGGGGGCAGAGATCGTGGTCATGGTCGGCCCGGACCCGGCCGTAGTAGAGGAAGATTGCTGCGTGCTCCCCGCACTCCCTGCACTCCCGCTTCCTGGTGTTCCGCCTCGGATTCGCTTCCAGCTCACGGTCCATCGGGCACCTCCTTCTTCCTACCTGGACCGATCGTGCCACGGCGATCTGACATCGCCGGCAGGTGGGTCCAGGATCGTGGGAGGGGAGGGAGATGCGCAGAAAGCTCAAGCGATATCCTGCGGATAGACCTCGTGGTCCTTGGCCAGGCTCACGGCCATCTCGCGGATTCGCCGGTGGTGGGTGAAGAGCAACACCTGGGTCTTCTTGGCCAGCCCGGCGAATACCTGCAGGGCGGCCAGGGCGCGGTCGTCGTCGAACTGCACCAGCACGTCGTCCACGATGAACGGGATGGGCTCGGCACGAGCGACGTGCGCCTCGACCGCAGCCAGGCGCAGGGCGAGGTAGAGCTGATCCCGGGTGCCCGTGCTGAGGGCGTCGACGAGAAGGAAGTCGCCGTTGCTCCGGATGCCGACCAGGATGGGCTTGTCCTTGTCATCGTAATCCGCCCTCACACCGCGGAACGAACCGCCGGTGAGGGCAGAGAAGTGCGCGCTTGCGCCCTTCAGCAGGGGGCTCTGGTTTTCTTCCTGGAACCTGGCGATCTCGCGTTTGAGCAGAAGCTCTGCCGCGCGCAGAGGTAAATAGCGGTCGATCTCGTCCGCCAGCTGGGCCAGAGCCTCCTCGGTCCGCGCGGCTGCACCGGCTGCAGCCTCGGAAGCGGATAGGCGCCTGAGCTCGGTCTCCGCGGATCCCTTTTCCTCGGCCATCCTGCTGAACTCTGCATCGGCGGCTTGGATCAGTGCTGGCAACTCGGCCGAGCGAGCGCCGAGCGCGTCAGAATTGGCATTCTCAAGCTCGGCCTCGATGGCGGTGAGGTCGGCGCCGGCACCTTCCTCGAGGATGATTGCATCCAGCTGCTTGAGCCTGTCTCTCCTTGTTCGCTGCTCCTTCGAGCGTTGCGACACCTCGGGGACTTGTTCCTTGTCGGCGCAACCTGCTTCGCGACAGAGCGCTGCGACCTTCTCCTCGGAGGCCGCGAGATGGGTCTCGAGCGTCGCGACCCTCCTTTCAAGCTCGGCGAGCTCCCTGGCTTGACGCTCCCTGTCATCCCTGGCCTTGACGGCTTCATCCAGCTCCCGCCTGAGGCGCGCCATCTGCTGCTGCGGTGTCTCGTCCGCCTTGCCAGGCGACACTTCCTTCGTGAGCCGTCCGAGCAACTCCAGGAACCTCTCCTCATCCTTCTCGATGCCCTTGATCCGGGCTTCCAGCTTCTCGGCCTCGTCGAAGTGGGCGAAGACCTCCAGGTAAGAGTCCATCGTGCTGCGGGCCACCTTGGGCTTGGTGTCAGCGGGGAGGCCGAGCGGCTTCATCACCGCAGCCCATTCTTCCTGCCAGGTGGCCAGATCCTGGGCGGCGCGAGCCAGGTCGTCCTTCACTCGCGTCAACTCGCGCTGGAGCTGCTTCTTCTTCTCCTGCGCAGCCTTCCTGTCTGCGCTCGAGTCCAGAATCTCGTCCGCTTGCTGGAGCAGAGCATGGAGTTCTGCTCGCTCATCCAGGTCGGCGCCCAGACCCTGAAGCAGGTTTCGAAGCGTGTCCGTGTGGTCGACGACGGCTCCTCTGGTCTGTTCGAGTTTCTCCCTGGCCTCCTCGAGCTCGCGCTGCTTGTCGCGAAGCGCTTCCAGACTGGTGAGCCATGAACGCATCTCCTGTGGCATACCCGCGTCGATGGCCGCAGGCTTCCAGAGCTCGAGCCAGCGCTGCTCCGTGGCCTTGCGCTCCGTGGACGCCTTCTGCAGCTCCGTCTCGAGGGTCTCGAGCTGACCCTCCAGCGATGCCCTGGTAGCCTCGAGTTGCGCCCTCCTTGCAACCTTCTGCGCCTCGCGCCGCAGCCGGTCTGCAATGCCATCTCCACGGCCCACGCTCTGCTCATAGGCTTCGTGGAGCGGCTGACCGTCCGGGAACAGCTCGGCTGCAGCGGCATCCACCTCATCGTTCTCAAGCCATGCGCGCTTGACCAGGTCCCAGCCCTTGTCCCGGATGGTTCTCGCTTGCGAGAGGTCTTCCTCGGAAGGGATGCTGGCCTCGAGTGCGAGTGCGCGGAGCTCCCTATCCGTCGCGGCGAGTTGCTCGACAGCGTCCTCCCTGCGCTGCAGCTTCCTGGTCAGGGCTTCTTCCTTGGCTCGGAGTTCCTTCTCGTGACGCGCGATGGTCGCCTCGGCCGGGAGCTGAAGGGCGCCTATCCGGTCCATGGGGCCGCGCCACCTGCCCAGAGCCGCAAGACCGTCCGCGCAGGCACGCTCTTTCCTGGTGACGTTTCGTTCGGCCTCGGCGAGCAGGCGGCCGATGTCTCCAGCCTTGCGCGCGCTCTGGACCGCGCGCTGGAGAGGAGCAACGTCAGCTTCGGCGAGGGAGTCCAGCGTGGATTCCTGGAGCTGCGCGAGCTCGTCGGACAGCTCCTTCAGGCGTTGCTGCGCCTTCTTCTCAGCCAGCGAGATCCCCGAGTGGCTGGAGATCAGATCCCCGAGGGAGCTCTTGACCTGCTCGATGCCCGGGCGTTCCTCGGGGATGCTGTCCAGGGATCTGCCCGGGCGGATCCGGCTGAGGGCCTCGCGAGCGCTGTTCCGTTCAGAGCGCCGGCTCGAATCGACCCGGGGCTTGTCCTCCAGGGCCTTCTCGTGAGCGCCCAGCTTCTTGCTGGCGTCGTCGATGCGCTCCTTCGCGGCGAGGATGGCCTGATCGGGGACCGTTTTCTCGAGAACAGCGACCAGATCGAGCAGCGCCTGCCTGGCGTCGGAGAGCTTCTCCCTGGTTGTCTCTGAGAGGTTCAGCGCATTCTGCCACCGGAGAGGAAAATCCTCGCTCAGATCGGGGGCCAGGGGCATGCCTGCAGATTCCTCGAGCAGAGATCTGCGCTGCGCCAGCCGCGGGAGGAGGCGGAGCCAGCGCTCGATGCGGTTCTTCTCGGCCAGGAGCCCCGCACGAGAACTCGAGATCTGGGCAAGAGCCTCCCTGGCGTCCTCGAGCCTCTGGTTCGCTTTCTTCCATTCGTCGACGGTGAGGGTTGCCTGCTTCTTGGCGGCTTCCGCCTCCTTGATGGAGGCCAGGACCTGAGCGATCGAATAGGAACGGCCCCTGGCCGTGAACAGGCTGTCGGCCTGGGATGTCAGGTCGTTCAGGAAGCTGCGGAGCTTGTTCACGCCAGAGGCCGCCGTGAAAAGCGCTTCTCCGAGGTCCCCCTTCTGCTCGAGGATCTCCTCGCCACCCTGGACGAGGCGACCGTGGTCGATTCCGAACATCGCCCCGAACACCTGCTCCGTGAGGCCGCCGAGGAAAGGTGAGAGCGAATCGTCCGGAAGGACGTCCTCGGTGGCCGGGTCGACGAGTGAGCCCTTGTTCTTCTTCAGTCTCTTGAAGTCGATTTGCTTGCCGTCAGCGCTCCTCAGTCGTCCGCCCACGGCGAGCTGGTTCATCCTGTGTTTGAAGTCGTCCCTGGTGCGGAACTCGAACCCGAACAGCAACGCCCGGAGCGCCCTCAACGCCGAGCTCTTGCCCGCCTCGTTCGGGCCGAAGATGACGTGGAGACCCTGGTTCCCGCTGGACAGGTCCAGCACCTTGCCGCTGAACGGTCCGACAGCGAGGAGCCTGAGCTCGTCGATGCGCATGGCCTATCTCCTCTCTCCGGAGAGACCGGCCAGGACGATCTCGCGCGCTGCTGCCACCAGGGCCCGTCGCGCCTCGGGCGAGGCCAGATCCGGCCCAGCTCCTTCGCCCGTTGCCGGAAGTACGCCGGCTACCTTCCCCTTCAGCGTCTTGATGGCCTCCTCCAGCTCTTCGCCCAGTGCCCAGTCAGCAACCAGCTCGTCAACCGGGCGGATGAGCTGGGATAGCTCGGCCATCTCCAGGGACTCGTCACTGGCCGAGACCCTGGAAGGACTCGTCGAGAGGACCACTTTCTCGACCCAGACCCTGTCCCTGCCGAGGTCGATTGCCCTGGCCCGCACCTCGTTGACCAGCTGTTCCCGATGGATGAGGAGCCCCCGGTGGGCGGCGGTCGCGCCGCTGAGCTCGATGCGGACCGCCACCAGCCTGTCCCCTGCATCTTCCGCCAGCTGGGATATCGCGTCCCCCACGCTATCGACGACCTGCTCCATGTCGCGCGCCGCCGAGACATCGAGCACGCGACGGACCCAGCGCATCGCATCCAGGTCGCAGCGCTCCACGTCCAGGATCTCGCCATCTTCCGCGTTCACCAGGACGCAGCCCTTGCGGCCGGTCTCGTTGGCGTGCCGGCCCTGGGTGGTCTTCCCCGGCAACACCCAGGGCCGGCACGCCAACGAGACCGGCCGCAAGGGCTGCGTCCTGGTGAACGCGGA
>Ga0116143_10004885_pt1 | contig 12490 bp, 10 predicted proteins | sample AD_UKC034_MetaG_FD_89745 | JGI IMG/M metagenome (GOLD analysis project Ga0116143, IMG submission 89745) | Active sludge microbial communities of municipal wastewater-treating anaerobic digesters from USA - AD_UKC034_MetaG | ecosystem: Engineered > Bioreactor > Anaerobic > Digestate | place: USA...
ACTCTTAATCATAGAAAACTCCTTCTCTTGTCTCAGATTTTTTCTTGTCGCTAAAATCATAACACAAGATGGGAGTTTTCTTCTTTTGTCTATTTAATTTTCCTACAAAAACTTTACACTAGCTTTACTTTAATGAATTTGCTTCATCCACAACTTTCTTGATGGCAGCAGCTGCATCTTTGGGTAATTTATTATATCCTTCATCCGTCTTATCAAGCTTCTTAACATATTCAAGCCTATCGTTCATTCTGGCTTTCAACTGTTCAACATACTCTTTATCTTTGAGATTTGGAACAAATCCTTCCCACTCATAGAGTTCAATGTCAGAGAAAGGTCCCCACTTCTTGAATTTGGCTTTATTTTCAACAATTGCTTCTATAATTCCCAAAGTATCCTTAGGTTGCACTTTTTTGCCCATAAAATCACCGGTATTAATAATATAGCAATCAACATTTTTCTTATCTACCAGGTCTTTGAATTTTTTATAATCATTCACCAATGGATAAGTTCTAAATGGATTTGCATATGGTTCAACAACCAGTGCATTAGGATCAACACCTTCTTTGAGTCGTTCTGCTGTGGAACGCTTGGTTGCAAGAGTTGCTCCCATAACGGATGCAAGTGATGCTCCCTTTAACTTAACAACAGGCGGAATCGTCGGGTCCTTCATAATCCAGAAGATTGCATTAACCGGAGATTCAATCTTATCGACACGGTTGGGTGACCATAATTTGGATTTAATTGCACGGCCATTACCATTTCTGATATCTTCAGTAACAATAACAACCTTGCCGGCCTCATCCAATGTTGCCGATACATTCTGGCAGGTTAACAAATACTTATTATCTTCACAATCGCAGGGATAATCAGCAGTCTTATCAAAATATGTAGGTTCGAGTGCAATGGAGGCGCAGGTATCTGCATTAATAATAAATGCATCGTCATGCAATACCTTGATTGCCGGATATTTGCCGTTATGCTTGGCATGCGTAATTGTAGATTTACCGGAGCCTGATAATCCAAATACCGCAGCAACATACTTCTTGCCATTGGCTAAGGTGTATTCCTTCTGTCCACCGTGACAGGATGCGTAGCCATTACGGTTCGCAAGTGCCCATGCAAGTGTTAAGGTTCCCTTCTTATGCTCTCCAAAATATCTCATACCAAGAATTGCCGCACAGTTGGTCTCTGTATTAAAGTAACACAGACATTTGGGATCACAGACATCTTCCTGTCCGGGAGCTCCAATCCACTGTGGATCAGAGAAAATATAGATATCCGGTTCTTTGCCGTTGCCAATCATTTTTGAAGATTTATACATTTTCACATATTCATCTGAGGTATATTGAAAATTCAGCAACCAGTTATATAAAAGATTCTCTTCTCCCTCCGGGATCAAAAGATGTGCCTTTACCATGAATTCCGGATCAAGTCCAATAAATGCTTCTGCATGATACATTGTCTTCCATCTGGTATCATAGACGGCATCCATCAGTATCTTATCCAATTTCGCATTATCTGTTCCTGGCTTACCGGTAATTCTTCTTGCAGGTGCATAGCGACCGGTAATCGAACCATCATTAAAGAGCAGAACCTTCGCATCCGGTTCGAGTCCGAACTCTTCACCACGATATACAGGCATATCTGTAACTATCGTTCCCGGCGAATTTTTAGCAAGCTCATAAGCTTCCTTCAGCGTGTTAATCTTAACTACATTGTTACCGTAAAATGGTGCTTCAATAATTGCACGTGTATTGGTTACAGGTGTACCAGCTTTCGGAAATCCAACCTTATTGGGGCCAATTTCTTTTCTGGCATAATTTGCTTTTGTTGCCATCTTCTGTCCTCCTTATGTGTATCACATTTTTTGTTAACCAAATGATTGGTCGGTTAGTGTCATGCGCGCAATTGTCTGACAAATAAGCGTCACATTGCAAATATTATACCAAATTAAGGGGAGAGAGTAAACATTATTTGTCATTTCCTCAAATCGGTGCAGTCGCATTTTTCAGCCATTCCAGCTCAGAACCCTGGAAAGAAGATGAGATTTTGTCATACACCTGTTGATGATATTGATTCAATGCCAAAAGGTCCTCTGGCTGCATCAGTTCCGGTCGTATACCTTTTCGATCAATTGGTACATAGGTCAAAGGAACAAATGCCAGAAATTCTCCATCCGCACTTTCGCCCTTCTTCACACAGAGCAAAATATTCTCAATTCGAATACCATGACTTCCTTCTACATAGACCCCCGGTTCGTCCGATACCAGCATTCCTTCTTCCATTGGCGTCTCTAATCTTCCATTGCGGTTGTGCCAGCTGATATTTTGTGGGTCTTCATGAACATTGAGCATATAACCAATGCCATGACCTGTGCCGCATTTGTAATCAATCAGTATCTTCCATAGTGGTTCTCTTGCAAGAATATCCAGATTTCTGCCCGTACAGCCCTTTAAGAATACCGCATTTTGAAGTCGAAGCATTCCCATAACTGTTCTCGTAAAATGTTCCTTTATCGTATCGTTCACTTCTCCACAGAGAACGCTCCTTGTAACATCAGTGGTTCCTCCATCGTATTGACCTCCCGAGTCAACAAGATAAATGCCATTTCCTTTAATGTTTAGATGATTTTTGCTGGTTGCTTCATAATGCATCATCGCAGCATTGGCACCAAATGCACTAATCGTCGGAAATGACAGGTCTCTGTATTGTGGAATAGTACTTCTTCTATGATCCAGATTCTTCGCTGCATCGACTTCTGAAATACCATTTGGAATACCAACCTTTTCCATCCACATTAAGAATTTTGTGAGTTCTACACTGTCCAGGCGATAGATTTCCTTAAGATTTTCAATCTCACATTCATTTTTGATTGCTTTCCCAATTGCTGTAGGATTAGGGGCATCATAGATTTCGCCTTTTCCTTTAAGAATTCTTAAGGTTCTATAGTTACTGTTATTTTGATCAATCCAGATTCGCGCTCCAAGCTTCTTCTGCTCCAGCTCAACATAAAAATTCTCATACTCTTTTAATTGAATCTGATGAGCCAGGGCAAATGCCTTCACATCCTCTGTAACAGCCTTTGCTTTCAGATAGAGACAGACCTCGTTCATTGTCACAATCGTATAGGAATAGGCCACCGGATTGCACACAATATCATTGCCGCGCAGATTAAAGAGCCACATCTGATCATCTAATTTGGAAAGTACGAAGCAGTCTGTCTCATTCTTCTTCATCTGTTTCCGAATGGATGCAATTTTATCCTCCACAGCCTGTCCGGCTAAGCTTAATGGCAGGATTGTTGCAGGTTCTGCACTATCACCAGGGCGATTTTTCCAAATCCGATCAATGATATTCGGATGGTCATTTAGCGTAACACCACATTTTTCACATATCCGCTCAAGCTTCAAGCCATATTCTGCACTGACTAAGGCGCCGTTAACGCCAAAAATATCTCCTTCTTGAAAATGCTGCTCCAGGTATTGGGCAATGTCTGGCACACCAAAAACCATACTCTTCATCAGCTTAATGCCGGTACCTTCCAGTTCATTTTTTGCCTGAACGAAATATCTTCCATCCGTCCACAGGAAGCATTCCGACATACCAATCAACAGGGTACCGTTCGAACCTGTAAATCCCGAAAAATATTCCCGTTCTTTATAATAATCACTGATATATTCTGAAGCATGTGGGTCTATCGTTATCATCAGATACCAATTGATCCCCACTTCCTGCATAGCAATTCTTAATTGGCTTAGTCTTTCTGCTACATCCATCGTTGTTCTCCCATTCACTTACTCTATTCAAGAAAAGACTTCGTTGAGGAGGAACCGATTCTGTCACATCCAAGCTCTACAAACTGAGTCAGTGCTTCCTTCGTGCGAATACCGCCGGCTGCTTTCATCTTCACTTCTGATCCAATATTGGCTTTGAAAAGTTCTATATCTTCTTTTGTTGCACCATTGGTGCCAAATCCTGTAGATGTCTTGATATAATCAGCACCGGCTCTCGTTACAATCTTGCACAGTTCAATTTTTTCTTCCTCAGTTAAGTAACAGGTCTCGATTATCACTTTTAGGATGTGTCCCTGCGTGCTTCCTCTTAATTTCTTAATCTCTTCGAATACTTCGTCATATCGACCATTCTTCACCATTCCTATATTAATAACCATATCGATCTCATCCGCACCATTTTTGATTGCATCAATGGCTTCGAAATTCTTGGCAATCGTAGTATTATACCCAAGAGGGAAACCAATAACAGTACAGATTTTCAGCTGTTCTCCATATTTATCCTTTATCGCTTTTACATAAGCAGGCGGAACACACACGCTTGCAGTCTGATACAGAATTGCTTCATCACAAAGTGATACAATATCTTCCCAGGTTGCAAATGCCTTTAACTGTGTGTGATCGATTTTTTTAACCATTTCCTTCATTTCCATTATTTTATCCTCTTTTCTTATTATTCTAACTTTAGAATAACCGGAGATATTCTCTCCGGTTATTTATGAACGTTTATACTCTGGTCTGATAAAAATGAATTGCATTCTTGCCGCTTACTTTCACATGATACATTGCCTTTTGAAGATTTTGATACAATGTCTCAAAGTCCTGACCGCCTTCCGGGAAATAAACCACTGCTATTGATAAAGTCATTGGTTCCTCTCCGCCCTTCGCCAGATTGGTCTCTCGCATTGCAAATTCTTTGATTTCATCGCAAAGGCTACGAATCTCTGTCTCCGAAAGTCTCGTATAGAGAAATAGCAGAAATTCATCTAAACCTGTTCTTCCAAGTAAACTATCCCGAAGTGCAAGTCGTTTTAATTCCTCTGAAAATCGAATCACTACGCCATCCGCAACACTATTGCCCATTGTACTCTTTATGGTTGAGAAACCGTCCAAATCAAGCAAAATTGCTGCACCAGATTCCTGTGAACTCTTTAAATAGTCATTAATTGCCTGTTCCACATAATCTCGGTTCCAAAGATCCGTCAACAGATCCTTCTTTGCTGTATTTAAAAGGCTCTTTCTCATTTCCTCCATCTGCAGCACTTTCTCAATTCTGCCTAACATTACTTCTGCCTCAAATGGTTTCGTGATAAAATCAAGTGCTCCCATCTGGAGTCCCCGAATCTCACTCGCATGCTCGGTATCTGCTGTCAGGAAAATAATTGGGATATTCGCAGTCTTTGGATTTAACTTAATCTCTCCCATGGTTTCATAACCATCCATCTCCGGCATCTTAATGTCAAGCAAGATAAGATCCGGATGATTCTTTTTCAGGAATTGCAGTGCCTGTTTTCCGGATTTCGCCATTGATAACTGATAATAGGGCTGTAATACTTCTGCCGCAACTTTCAGATTGGTTGTAACATCATCCACCATTAAGATATGTTTCATAGGCCAAGAAATCCTTTAACCTGTGCAGGCATTTCCTCTTTCTCACATACGGTATCATGTAATACAGGTGCTTTTCTGATATCTTCAATCGCCTTTGGAATGGCAACCTGTGAAAGTTTGCACAATTCATCAATCAGTGTAAAATCTTCCTGCTTCTCATATTCGGAATCAATCGCCGTCATTACACTTCTTGCAAATTTGTAAGGGCTTGCTGTAGAAGCAATCACGGTAACAGTCTCATCCCTGGTTGCATTTCTGTAATCATCATAGACAGCACCTGCCACTGCAGTATGCGTATCAATAATATAACCTGTATTATCATATAAAGTATGAATCTTTGATGCGGTCTTCTTTTCATCAGCATATCCGCCATAGAAATCCATTAACTGTTGCTTCATATCCTCAGTAATTGTGTATTTTCCCTGAGAACCAAGATCACTCATCAACTGTTTGTTTAAGGAAGCATCACCTCCGCCAATCTGATAGATCAGTCGTTCCAAGTTGCTTGAAATCAAGATATCCATAGATGGTGAGCTAGTTAAGATAAATTCACGGTTGCGATCATAAACACCCTGTGCAAAGAAATCATAAAGTACCTTATTATCATTGGATGCACAGATAAGCTTGCTAATTGGAAGTCCTAAGTTCTTCGCATAAAAAGCTGCTAAAATATTACCAAAGTTACCTGTAGGAACAACAACATTAATCTTTTCATTTTCGGTTATCTTGCCATTCTTTAATAAGTTAATGTATGCATATACATAATAAACAACTTGTGGAACCAAACGTCCAATATTGATGGAATTGGCGGATGAGAATACAAAGCCTTTTTCTTTCAGCTCTTCTTTTAATGTCTGATCATTGAACATCATCTTAACGCCGGTCTGAGCATCATCAAAATTACCGTGAATACCGATGACTTTCACATTGTTACCTTTTTGGGTTACCATCTGTTTCTCCTGAACCGCACTAACACCATTCTTTGGATAGAAGACGATAATTCTAGTTCCTTCTACGTCTGCAAAGCCAGCAAGTGCTGCTTTACCGGTATCCCCACTGGTAGCTGTCAGAATAACAATTTCCTCTTTTAAATTATTCTTCTTCGCAGCAGTTGTCATCAGATAAGGAAGAATGGACAATGCCATATCCTTAAATGCAATAGTTGCACCATGGAACAATTCCAGATAATATGCTCTGTCTGCATAGACCAAAGGTGCAATCTCTTCTGTATCAAACTTCTCATCATAAGCATGCTCGATACAGTACATCAATTCTTCCTTTGTATAATCGGTTAAAAATAACTTCATGACTTCATAAGCAATCTGCTTGTAATCCATGTCAAGCATCTGCTTTATATCAATATCAAATACCGGCAGCTTATCCGGAACAAATAATCCTCCATCTTCTGCAAGTCCCTGCAGTACTGCCTGTGAAGCTGTTAATTTCTTACGATTATCTCTCGTACTATGATACATGATTTCCATTTGTAATATCTCCAATCTGCTTACTTTAAACGTTTTTTAGTATAACACAAAGTGATTTTTGATGCAATATTACACCTATTATGGAATTTCACAATGATTAGTATAATCATAACTATAGTTACTGTACTTGTATTTTCTTCTATATTATTCAATTCAAGATATTTTAATAAGTGCTTTTCATAACGGCTTCTAATCTAACGAATTATTATGCTTATACGAATCAGATATGTTCTATGAATTATTTACACATGATAATTATCTATCTTCAGCGCAATTGCAAATATTTTTATTATCTCAGCGTTAATATCTATATCTTCTGTAAATACTCATTGTTTGTCTTTATTATCAGCATTAATACTACTTTTTTCTATTTATCGTTCATATGTTGACTTTTCAGCATAATTCGTATATATTACAGGACAATTACTGAATATTGTAATATAACAATAAAATATTTTACTTGAAGGGAGTTACAACTATGAAGGTGTTATTTATTGGAGGTACCGGCACGATTAGTACTGCTATTTCAAAACAGCTGCTTACTGAAGGACATGATCTATATCTGCTTAATAGGGGAAATCGTAATGATGTTCTGCCAAAACAAGCACACTATATTATGGCAGATATTAATGATGAAGCTTATGTAGCAAAAAAATTAGAAGGCATGCAATTTGATGTGGTATGCGATTTCATTGGTTTTGTACCGGAACAAGTAGCTAGAGATTATCGATTATTCAAAGGAAAAACCAAGCAGTATATGTATATCAGCTCAGCATCAGCCTATCATAAACCTTTAAAAGACTATAGAATTACAGAAGGTACTACACTTTCCAACCCATATTGGCAGTATTCTCAAGACAAAATTGCCTGCGAGGAATATTTATTCAAGAAATACCGAGAAGACGGATTTCCGGTAACCATTATTCGTCCAAGCCATACCTATGATGAAAGAAGCATTCCGGTTGCAGTACATGGCAATGGCGGCAGTTGGCAGGTAATCAAACGAATGCTTGATGGAAAACCAGTTATTATTCAAGGAGATGGTACTACGCTATGGACATTAACACATAATTCCGATTTTGCAAAAGGTTTTATTGGGCTCATGGGTAATGTTCATGCTATCGGCGAAGCATTTCAGATTACAAACGATGAATCTGTTACATGGAATCAGATTTATCAGGTAATTGCAGATGTATTACAAGTTAAAATAAAACCATATTATGTGTCTTCAAGCTATTTAGCTGCTGTATCTAATTATGATTTTACCGGTTCCTTGATCGGAGATAAGTCTAATACCGTTGTATTTGACAACAGTAAGCTCAAGTCGGTTGTACCTGGATTATGTATGAATGTTAGTTTAGAAAAAGGGCTTAGAAGTACCATTGCATATGTACTCGCGCATCCGGAATGTCAGCAAGAAGATCCTGCATTTGATGCATGGTGTGATAAAATAATTACTGTATTGGAAAATGCGAAAGCACAGATTATGTAAATAAAAAAGAAGGTTACAAATAATATTGTAATCTTCTTTTTAATTGCTTTATTTAATGACAGGTTTGCTTATATTCTTTCACATGTTGTTTATGTTTGTCTTTAATACTTTTGCTGTTGCCTACCAGAATATTAGGTTGATGTTCCTTACATATTTTTAAGTATTCCTTGTATTCTTCCTTACTAACGTTATAACATATAATATCTGTCCATCCGGCTTTCGATTTGATTACAATATTCTTTTGACTTCCAAAAATATGCTTTACAACATTGTGGTAGATTTGATCTATTTCTTCATATGCGATTACTTTTGGAGAAGACTCCAAATTATCATAAATGTATTGTTCTGTAAAATAAGTTCGGTTTCCAATTATTCGCTTATTAACATATTCTGCAATTGTATTATTTTCTATTTGTTTAATGATGGCATCCTCTCCATACTTCTGGATTGCATAATCTAAACGTTTTCGTTCCATATTATTTTGAATAACTAATTTTAACGAAAACCATATAAGCAAGGCGCATATAATCATTTTTATAACAAATCCCACCATATGACTGGGTGAAGCTTCATTGGTATTCCTCTTTAAAAATTCAGTAAATATCAAAAATACACCATATCCAAAAAAACCTATTGAATACCGATACATTATAATTATATTTCTTTTTTTACTCGAATTCTCATTTTCTAATCTCCCCAATTCTAGTATTCATTTCCTTTATACTAACATTTTAACACACCAGTTACGGATGTTCCAGAAGAATCTACTCCTTCCCCGGTCCAAAGAACAATAATCTTAGATGCCGGAGGCCATCCGGTATGGTATTTAGATGTGAGGGACCTTCTCTTCCATCCTTGTATAAGGTAATCGGTATTTCATAGACCGAATACTTCGCCCTTACGGCTGCTCCAATCATCTCCGAGGCCAATTCCATTCCACCGGATTGCAGATCTAATGCCAATATTTTATCTTTGGGAAATCCTCGCAGTCCACAGTGAAAATCTCTTATGCTTGTATGATACCGTAATCTTCCTATCCAGGATAAAAACGGTACTCCAATGTAGCGGTGGGTAAATGGCATAGCCCCCTTCTGCATGCTATTATTCATTCGATTGCCCATCACCAGATCATATCCTTCACGAAGTGCCTTGATATAATCGTCCAAGGAAGAAAAATCATAGCTTTCGTCGCAGTCGCCCATAATGATATAGGTTCCCCCTGCCTCTTTAAATCCACATAAAAGTGCATTGCCGTATCCCGGCTTCTCGCAGTATATCACCCTTGCCCCCAGTTTTCTTGCAATGTCTGCGGAAGCATCGCTGCTTCCATTATCGATTACCAGAATCTCCCCATCAATGGAACGGCGCTGTAAAAAGTTTTCCGCCTTAATAAAGCAGGAAGCTATTGTTTTTTCTTCATTCAGGCAGGGCATTAAGATTGTAAGCTCCATCTCTATTTCCTTTTCTTGGATTTTCTTTTATTTTTCCGTTGTGTTCCTTTGGAAGAGCCGGTTTTTCTGTTGGTGAAATGTGCTAAAATGCCAGCTCCACCATTCTTCCATAAAAAGTAAATCAGAATTACAACAGTGACCAGCTGGGCACGATATGCAAAAAAGTAATGAATATAGGCATGATTGGAAAGACATAAAAATCTCGCATAGGGTAGCAGTGCCAGCAGTGCAAGAGGTCCATATAATTTCATTGGTATTGGTTCCATATGGAATAAATAGACAATGGACAAGATCAGAATTGCGGTTATCAGAATGCATCCCAGTACAACCCCATACCCGGTTCCATTTTTGATTTGAAATAATCCGGCCAGGTTACGAATCAGTGCACCAAATAATCTTTCGAGAAAGGTCGCCTTCTGTCCGAGGTTTGTTCCATCCAGCGTAACATCCCCATCAATTCTAAGTGCTGCCATCTGAGTGGATTCCACGAAAGCTTCCCTTCCAAATACAGCAGCTGTAAGAATCCATTTGAACAGAAACATTCCTGCATATCCGCCAAACCACACGATACCATTACGAATTACAAGAACCATTCCCTGCTTACAGTCTCTTAGCTGATTCTTTTGATAAAGCAGGATCAGAAATACTGTCATGGGAACTGTAAATGTTATCGTTTCTGCGGTTAGGAAATCAAAAAAAGCGGTTAGTATTCCACTAATCAGAAAGAGTGCCAAAACACCGGAAGTCTGAACACTTCCCCCGCGATTCCTTCGAGACCAGTAAAGAAGCAGCACAATGAGAACAACACCAAGAACAAGAAATGGGGTTACATATTCCAGACAAAAGCATATCATAACTACATTAACAGAGCAAAGGCCTAAAAGGTAGGCAACCGCTAATGTCGTCTCCTTTTGACGAATCAGCAGGATTGCAGCAATTATGGATAGTCCAATCGAAAGCAGTCCTAAGGTAAGCCGGATTCCATTGACATCCATGATGGTCAGGAGTGGACGTATCAAAAGCATGGAGCCGTGCCAATAACGATAATAATTAACATTGGGCGTCTGTTCCTCCTTTACTGCGTTATAAAATGCCTCATTGACATTCATCATCACCGGCTGGTAGTAAGCAGCTCTCAAAGTACTTGAAATAGGATGTGTGGAATCTATATGATAAATCATATTATTGGTAATACAATCTGCATAGTTGTCCTGTTTTAAGAAAAGTGCCTGCTCCCTCAGCATAGGAAACAGTTCCTTATCATAATATAACTCCGCACTTTCTATCGAATGCTCCTTTATTGCTTCCCTTGGGATAAGGGAACTGAGACACAAAAGCAGCATACAGATAAAGGCGGTAACAATTCCGATTATCAATAATTTAAGTAATGGAAAAATCTTTTTCATATACCTCTCCAGCGTATCGTGATAAGTGGTTCTTTTCGATGTTTCTTTCAGAAAAAGCCGGAAAACCACTTAAAGTGACTTCCCAGCTTCAGTATTCGTAACATGTCAGCTCTTACCTGCTAACTTCCACTCCGTTATATAATGCAATCAGCTTCATCGGACCATACCAGGCAGAAAAAGTATCCACTGCTGCACCTGCAGGAATGTTGACCTGATACATGAGTCCCCCATACTTATATTCAAAGGTTACATCCAGATTTCTTCGTTCACTCAATACCTGCATGATGCTCTTAGGGAAGGAATTCCAAAGCTCAGAACGAAAGGTTAACTTCTCTCCCTCCTTCGCATTGGTCAGCGTCATTAGAATGTAGTTCAGATAATAACTGTTCGCACTCATCACCTGCGCATCATCATATACCCCACATTCACAGATATGCGAAAGCACTCCATCGGTTGTCGCAGTTGGTACTGTGGTTACTTTCCATGTATAGCCGTGGTTATGACCGGAACCTCCTGCAGTGGAATTACTACCCGTAGTATTGCCAACAGAAGCTGTATTACCGACAGCAGTTAGATATAACTTTGCTATGTTATCACTACACTCGCAGGTATAGTTATATTCGGCAGCAGTTATCGGAACATCATAATTATCCTCACCGCTGTTTATGCCTCCAACTCTTTTTACCTCTACATTGTTGACATATACCATAACACTCCCACCGGATGTATATTCTAAAGCAATGTTAGTTCCTGCCTGCAAAAGCCCGGTATTGTCAGTCTCATTATAGGTACCCGAGTCTCCGGTCGCGCTATAAAGGACTCCTTGCTCCGAATACAGTACATAATGTATCACTCCTTCAGCCTGACTCAGCATCGGCATCTCCAATAATACGATAACTGCCAGCAGAAGCCCTAGCAATCCTGTCCATCTTTTCTTACTGTTCATCCTTGTCATCTCTAAACCTTCCTTTTCCTTAATACTTTTTTCATAAACTTCGATTTACATATAGATATCATAAAAAAACCTCCAAATCACGATAGAAAGTACATTTTGTCCCTTCTATTAGTATATTTGGAGATTTCTTATTCTATTCCGATTAACATAAAATTTTTATGTTAACACTAACATTTTTTCTATTTATGATTAACGTTATATGTTACTCCGTCCACCGTAATCTGTTGTACTGTTGTATTCGCGGAGTAGATTCCTTCATCTACATATTGGTGTTTAGCCATCTCAACTCCGGCTTCAAGG
>Ga0116143_10004886_pt1 | contig 12488 bp, 9 predicted proteins | sample AD_UKC034_MetaG_FD_89745 | JGI IMG/M metagenome (GOLD analysis project Ga0116143, IMG submission 89745) | Active sludge microbial communities of municipal wastewater-treating anaerobic digesters from USA - AD_UKC034_MetaG | ecosystem: Engineered > Bioreactor > Anaerobic > Digestate | place: USA...
CACCGTGGCGGCACCTTTTCTCGTGATGCAACCGGCGATGGGCGCCGGCATCGCCGCACATCGCATACCGAACCCCCGCGCCGCGCGGCTGCAGAGCCTCGTGACCCACACCATCTTCGGCCTCGGGCTGTATTTCGCAGCCCTGGTGTCGAGCGTCATTCGCTGAATCCTCCAGGAGGAACCCATGCAACTTCCCGTTCGATCTGCACCTGTTCTGCTCGGCGCCCTGCTGTCGGCCATCATGACCGGCATCGCTCCGTGGGTGCGCAGGGTCGTCTCACAACTGACGGCCTGACGCCCCAGCTGCAGCGCCGCCATGGCAAGGACTGGCGCATCGCAATGGCGGCAGCCCCGTGAGCCGCCGTATGATGCCCCCTCTTTGCCCATCCGCACGGTGAATCATGCGAATCAGCCACCGTCTTGCCGTCATCACTTCCTGTCTGCTCGCTGCCGCCCAGGTGCAGGCCGGCGAAGCCGAGTTCCGCTCGCTTTACAAGGAACTGGTCGAGATCAACACCACGCTCTCGGCGGGCTCGTGCACCGACGCGGCGGCGGCAATGAGAACGCGCCTGTCGAATGCGGGATACCCCGACACCGACCTGCACCTCATCACCGCACCCGACCGGCCGAAAGACGGCAACCTCATCGCCGTGCTGCACGGTACCGATGCCGGCCTGAAACCGGTGATGCTGCTGGCCCATATCGATGTAGTGGAAGCCAATCGCGAGGACTGGGAACGCGATCCGTTCACGCTGACTGAAGAAGGCGGCTACTTCTACGCGCGGGGCGCTGCCGACGACAAGGCCATGGCCGCGATATTCACCGACGCGATGGTCCGCTTCAGGCTGGAGGGCTACCGGCCGGAGCGCGGCATCAAGCTCGCGCTCACCTGCGGCGAGGAAACGCCCAACACATTCAACGGCGTCAAATACCTCCTCCAGTATCATCGCGGACTGATGGACGCGGCGTTCGCACTCAACGAAGGCGGCGGTGGACGGCTGGACGGCGCAAGCGACCGGTATCTGTACAACGGCGTGCAGGCCGGCGAGAAGCTGTACCAGGACTTCACGCTCGAGACCGTCAATGAGGGCGGCCACTCTTCGCGACCGGTGGCGGACAACGCCATCTACCAGATGATGCGGGCGCTGGCGAAGGTGCAGGCATTGGACTTCCCCACCGAGTTCAACGATGCAACGCGCAGCTACTTCGCCAGGTTCGGCGAGATCGTCGGTGGCACAAGAGGCGCCGACATGAAGGCGGTCGCAGCGACTGGCGATGCGCCGGCCGTCGAGCGACTCAAGCAGGACCCGAGCCTGAACAGCATGCTGCACACCACCTGCGTCGCGACCATGATCGAGGGCGGGCACGCACCGAACGCCCTGCCCCAGCGCGTCACGGCAAACGTCAACTGCCGCATCTTCCCGGGCCGCGCGCCCGAGGAGATCCGCCAGGCGCTGATCGACGCAATCGGCGATGCGGGCGTGAAGGTGACGTTCCAGGCCGAGCCCGAGAAAGCCGGCCCACCGCCGAAGCTGACTCCCGAGATCATGGGACCGATCGAGAAGCTGACCGCCGAGATGTTTCCCGGCGTGCCGGTCATTCCGGCACAGTCATCCGGCGGCACCGATGGCCGCTTCCTCACTCCCGCCGGCATTCCGACCTACGGCGTCTCCGGGATCTTCTCCGACGGCGCCACGACCAACGCCCATGGCGTGAACGAACGCATCCGCGTCCAGTCGCTGATGGAGGGGCGCGAGTTCCTCTACCGGCTGATCAAGCTGTATGCGAGTCCGTCGGCTCATTGAGCATTCACGGCTGAAACGAACGGCAGGCGGCGAACACGCTGTCCGGTCAGCGCGAACCAGGCGTTCGCCACGGCCGGCGCGATGGGCGGCACTGCGCACTCGCCGATGCCGCCGGGCGCGTCGCTGCTCGGCACGATGTAGGTCTCGACACGAGGCATCTCGTTCATGCGCAGCACGCGATACTGGTGGAAGTTCCGCTGCTCGACGGCCCCGCCGCTCACGGTGATCTCGCCCCACAGCGCCGCCGAGAGGCCGTAGACCACGCCGCTCTCCATCTGCGCGGCGATGTTGTACGGATCGATCGCGATGCCGCAGTCGACCGCGCAGACGACGCGATGGACGCGAGGAGCGTCGCCGTCACGCGACAGTTCGACGACCTGCGCGACGATGCTGCCGTAGCAGGCCACGATCGCGATGCCGCGCGCGTGACCTTCGGGCGGCGGCTTCTCCCAGCCCGCTTTCGCGGCGGCGAGCTCGAGCACCGCGGCCTGCCGCGTACCCGCCAGCAGCTTCCGCCGGTACCTGTACGGATCACGCCGCGCCGCATGCGCGAGTTCGTCCATGAACGATTCCTTGAAGAATGCGTTCTGCGAATGGCTGACGCTGCGCCACATGCCTACCTGCAGGGGCGTGTCCACCACCGTGTGGCGAATGCGCACGTGGGCCAGCGGCAGCTCACGATCGAGCACGCCGTCGACGCTCGCCGCGTCGACCCTGTCGCTACCGAGACCGCCGCGCATGCGCGCGAGGATCGACCCGCAGGCACCAACCACGTCGACCGCGGCTGGTGTGCCGTCCGCCGCAAGCGCCGCACGGTAGCGCATGCGCGCCGCAGGCCGGTAGAAATCGTGCGTCAGGTCTTCTTCGCGGCTCCACAGCAGTTTCACCGGCCGGCCGATGGCGCGCGAGATCTGCACGGCCTGCGTGACGAAGTCCGTCTCGTAACGGCGGCCGAAGCCGCCGCCGAGAAACATGCGGCGGACGGTGACGTTCTCGGGCGGCACACCGGCGGCCCGCGCCGCGGCCGCGTGCGCGACGGTCGGGCCCTGCGTGGGCGCCCATACCGTACAGCGGCCCTCCGCGACATGCGCGACGCAGCTCATCGGCTCCATCGCTGCATGCGCGAGATAGGGCACGGAGTACTCGAACTCGAGCACGCGCGCACTCGAGCGCAGCGCCGCCTCGACGTCGCCCTCCTCGCGTGCGACGAGACCTCCCTGCGCGAGCGCATTGCCCAGCGTGGCATCCACTGAGGCCGTGCTTTCGCCGTCAGCGCCACCTTCGAACGCAAGCTCGAGCAGCTCGAGCGCCTTGTGCGCCTGCCACCAACTCGCCGCGACGACGGCGACGCCGCCGTCGATGCGCACGACATCGATCACCCCGGGCGCGGCTCGCGCACGCGTATCGTCGAGCCGGACGAGCCTCCCTCCCGCGACCGGCGACACTTTCACGGTAGCGTGCACCATCCCCGGCAGCACGATATCGCTCGCGAACTGCGCGCTACCATCGATTTTTGCCGCACAGTCTTTGCGCGCGGTCCGTGCCCCGATCAACCGGAATTCGGACGCAGGTTTGAGCTGCGGCTCGGCGGGAGGGGTCTGGACCGCCGCAGCGGCAGCCAGTTCGCCAAAGGTTGCTAGCCTGCCGGAAGCGCGATGGTGCACGACGCTGAGCTCCGCGCGGCACTCCGCAAGCGTCACCCGCCAGCGCTCGGCTGCGGCGGCGAGCAGCATGTCGCGTGCGCTCGCGCCCATTCGTCTCAGCAGCATGTAGTAGCCGCGGACCGCTGCGCTCTGGCCGGTGGCCTGATAGCCCTTCATCGGATTGTTGTATGCCGGATCGTAGCCGCAGAACGCGACGCTGACGTCGGCGAAGTTAGCCTCCATGTCCTCGGCGAGGATCATCGGCAACGAGGTATAAACGCCCTGCCCCATCTCGGCGTCGGGCGTGACCAGCGTGATGCGTCCGTTGGTCGCGATGCCGACCCAGGCATTGAGCGCCGCCGGTTCGGCGGATGGCGGTGCGCCAGCAGCGCGTCGGGGCGCCGGCGTCGAGCAGCCGAGCAGCAGGCCCCCGGAGGCGGACAGGCCCAACGCGAGCGCCTCGCGACGATTCAATTTGACAACCTTCACGGTGCGCACTCGGTCAGGCCCCCGGTTCAACGCGCAGCGGGGCGATGCGCGGAATCATGACGCTGATCACGATCGCCTGCACGATGCACATCAGCGAGACGATCACGAACACCGGATTGTAGCCGTAGACATCGATCAGCCAGCCGAAACCCCACTGGAACAGCGCGGCACCGCCTGCGCCGGCGGCTCCCGACATGCCCCATACGGTCGCAACGTCGCGCGCCGGATAGATATCGGTCGCGAGCGGAAAGAGCGAGGAGCTCTTGACCTGGTTGGACGCGATGGCGAGCGAGCACAGCAGCAGCGCGAGCCACCAGTCCTGCACGGTGCTAACCGGCCAGGCCACCAGCACGCCGAGCGCGCCAAGCCAGATCATCGCCTTACGGGAGCGGTCCACCGACCAGCCGCGCTCGATCAGGCGTTGCCCCGCCCAGCCGCCCGCGAGACTGCCGAGATCGGCGAACACGAACGGAATTGCCACGAGCCAGGCGACGTTGAGCACCGAAAAGCCCCGCTCGCTCTGCATGTAGAGTGGCAACCAGACGCTGAAGAAATAGAAGGCGCCGTCGCCCACGAATCGCGCAAGTACGAGGCCCCAGGTTTCCCGGTAGCGCAGGTAGTGCGCCCAGGTACGCAGTGCGCCACGTCGAACTCCCGCCTCTGCTGGCGCGACCACACGATCCCGCAGCGCGAGCTCGCGCTCCGCGTCCGAAATCGTCGGATGATGCTCCGGCAGGTGATAGCGCCGGTTCCACCACCAGACCCATACGAAGCCGATGACGCCTGGCACGATGAACGCGGCGTGCCAGTCGAAGTAATAGATCAGCACGCCCGCGAGCGGCGGCGCGACGATCAGTCCGAGCCCGGTTCCGGCCGTGACGAGGCCGGTCGCCATACTGCGTTCGGCCCGCGGAAACCACTCGGCAATCGCCTTGAAGGCCGCTGGATAGTTCGCGCCTTCGGTCAGGCCGAGCATCGCTCGCGCACCGAAGAATCCCCAGAAGCCGCGTGCGAACGCATGCAGGATCGCCGCAACGCTCCACCAGATCACCGCAAGGGACAGCGCGCGGCGCGTGCCGAGGCGATCGACCAGCATGCCGGCCAGCAGCTGGCCGACACCGTATGCAGCCAGGAACGCAAACGCGATCGCCCCGTACTCGGTGTTGGTCAGCTGGAAGTCGGCCTTGATCGAGGACGCGGCGACCGACATGGCCTGCCGATCGACGCTGCCAACGGCCGTCACGAGCAGCAGCATGATCGCGATGCCCCAGCGCTTCTGCCGCCACCATGGCTGCATCGGTTCAGCGCCCTTTCATGCTGCGCATGTGCCTGCGGTACTGGCAGGCAGCGACGCGATATGACGCAACCGATCGCTCGACCGGCCGGCGCTTCGCGTCATGGACCACGCGGGTGAGTCTCAGCGGCGGCGCACCGATGCCGACATCGAGCGCGCGAGCTGTTGCGGGATTCTCGGGCGCATCGCACTTTCTTATGCTGACATGACACCAGCTGCGACGACAATGGGCTTCGCTATCCTGGCCTCCGATGCCGCCCTGGAGTCGTGCATTGCCTGCGATGCGCAGCATGAATTGCTCGCCCGACCTGATCACGATGAAGCGGCGCGCCAGGCGTTTGCGGTCCGGTCTCGCCGGCAAGCAACCCGGCGTCGGGCGCGACGGCCCGGTGAGCGGCGTCGATTCCACACCGCGCTCAAGTCGACGATCCGCTGATTTGTCCGGACATTTGCTAGTATCGGGTTCCCGACCGGAGAGCAGCCATGCCTGTCGCGCGCCTGAACAACCATGACATGTACTATGAAGTCCTCGGCCAGGGGGATCCGGTGCTGTGCATGGGCGGCTGGGGCACCTTCGCGCACGACAACCACCATCACCTCGCGCGCGGACTCACCGATCGCTACCAGGTGATAGTGTTCGACTATCGCGGCATCTGCGATTCGACCGACGACGAGGCCGCCGCACCGACCATCGAGCTGCATGCGGCCGACGCCATCGCCCTGCTCGATCACCTCGGCGTGACGAACGTGCACCTGGTTGGCCTCGTTGGCCTCGGTGCCTGCGTATGCCAGGTGATCGCTGCGCAGCGTCCCGACCTCGCCCGCAGCATGCTCAACATGGGCGCCTGGTGTTCGGTCGATCCCTTCCTGCGCGACCAGCTCGAGATGTTCCGCTGGCTGCATCGCGACCTCGGCTTCGAGGCGTTCCAGCAGGCGGTTACGCTGCTGTCCTTCACGCCCGAGTACTACAACGCGAACAAGGAAAAGCTGATCGGCCCGAACGGTGCGTGGAAGGAGCTGCGGGGACGCTATGCGGCGCACTCGCGCCTGATCGATGCCTGCGTGAACTTCGATTCGAGCGCGTGGCTGCATACGATCCGCTGCCCGAGCCTCGTCATCCACGCGGCGCTCGACCAGGTGACCAGCCCGCGCAACACGCTGCCGATCCAACGCGCGATCCCGGGCGCCCGCGGAATCCACTGGGACGACGTGGCCCACGTCGTCGCGGGCAAGGAGCAGAAGATCCGCTTCGCGAATACGCTGTTCGAGTGGCTCAGCTCAGCGACTTGAAATAGGTCTCGGCGTCGGCGGCATCGACGACGTCGCAATAGCGGCGCGAGCAGTCGGCGAGATTCGCCTTGTGCGCGGTCTCGTCGGCGTCACCGACGCAGTCTTCCGGCACGATCACCCGATAGCCGTGCGAGAACGCATCGACGATCGAGGCGCGCACGCAGCCACTGGTCGTGCAGCCGGTCACGATCACCGTGTCGACCTGCTGGCGGGTCAGGAAAGTCGTGAGCGGCGTCAGAAAGAAGATCGACGGTGCGTTCTTGCAGAAGGTGAAGTCGTAGTCGGGGTCATGCACCTTCGGCTCGATCGCCGTGCCGGGGTCGCCGTACATGAACTCCTCGCGCACGGCCTTGATCTTCCAGAGCGGCATATCGGCCCCGCTGCCGTAGGCCGTGTAGCACTTGGCCACCGGCACCTTGTGGCGCCGGGCGACGGCGAGCAGCCGCGCCGTGCGATCGCAGGCCGAGTGCACCATCGGCAGCTTGCCGATCGGAAACGCCGGATTGGTGAAGGCCAGCTGGAAATCGACCACCAAGACGGCCGGCCGCTTGCCGTAGCCGATATCAAGTGTGCCGTAGCCGGCGTCCTGGTAGTTGTCGCCCACGGCTGCCTCAGGCGGCCTTCACGCCCTTCCTGCGCTCCTCGGCGATCCGCTTGACCCACTTGGTGAACTGCGGCGCGGTCGGCGGCTCGAGGCCGGTCTCTGCCTTGCAGCGCGCCTTGAGTTCCTCCATCGTCTCGAAACCGCGATCAAACAGCTGCACCGGACCACGCGCCGCCGCCATGTCCTTGCGCAGGGCCTTCGTCGCCGCCTCGTCGACCGTCCCGTCGGCCCGGATCACGACACCGTAGCGCCGCGCGCCCTCGACCGTGACGAGCCCGGCCTCGACATCGAAGCGCACCTTCTCGGTCTCGCGCTCGAGCGGGTCGCCGCAACCGCCGCCGCCCCAAGTGTCCGCAAGCAGCAGGTCACCGGCCTCGACCTTGATGTGGTCGAGCTTCGACTCGAGCAACTGCTCGGAGCCATCGGCACGCACCAGCGTCTTCCTGCTGCGCGCGCCCGGCAGGCCACCGTTGACGCCCCACGGGTAGGTCAGCCAGCGGTCGTCGTGGATCGAGATCTCGCCCGGCTCGAGGAAGCGATAGCCGATGCGCAGGCCATTGCCGCCGCGATTCTTCCCGGGACCGCCGGAGTCGGCCAGCGTCTCGTAGATTTCGATGCGCAGCGGGAAATAGCTCTCGAGGAACTCGTTCGGCACGTTCGTGAACGACGGCCACAACGAGTGCCCGTCCGGGCCGTCCCCGAAGGGCTTGCCCGGGATGCCGCCGAAGGTGATCTGGTAGAGCTGGTACCAGTCGCCGTTCTTGTCGTAGCCCGAATACATGAAGTGCGGGCTGTCGGAGAATCCCGCCGCGCACATGAAGCTCGGATTGCCCTGGCCGAGCAGGCCGCCGAGGATGTCGAAGATGCGCCCGAGAGCGTGCGTGCGGCACGACAGCGCCGCCGGCTGCAGCGGTTTCAGCAGCGTGCCCGGCGGAATACGCACCTCCATCAGGTCGTAGAAGCCGTCGTTGAAGAGGATCTGCGGGTCGAACACCATGATCATGTAGACGCCCGCGAACATCTTGAACATCTCTTCGTTCAACAGGAAGTTGATCGACGAGAGCGACTGCGGGTCGGTGCCCTCGAAGTCGAAGATGCATTTGTCGCCCTCGCGCCACATGCTGCAGGCGATCTTGTACGGCCCCATGTTCAGGCCGTCGTCGCAGAGGTAGTCCTCGAAGTACTGCCTGGTTTCCGGCACCGTGCGGCGGATCAGCTCGCGCATCGCGCGCTTGTTGCGCTCGAGCATTGCGTGCATCGCCGAATAGAACACGTCGTCGCCGAAGCGCTCGGCGATCTCGATGCAGCGGATGCCCGCCGTGCGCAGCGCGGCGGTGATCGCGTTGAAGTCCGACAGGTTCCAGTGCGGCAGGCGGCAGTTGTGCAGCAGGATCCTGAGCACGTCTTCCTGCAGTTTGCCCTTCTGGTAGATCTTCACCGGCGGCGTACGTACGCCCTCCTCGAAGATCTGGCGCGCATCGGTCGGCAATGAGCCCGGCACCTTGCCGCCGACGTCGGTCATGTGGCCGAACATCGCGGTCCATGCGATCAGGCGCTTCTGCCTGTAGATCGGCATCAGCATCAGCCAGTCGTTGGCGTGGCTGATCGCGCCTTTGACCGCGTACGGATCGTTGGTCAGGAAGATGTCGCCTTCCTCGATCGTGCCGTCGTAGCCCTGCATGAAACCCCAGATGAACGAGCCGAACTGGCCGACCACCATCTTGCCTTCGACGTTGGCGATCATCGGGAACTCGTCGTGCTGTTCCCGGATGCCCGGCGACATCGCGGTGCGGAACAACACCGTGTCCATCTCGTAGCGGGCATTGCGCAGCGCGCTCTCGATGATGTCGATCGTGACGGTATCGACCTTGACCTTCTTGAAGGCCTTCTTGTTGCCTTGGATGATTTTGGCGGGCATGAAACTTACCTCTTCGCCTTGCGGGCGGCCGGCTTCTTGTAGCCGTCCGGATAGATCAGGATGCAGCCGACCTTGTCGACCAGGCCGTAGTGCTTCGGCAGCACCACTGAAGTCGAGTCCATCTCGACGACGATCGCGGGTCCCTTCACCTTGTTGCCGGCGCGCAGCTTGCTCCGGTCATATACGGTGGCCGTGAGGTCCTTGCCGTCCATGTAGACCTTCTGCCTGCCGATGGCCGCCGCCTTCGGATCGCTTCCGCCCTTGGCCAGTGCCTTGCGCTGCAGCGAAATGCCTTTTCCCTGTACCGATGCGCGCAGGGTCACCACTTCGTGCTCGAGTTGCAGCGCGAAAGTGAACAGGCGCTTGTGTTCCGCGTCGAACTGCTCGGATATCGCCTGCAGGCCGCGCTTCTCGATGTCCTTGATGTCCGTATCGACCGTCAGGCGCAGGCCCTGGCCGTGGTAACGCAGGTCGACCTGCCACGTAGTGCGGATTTCGCGCTTCGGCACGCCTTCGCGTGCGAGCGACTCGGAAGCCTCGGACGCCAGTTCGCGCAGGATCTTGACGATCTCGCGGGCGCTCGTCTCCGAGAACTTGCGCACGAAGGTGCGCGCACGCTCGTCGCGCACCGCGGTCGTGACGTCGCCCAGTGCGCACAGCACCCCGGGACCCGGAGGGATGATCGACGGCCAGGAGCCCAGCAGGCGCGAGAGCGCATTGGCGTGCAGGGGACCTGCGCCGCCGAAGGCGATCAGCGCGTAGTCGCGCGGGTCGTAGCCCTGCTCGACCGACACGAGACGCAGTGCGCCCACCATGTTTTCGTTGACGATGTTGTAGATGCCGAGCGCTGCGTCCTTGCGCGACAGGTTCAGCGCATCGGCGACCTTCTGCACCGCGTTACCGGCCAACTCGCGGTCGAGTTCCATGTCGCCGCCGAGCTTCTGGCCTTCCGGCAGGTAGCCGAGCACGATGCTGGCGTCGGTCATGGTCGGCTCGGTACCACCGCGCTTGTAGGCGGCCGGACCCGGATCGGCGCCGGCGCTCTGTGGACCGACACGCAGGGCCTTGGTCAGTTCGGGCACGTGCGCGATCGATCCGCCACCCGCACCGACAGTGCGAATATCGACCGACGAGGCGCGCACGGTGACGTCGCCCACGGTCGTCTCGCGCCGCAGCCGCGGCTCGCCGTTCTGGATCAGTGCCACGTCGGTGGAGGTGCCGCCGACGTCCGCCGTGAGCAGGTTCGGGAAACCCGACTGCAGCGCGACCCAGACAGCACCAGTCACGCCGCCGGCGGGTCCGGACATCAGCATGTTGACCGGGAATTCCTCCGATGACTGCGCCGAGGCGAGACCTCCATCGGAGCGCAGGATGTGCAGCTTCACTTCCTCGCCCTTGATCGAGAGCTTCGATTTCAGGTTGCGCACATAGCGAGCGACGCGCGGGCGAACGTAGGAATTGGCGACCGTCGTGACGGTACGCTCGTACTCCTGCATCTCCGGCACCACTTCCGACGACAGCGAGACGGGCACGTCGGGCAGTTCCTCGGTCGCGATCTCGCGGATGCGTTTCTCGTGCTTGTCGTTCGCGAAGGAGTTCACGAGCGAGACGGTCAGCGCCTCGATTTTTTTCGACTTCAGTTCGCGCAGCGAAGCGCGCAGCTTGGCTTCGTCGAGCGGATGGACGATATCGCCCCTTGCGCTCACGCGTTCATCCGCTTCGATCGTGCAGGCGAGCGGCGCGAGCGGCAGGCTCTTGTTGTAGATGACCCAGCCACCCAGACCGCCGGGCACGAACGAGCGGGCGATCTGCAGCACCTGCCGGTAGCCCTTGGTCGTCACGAGCCCGCACTTGGCACCGGTGCTCGTCAGGATGGTGTTGGTCGCGACCGTGGTACCGTGCATCACGTGATCGATCAGCGCCGGATCGATGCCCGCATATTCGCAGACCCGCATCATGCCGTTGACCACGCCTATCGACTGGTCCTCGGGGGTACTGGGGACTTTCGCGGTCCACGTCTTGCCTGATTTCGCATGAACAAGCAGAAGGTCGGTGAAAGTGCCGCCGACGTCCACACCCAATCGATATGCCATGTGCACTCCTGAAATTTCAGCGCGCGAACACGCGCCGCCTGAAGTCGCCCGAGTATCTAATCTCCCGACACCGTCCGCAATCCGCGCATGACGCAGTCGGGCGAGAGCGCTACCTACCGCCCTCAGGCAGCCTTGGATGCCTTCGCACCCGGAAAATTGCCGGCCTTGACGAGCATGCCAGGCACCGGACGACCAAGCGTTTCCTGCAACCACTTGCCGGTCGCGATCAGGGAATCCAGGTCGATACCCGTGGAGATTCCGCCACGCTCGAGCATGTACACGAGATCCTCGGTCGGGATGTTGCCCGTCGCCGCCGGCGCAAACGGACAGCCGCCGATGCCCCCGGTGCTCGCATCGAGGGTCGCGACATCGGCCTGCAGGGCCGCGTAGGCGTTCGCGAGCCCCGTATTGCGGGTGTTGTGGAAATGCGCGCGCAAACGGGTCCCGGCGGGCAGCACCGCGCGCACCGCCTCGATGACCGCGGTGACCTGCGTCGGCACGCCGACCCCGATGGTATCGGCGATGGCGATTTCGAACGGCTGGGCGGCGGCGCAGCGTCGCACCACATCGACCACGCGCTCGACCGGCATCTCGCCCTCGAAGGGACAGCCGAAGGCCGCCGAGACGGTCACCTGGGCGCGAATGCCGGCGGCGCGCGCCGCCTCGGCGATATCCAGCCAGGCGTCGATCGACTCGTCGGTGCTGACGCCCTGGTTGCGCCGATTGAAGGTGTCGCTCGCGACCACGGCCATGCCGACCTCGTTGCAGCCGGCCGCCTGCGCACGATCAAAACCCCTGCGGTTGAGCACGAGGCCGATGTAATGGACGTCATTGCGCCGCGCCAGGCCGCCGAGCACCTGCTCGGCGTCCGCCATCTGCGGCACCCTCTTCGGGTTCACGAAACTCGCGACTTCCAGGCGGCGCAGGCCGGCCGCAATCAGCCGCTCGATGAACTCGATCTTCGCGGCGGTCGGCATCACGCCGGGCTCCATCTGCAGCCCATCGCGCGGCCCCACATCGACAATCTCGACGCTACGCATCATTGCCTATTCCACATCCTCTTCTGCCATGTTCCGATTCTAGCGCCCGCGCGGCCCGTGACCCTGCGCGGCTGCTTGACCGCTCGACAGGTGCCCGGTATACCGCGCGCTCTGCCCCAATCCGATCGCACGAGGGACACGTATGTCCGGACAACCCGCCGCCTTCAAGTATGGCCCACTTTCGGACCTGCGCGTAATCGAAATGGGTACCCTGCTCGCGGGCCCCTTCTGCGGCCAGATCCTCGGCGACATGGGCGCCGAAGTGATCAAGATCGAGCCCCCCGGCCAGGGCGATCCGATGCGGGCCTGGGG
>Ga0116143_10004888_pt1 | contig 12486 bp, 8 predicted proteins | sample AD_UKC034_MetaG_FD_89745 | JGI IMG/M metagenome (GOLD analysis project Ga0116143, IMG submission 89745) | Active sludge microbial communities of municipal wastewater-treating anaerobic digesters from USA - AD_UKC034_MetaG | ecosystem: Engineered > Bioreactor > Anaerobic > Digestate | place: USA...
CCTCCGCCTCGAGCAGGGCCTTGACGCGGCGCGTGAGCTGGGATACGGTCCAGATTTCGGGCGTTTCCACGGGCATGGCCCCGATTGTAGCCGATCCGATGCAACGGCGGGAAACCCTCCTGCCTCGTCGTTGCATCACGGGGCCGCGCGCGTAATAATGGGACGTGGGGAGGCGACCGCCGATGCCGACGCTCGACTTATCCGACAATACGTTACTCGTGGTGGCCGGGACCTCGGTCGAAATACAAGACCCGCGCGACGTCCACCGGTGCAATGATTGCCGGCTCTTGTTTCGGTTGGTGAAAGAGGCGAAACGCGCGCCCCGCTTCGAGGGGATTCTATGCCGACTCCATGCGGGACGGCGCATGGCGGACGGCAGTCTGGTCGAGGTGGCGCAAGTATCGATGGATTTCCCTCACGCCGTCTACGGCCGGAAGGTGTTGCAGGGTACGGCGCTATACGCGGATGGTTTTCAGGAGGAGTGGCGCATTCGCGTGGACCCGCTCTCGATGCGCTTCGAGTGGGTCCGGCAGCCGGACGATCCCGAGGCGCGGCTCGTGTTTCGTGTGGTGGTTCCGAGTCAGAACGAGACGCTTGAATTGTGGCACACGGGCCGCGGCCGCCAGATCGCCCACGGCGGCGCCGAGCCGTGCGCGGACAAGACGCCGCACCTGGAGAGCGCGGACGAGACGGAACTCTTGTTCCACGCCGTGTTTCCCAGGAATTGCTTCCGGATCGAGCAGCCGCAGGGCGGCGACGCGCGGATTCTGCACACGGCATGGGCGCGGGATCCGCTACCCGGCGAGCCCGAGGCGGGTCACGACGCGGCGGGCCAAGTGCGCGAGCCCGTATGGGAGGTCGTCTGGGAAGGGCGCGCGGGGGCCATGGTCTTCCTCAATGGGAGTTGGGGCGCGGTGGCGGCTGCGCGCGATTTTGTGGGCCGCCGCGCCTGCGTGTTCAGTGACGCGACGCTCGATTTCGGCCCCTTCTACGCCCAAATGTACCTGGGGTGTCTGCCGCTGAATATTCTGGAGGGCACGGAAGTCGAGGCCCTCGCGCGATCGAGCGTGCTGACGCGGGAACCGGACGATGCGCCGGCGTCGCCGCGGGAGGTCGCCTGGGCCGCCGAGTTTCTTTATCTGGTGGACCCGAAGACGACTCAGGCGCTAATCCGGGGACGGATGAACGCGGCGTTGCGCGCGGATGCGGTGAAAGAGCGAGCCTGGCCAGCTTCTCACATGAACGATGACGCCGTTGCGGGCTTGCTCATCATGGCGGGGCGGTGCTTTTCGCTGGACCACGACGAAATCCGTGCGCGGGCCTATCTCGATCCCTTGCGTCGTTGCGCCGAATACTTGTTATCCCTGCGGACGGAAGAGGACCCCTTGCCGGTTACAGCGCGCACTTGGGATGCCCAAGGCGTGCTTATCGGCAAAGAGCCCTATTTCACGGCGCTGTGCTACGCGGCGCTTTACCGCCTTGCGTTCATCGAGGAATCCATCGGCTTCTTCTCCCATGCGTCGCGCTGGCGGCGCGAGGCCCAAGCCATCCAGCAGGCGGCCCTGAGGCCCTATCAATACGGCGGGCTCTGGCATCCCGATCGGAATCTGTTCATCAACCACCTGGACTATAAGGACCCGGCGGACGCCGGGCCGCGCCGCCGGAATTGGCAGTCGGGGCGCCGTGTGCAAACGGGCACGCCGTGGGCGGATTTCGCGCTGTACGAGAACGTGGTCCCGTTCTGGCTCGGTCTGGTCGAGGATGAAGAATTGATTGAAGCGGCGTATGACTGGATTGATAGTCACTATACGTATGCAAGCGGCCGCGGCGGACCGGTATACCCGCCCTACCTTTGCGACACGTCCATGGCGCTGCTCGATGTATGTGTGCGACTGCGTTACAACATTCCCGGCGCGGAAACGCTGTTGCAGACGATCCTCGAACACGCGCTGGACTCGGGCGTGCCGTTGACGCGCGCCCCCTTCGGCGGCCACGTGTCGATAAGTCCGAACGATTTTGTCGAGTTGATGCCCGGCGCGCGGCGGCTGCCGGCGGGGTGCCTGCTCGACAACAGTCCTTATTTTGGCATTGTGCTGCACCTGCATTACGGCCTGGACTACGGAAAGCAGGGCTGGCACATCGGGATGCCGCGGCCGCTTGCGAACTATCCGCTGACACGCGTGCTCAATCTGCGGCATGAAAACGCCGTCTACGCTGTTACATGGCGTGGACGGGGCAAGGTGAAGCGGGTAGTCCTGGACGGGAAAACGCACTCGTCGAACTGGCTTGACCTGACCGACGGCCGGCACGAAGCGGTCGTGGAACTCGGGTAAACGCGCCTGCCCCGTATACGCGACATTGACCCGCCGCGGGGCGGATGCATAGAATCGCCCCGCGCAAACAATGCCGTTCACCATGTCACAAGAGACAGGAATATCATGCCGGAAATACGACCATTTCGCGGATTGCGGTTCGATGCAGCGAGGACCGGCTCTCTCGACAACGTTATCACGCCGCCCTATGACGTTATTTCCCCCGATCAGCGCCGGGAACTGGCTGTGGCGCCGTACAGCATGGTCCATCTTATCCTGCCGGAAGGCCGGGAGGGCGACTCGCCTTACGATGCGGCGGCGGCTCGGCTCGACGCGTGGCTTGACGCAGGTGCAATCGCGGAGGACGACGCGCCGTCCTACTACCTTCTCGAGCAGCGTTTCACCGACCCGGCGGGGCGGGAGCGCGTGCGGCGCGGCTTCTTCGCCGTGACGCGCCTGCCGGAAGCCGAGGACCGCACGATTCTCGGCCACGAACGCACCTTCCCGAAACCCGTCGAGGACCGATTGGCCCTTACGCGCGCCACGCGCGCGAACCTCGGGCCGGTCTTCGCCCTGTATTCGGACCTGGACGGCCGCCTGAGCCCATTTCTCGACCAAATGGTGCGCCGCGAGCCGGACATGGTCGCAACGACCTTCGAGGGGACGCGGAACCGGGTCTGGCGGACGGCGCCGGACCCGGCGGTCGCGGCGTTCCTGGCGGACAAGACGCTTTATATCGCCGACGGGCATCACCGCTTCCAGACTGCGCGGCTGTACCGCGACGAAATGCGCGCCGCCAACCCGAACGCCGGGGAAGTGCCGTATGATTTCGTGCTCATGGGCTTTGTGGCGCTCGAGGACGAGGGACTGAGCGTCTTTCCGACGCACCGCCTCATCGCGCGGCTCGACGGATTCGACGCGGCGGCGCTGATCGGCGGGATCGAACCGTGGTTCGAGGTCGAGGAGACAGCCCCGGCGGCGTTGCCGGACCGGCTGGCGGGGGAGACCGCGGCATGCGAGATCGGCGTTGTGCTGCCCGACAAGAGCGCGCGCCTGATCCGCCTGCGCGACGTGGATCGCACCGCGTTCCTGGGCGACGACCGGGGGCCCGCCTGGCGCGACCTTGATGTGGCCGTGCTGCATCGCGGCATCTTCGAGCGGATTCTCGGGTTGTCCCCGGAAACCGAATACGGCTACGAAAAAGACGCGGCGGCGGCCATCAACGCCGTGCTCGAGGGACGCGCGGAATTGGCGTTTCTGCTCCGGGCGACCCGCCACGATCAGATTCGCGCCTGCGCCGAGGCGGGCGAGGCCATGCCCCAGAAATCCACGTACTTCTTCCCGAAGCTGCCCAGCGGCGCTGTCATCCACCGGCTCGTCTGAGTGACTGCGGGAAATCGGGTGGCGCATTCTTCGGTGAAGACGGAGTTTACCTCCGAAGGACCGCCGGTCCGGTGCAAGAGCGAAACCTGCAGTGGATAGCTCCGTTTGGTCTAATAAGGGTCGCCGTTATTCAATCGAACGGCATTTCGATTGAATAAGGGGCGTCGTTATTCAGTCGAATAAGGGCTGAATGGTGGAATGAACCTGGAGAACCAAGAGCAAACCACAAATAATACGAATATACCCGGTCGTTCGTGGCATTGCCGTTATCGTGCTCTATCCTCTACCGATACGCTGTAATTGCGAGTTGATTTCTCGCCGCGAATGGGCCATGCTGGAGCCGCGGACCGGCCGTTGGCCCGGACGCCCGGGCATGATAGGGAGTATTGCGCCATGAAACGGGTATATCTTCCATTCCTGATGCTGACCGTTGCGGCGGTTGCGTTGTGCGGCTGTCCAAAGCCGAAGGAGGCCATTGTCCTCTCGAAAGAATTCATTGATTTCGGACGCGACGAGTGGCCACAACTCATGAGCGTATGGAACGGCAATGCCGGCATCGCCACCCTGACCGTCACCATCACCCCTTCCGCGTCGTGGATCACGGTGTCACCGAAACAGGTGACGTGTGCCGCCCCGGATGCATCGAGCGGGTTGCTGGACAAGAAGATCATCTCGGTGGCCGTGGACCGCACGCAGTTGCGCGCGGGCCAGCACGAAGGGAAAGTCACGTTTACATCGCGGGGCATCGTCGCAAAGACGGTGACCATCCGGGTGACGCAGGACGTGGACGGCACGCCGCGCGGGAGAATCAACTTCCTGGACAAGCCCGTCGCCGTCTACGGTACGCCGTACCTGCTCGATTTCAATTTTGCGCTCGTAAACGAGCGAGGCGACCCAATCGTCGCCGAGCCGGCACAGTTTCAACTCTCGGCGCGGGAGGACGCCCGAGACGTGGATCAAGAGCTTACGGGCGCACATCTACAACGCACCGCCGCCCGGCAGGCGAAGGTGTTACTCGTGCTGGACTACTCGCTGAGCATGCAACGCGCGCCCGACGCGATTGTCGCCATGGAACATGCGGCGCGCAACACACTGCTGCCCGCCCTCGGCGCGGGCGCGCTTGTCGGCGTTTATGAATTCCATCGAGACGACCGCGCCCCGCAGGCGGTCATCGGGCTCACCACCGACAAAGACCTCGTGAGCAACGCTATCGGCGCCATTCAGTCACAGTTTGTGCAAGATTTTTCCTCGGGATCGCGAATGTGGGACGCGATTCACTTGGCCGCCAAGGCGCTCGAGGGGCCCAACGCCAACCAGGAAGACCGCCTGATCATCCTGTTCTCGGACGGCAACGACACCTCAAGCCTGCGTACCGCGGACGAGGCCGTGGCCGCCGCGGTGGCGGCGAAAGCCCAAGTGTATGCAGTGGCCTTCGGCCGCGACATCGATCTGAGTAACCTCTATCTCATCTCGACGTTGACGGGCGGCTTGGTGCTCCCCACGGAGGTGGCGGCCGATCTCGAAGCGGGCTTCGCGCGACTTGTGGACCGCCTGGGCGCACGCTATACGGTGCGCTGGGCGACAGCACGGCGCACCAACGCCGAGAAGTTCACGCCGGGGTTTACCCTGAAACTCAGCGATGATTCCCTGGCCTATCTTGGCGACCAAGTATTTGATCCGACGAAGTACGAGGGCGACCCCTTACGGGGCGAGTTGCGTTTTGTGGCCTCGCAGAATACGCTGTGGACCACGGTGTTCCTGCGGGCGGAATACACGCCGCGGCAGGTGAAGCGAATCCGAATGTACGTGCGCCCCGCCAGGAATTTCGATGTCAGCGTCGTCAGCGCGGCGGATGAGGGGATCGCTGGAAGTTGGAGTGTCACTAAGACCCCGGATACGGAGTATGGCGGTTACTGGCTTAATATCATGGGGCCGACGCCGTTGCCTTTCGCTACCTTCGGACCGCTGCTGCGCCTTGACTTTGACGGTGTCGTCGATGACGCAACGCCGCTTTTCGAGCAGATATACGTGGATTCATCTATCTACGAACCTATCGGCCAGAGCTTCCGCGTGGCCGGTTTCCCGAACACGCCGCCAGGCGGATCATGAACACATGTTCGGCGTGTCTGTGTTGGTCTTGAATGGTTGTGGCATGGGCATCTTGCCCATGATCAAGAATCACGGGCGAGACGTCCGTGCCACGGGCCGCCCATGATCCCCGAGCAGTGTCCCCGATGCGGTCGGGCCACCGTCCACGATCAAGACGTGTGCGCGCACTGCGGATTTCGGTTCGATGGGGCGGATACCCCCGCGCCCATCGAGGTCGAGGCGCGCGTTGTGCGGCGCGAACGCCGCGAGGCCGGGTTCGGGGATACGGACGTTGACGCGCGCGGGGTCATCGTCCACTACGAGCGCGCGGACAACGGCGGCTGTTGTTGCGCGTTTGTGATAGGCGCCACGCTGTTGTTCCTCGTGCTTGTGGCACGGGGGTGTCTGTCGTTCTTGTGAGATCGGCGAGCAACTTGTGATTGTAAACCGAACCTACTATTGTGAAAAGGGTGTCTGCTATTGTAAGCGGGGTTTCGGCGATGGCGACTTCCGAAGCGGTATCCGAGATGGAGAGCGAGCTATGCCGGGACATCCAGGCCTCATTTCGTGGTTCTTGACGCTGTCGACAGTTTCCATGGGATGCGCGCACGCGGCGCCGACGGACGCAGCGCCGGAGTTTCCGCCACCCTTTGGCGGGCTGCAATACTTGCCGCTCCTGACGGACGCGCGTACCCGGTCGGTGTCGGCGGAAAACCCGACGGGAGAGAAAGGCAAAGGGGGCATGGCGATCCCGAATTTGGAAGAGGCGAAACCGGCGGCCGGGGCCCGCGCGGCGGATGAATTGGGCCAAGGGTGGAAGGTGCGGCCGTTTCTCCGCGTGAATGCGGGCGAAACCGCCACGTTGATGGATGTGGCAGGTCCGGGGGTGATTCAGCATGTCTGGCTGGTGGAGGGGTTGCGGCGGAGCCATGTCTTACGGTTTTACTGGGACGGCGAGGAGACGCCGTCGATCGAAGTTCCCGTGCCGGACTTCTTTGCGGTGGGCCATGAGCGGTTCGCGCCGGTCAATTCGCTGGCGGTGGTGGTGAATCCACAGAACGCCTTGAACTGCTATTGGCCCATGCCCTTTCGCAAACGGGCCCGGGTTACCCTGACGAATGAAGGGGCGGAGGACCTGGAACTGTTGGCGTACCAGATCACGTATGCCGAAGCGCCGGTACCGGGCAACGCGGCGTACCTGCATGCGCAATGGCGGCGGGCGATAACGGACGATGAAAACCCATATGTGATCCTTGATCGTGTGCAGGGGAAGGGGCGGTATGTGGGTACGTTCCTTTCTTGGACACAGCTCGAAAAGGGGTGGTTCGGCGAAGGAGAAATCAAGTTCTTTGTGGATGGAGACCGAGAATTTCCGACGATTTGCGGTACCGGCACGGAAGACTATTTCTGCGGCAGCTTCGGGTTCGCCGAACCCTATTCCACGGCCTACGCGGGAACCACATTGCCGAGCAACGTGGATGCGGACCCGCCGAACCAGTGGAGCTTGTACCGGTGGCATATCCAGGACCCGGTGTGTTACGAACAGGACCTCCGCGTGACGATTCAAGCGTTGGGTTGGGGGGCGGACGACAAGTACAAGAAACTATCCGACAATATCGCATCCGTGGCATATTGGTATCAAATGGAACCACATGTGCCGTTTCCACCGTTGCCGCAGGTTTCTCGGCGCGTGCCGTAGCAGCGGAGCCGCGTCCATTTTTCCCGTTTGCGGCGGTCGGATAACGCCGGCGGCCACCGTCTCTTGGCTGTACGCTTGTTCGAGAGCAGAATACGTGTGGACGATGTTGCTTCCCCTGCGTCAATATTGGCCGTGTGCCCCCGTTGACACGCTGAACGCGGGAGAACTCGGCACGCACGCGCCCGGCGATACTGCGATCGCGATCGATGGTACGTTCGCGGCTATGGAAAGCGTGTCATATCTCGCCGGTTTCGATAACCTGGGTGGCGCGCATGCCGAGCGCGCCGACGACAAAGATGAGCGGCGCGAAACGTTCGTCCTGTGTGAGGCCCTGCTTGTAGCGGTAGTAAATCTGCTGCACGATGACCGCCAGTTTCAGTAGCGCGAAGACGAAGTAGAAACGGACGCTCGACACGTCGCGGCCAGTGATCTCGCCGTAATAGCGCGCCAATTCACGGCGCGACATTGCGCCGGGTTCGCTTGTGAGGAAACACTGCACGCGCCCCATGGACGGGTCGCCCGGCTCGACCCAGTAACTCAGCACAACGCCGAGGTCCACCAGCGGATCGCCGATGGTGGCCATTTCCCAGTCGAGCACGCCGAGAATCCGCGTGAAATCGCCGGGATCAAATACGATGTTATCGAACTTATAGTCGCCGTGCGTCATGACGGCGGCCGTGTCCGGCGGATAGTTCGCCCGAAGCCATTGCGCGACGGCGTCGATGGCGGGGATGTCATCCGTCCGCGAACCGTAGTAGCGGTCAATCCAACCGTTCACCTGCCGCTCGACAAAGGAGCCGGGCCGGCGCAATTCCCCGAGGCCCACGGCCTCGTAGTCCACGGCGTGCAGCGCGGCCAGATTGCGCACGAACGCCTCGCAAGAGGCGCGCACCTGATCCGGCGTCATGGCGAACTCGTCGGGTCTTGCGCTCCGGAGGATGATACCGCGGATACGCTCCATGACGTAGAACCGCGCGCCGATGACCTCGGGATCGTCGCAGAACAGCAGCGGTCCAGGCGCGGGCGGGTACACGGGCGACAGGGCGGACAATACGCGATACTCGCGGCCCATGTCGTGCGCCGATTTTACCCTGCTGCCGAAGGGCGGACGCCGCAACACGAGTTCCCGGTTTCCCGCGCGCAGCAGGTACGTCAGGTTCGAGTAGCCGCTCGGGAACTGTCCCACTTCGAGCGCGCCCTCAATGCCGAGATGCTCGTGGAGGTATGCCGCCAGCCGGTCTAGATCGAGTTCCTCGCCGGGCCGCACGGCGCGCGGCGCGTCCAGGGGGATCGTATGCGACGTCATGACTTGATTTGCCTCGGGTACCTCTTTCGCGGAACCGGCATAGGCTATCAATCATGGACCCGATGAATCCAACGGCGCGCTCATAACGGGGTAACCGGCTCCCAACTGCTGACCCAGACCCGCTCCCCCGGGGAGAGGGAGCGGGCGGGAGACAATTTTGATACACGGTGCGTTTCCTGGAATACTCGATGCTCCGGGACGTGGGCCCGACGCGGGAGGAGGCGTCTACGCGAAGCGATAGCAGGTATTGGGGAAGACGGACGACGGCCTTGGGCGCATGCCTGTGGCTCGTCTTTGCCTTGTCGGCGGTGGCCGTGCGCGGCGTTCGCTGGGAGGAGAATTACGAGTTCGCGCAGGTGTTGCTCGGCGCGATCATGTATCCGGCGGGACATCCGCTGTACCTGCACGCGCACAACACACTAAGTCTGCAAGCCTACCTGACCGCCGCACTGCTGTGGATCGACCCGGACCCCGGTTTTGCGTGCGGCGTCCGCAACGTGTTGTACATCCTCGCCAAGACGCTGCCCTTCTACCTGCTCGGCGCGGCGCTGACCGGGCGCGCGCGCTGGGGCCACGCCGCGGCGGTGCTCGCGCTCTTTGCCGGACACGGGTTCGCGGTTGTCTATCCCTCGTGCGCCTGGCCCATGTTCGCGGGCAACGGCGCGGTCGGCACGGGCACGGCCCTACTTGGCTTGGCGTGCCTGTGCATGGGCAGGGTCGGCGCGGCCTATGCCGTCGCGAGTCTCATGCCCGCGTGGCACATCGGGCAGTGCCTTCCGCTGCTCGTGGTGGTCGGCATTCACGCGGGCTGGGCGTGGCGACGGGGACAACGCGCTGAGCTGCGCCGCGCGGGTCGAGGGTTCCTCGCGGGCGCAACGATCACGCTGCTTACCCTGCTGCTGTTCTGGCGACTGCGCGTCCCGTGGCCCGACTCGGAGCCGTATTATGATCCTGTGTCTCCGGGGGCGGTCTGGACCGCGTTCATGACGCACTACGCCGCGCACCGCGGCTTGAGCTGGGACCGGCAGCAGGTCATACTCGCCTGGGCGGTGTTATCGGGCGGCCTGCTCCTCCTCGGAGTCGGGAACGGAGGGGCATACGCGCGGGCGCGCCGGTGGCTGGGCGTCTACCTGGTCGTCATTCCGCTTACCGTGTGGAGCATCATGATCGCGCACGGACTGCTCGGTTCCAACGTTCCGCATTTCCTTGTCGGGTGGATGCCGTACCGGCTCAGCAACCACCTCATTCCGTTGCTTGTCGCGTTCTCCGTTACGGTCGCGGCGAGCACGGGGCCGGGGCGGTGGATGATCCCCATCGCGCTGCTGTCCACCCTGTTGCCGCACGGCGGCGACCGCGCGTTTCTCGTACTGGCCGCCGCGGCCGTCGCGACCGTGCCGTATATGACGGGCGAGCGCCCGCGTCTTGCCCAGGCGTGGAGCGCGACGGCGGGTGTGTTTTGGCTGCTGTCGATCCGCGAATTCGCGCTCGAGGGCGCGTTCTTCGCCGCGCCGTTCCTCGGCTGCGTGCTGGCTCACCAATTCTCCGGTCGTTTTCCCCATACGGAGGGATGGAGACTGTTCCCGGCGAGAGCGGGCGTCAAAATCGCGGTGGGCCTGGCATGTATCGCGGCGCTGAGCGCCCGCTTGTGCGTCGAGTGGCGAAATCGCGACAACGCGGCGGAACGACTCGCGCCGACGGACTTCGAACTGCGCGCACGCGCCTACCTCGCGGAACATGCCGCACCCGACGCGATGATCGCAGCGCCGGTGCACCAGTGGCGGCTCCAGGCGCGCCTCGGCTACCCCGTTATCACCGACGCGGCCACGCACTCTTGGCTGCCCTATCATCCGCGGCTCGGGCCGGGGCTCTACAAGCTGTATCGCGATCTCTACGGCATCGATCTGCTGGCCGAAGGCGGCAACGCCACCCCGTTCGAGGTCTGGCGCGGACACTGGACGCGGCTTTCGCCCGAGGAATGGCGGGCGCTCGGGGAGGAATATGACTTCCGCTTTGTCTTCGCGCCGACGACCGCGCGGATCGCGTTGCCGATCGCCGTCGAGGACGACTGGTTTCGGTTGCATTACCTCCCAAAGTGAGACCGGCCAGGGAGTCGCGCGGGCAAGGCGAGCAAGCTGCGCTAATGCCAATCTACTATCGGCGGACGACGATCTCCCGAGGACGGCGGCGCCGCGATCACCGACTGCAATGAAGACACAATCGGCTTGTTGCGATGACGTAAGGGCCGCGGAAATTGTGCTAAGATAGAGGAGGTAGCTAGATTGATGTTCGTGAATGAAGAGGATGTCGCGCAATGAAGCGTCACTTCACACTCGAATACTGGATGGACGACGGATGGTACGTCGGAAGACTCAAGGAAACGCCCGGGGTCTTTAGTCAGGGTGAGACGCTTGATGAACTGAAGGATAACATTGCCGACGCCTACCGCATGATGGTTGAGAGCGAAGGCGAGTCACTCCACGTCGGAACGAAGACTATCGAACTCGGGATTGAGGTGTGAATCGCGCCGGATTTGTGCGCTCGCTGGTGCGGCAAGGATGCTGCTTGCAGCGTCAGGGCAAGCGTCATGATATCTACGCAAATCCAAGAACGGGGCGGCAGGCGCCTGTTCCCCGCCACACGACGATCAAGGACAGCTTGGCGGCGCTAATCGAGCGGCAACTCGGGCTTGAGACAAGGCACGAGTGAGAGCAACGTTCTTGCACCCGGAGAACTCGACTCAGTGATAGTTCCAAGCGAGCGCATGTACACGCTCAGCCTTCGCCGCGACGCCGCCGTTGCGGGGGCGCTTGTGGTGCTTGCGACGGTCGTATATGCCCAAGTGGTCGGTTTCGGATTTCTGCAGTTCGACGACAACCGGATGGTCTACGAGAACGAACACGTGACGCGGGGCATCACGTGGCCGGGCATCGTCTGGGCGTGGACGCAGCCGCATTTCGGCATCTGGATGCCGCTGACGTCGATGAGCCACATGCTCGATGTGAGTTTCTACGGTGATTGGGCCGGTGGACATCATCTCACGAACCTCCTGCTGCATCTGGCGAACGTCGTGCTCGCGTATTTCGCGTTCGCGGCGTTGACGGGCAGCCCGCGGCGAGCCGCGTGGGTCGCGGCGCTGTTCGCCGTGCATCCCTTCGGCGCGAGCGTCGTCGGATGGGTTTCGAGCCGCAAGGAACTGACGTGGACGCTGTTCTTTCTCGTGGCGCTGTCGACCTACGCGCGCTACGCGCGCAAGCCGTCGGTCGCGCGGTACCTCCCCGTCTTTCTCGCCATGGCGCTGGGCATCCTGTGCAAGCCCATGATCATGACGCTGCCGTGCGTGCTCCTGCTGCTGGATTGGTGGCCCCTCGGACGCTGGAGGGGATTAGGAGGCGCGGCGGAAAACACGGACGAACACGGACGAACACGGATAATCTATCTGCTTGCGGAAAAGTTGCCGCTGCTCCTGCTGAGCGGGGTCGCGGCTGCGGCGGCGCTCTGGGGCCAGGAGGACGTACACGCGATCACCTTGTACGGCGACGTTCCGGCGGGCGTGAAGATCGCGAACGCGACGGTCAGTTACGCGCGCTACCTGTTCCATGCGGTGTGGCCCGTCTGGTTATCGGGGCACTACCCGCACCTGGGCGACGCGCTGACGGGGACGCTGGTCGCCAGCGCGGCGGTCCTCCTGATCGCGATCA
>Ga0116143_10004894_pt1 | contig 12476 bp, 10 predicted proteins | sample AD_UKC034_MetaG_FD_89745 | JGI IMG/M metagenome (GOLD analysis project Ga0116143, IMG submission 89745) | Active sludge microbial communities of municipal wastewater-treating anaerobic digesters from USA - AD_UKC034_MetaG | ecosystem: Engineered > Bioreactor > Anaerobic > Digestate | place: USA...
ATGGGGGGGATAATTGCTGCGGCCTATGCCGCTGGACTACCCGTTCAAAACATTGAAGAACGGGCACTAAAGCTTTCTCATGTGAGAGAATTGGTAAAGTTGATGGATGTTTCATCCCGGCGGCGAGGACTACTGGAGGGCACTCGGGTGCGGGCTTATCTCAAGCAATTATTTGGCGAAGAAATGCGGATTGAAGCTTTAAGATTGCCGCTGGCTTTGGTTGCAGTTGACTTGACAAAAGCTCAAAAAATAGTGTTTCGCAATGGCCCTTTGCTAACTGCAGTCATGGCCACATCCGCCTTCCCAGGATTGTTTGCTCCAATTTGTCATGAAGGCCGGCGCTTGGTTGATGGCGGTGTCTTGGATAATGTTCCCATGATAGAAGTCAGAGAAATGGGCGCTGACGTGGTGATTGCAGTCGACGTGCAGGTGAATCCACTTACTGCTTCACCGCTAGGTGAAGTTCCTGGAAAACCCCAATGGCCTGTACCTGTGCCGGAGTTTTTTATGGATTTTTACTGGTCGATACTGATGATGATGGCACAGGTGACCACCCAGCAGGTGTTGGATGCAAAGCCGGATGTGCTGTTGGTGCCGCCAATACCTAATGAAATTACGATGTTTTTGGGATTCCCTCACGCCGACAAAATCATTGCAGCAGGTGAAATTGCCGCTCGTAATGCTTTGCCCAATATCCTAAAAATACTGGCTGGATCTGATTAACCTTTTTTACGAAACAGTCCGCTTAATAAAATGACCACGCCAACAATAATTATGGCTACTGGCCAATATTGATGGATGATTGTACCGCCACCAAGAAAAGCACCAAAAACGGTAAAGTTCACAACACCGACAAGGATGACCCACATCGCGCCAATTAGCGCTCCCCGATCGCGACTCATTAACCCGGTGAGGAGGATACCGATTCCAACTGCAACGATAATGAGTGACCAAGCGTATGACCAACTCTCCCAATTACCAGTTGTATTTTGCCAAAAAAGCAACCCGCCAATACAGCCAATAATGCTGGCCGGAATCATCAATCCGGGAGTCCATGTCAGGAGACCCACAAGAGTAAAAAGCGCGCCAATTCCAATGATTGGAATTGGCCAGGTTGTTGCTCCATAAGCAAAGGCTTTGATCCCCGGGATGATCTCAATCGAAAGAAACCATCCACCCAGTAAGATCAGAATAAGGGCCGGCGCAATATTTTGTTTTTTCATGATAATTCCTTTTTTAGCTTGAAATCTTATTTATGAAACCCTCGCCGCATTAACAGCAGGTATACGCCAAAGATGATTAATCCAATTGATCCAGTGTTACCAATAAAGTGAAGCGCCCCACCCGGTTCGCCGCCAATATATAATCCCCATCCAGTTACAGCAAGAATTCCTGCCGGTATCAAGGGCCACCAAATAAACTTTGCAATGACCATTTTGCTAAATAGTGTGATTAAGCCCCAGCCCAGAGCAAAAACAACCAACATGGAACCAGTCCGGGCTAAAATGGACGTTGGGTCATCGGGAATACCCCATCCAACATAGACGCCAGGTCCGATTCCAAACAATAGGGCCCCAGGAATGATGAGACCCAGAAGCCGCGTATAAACCCCCAAAGCCAGAAACAAAATGCCCATGGCGGTCACAATGTAAAGGACGAAGTCCAAGAATCGCAAGGAAGTAAACAAAAAACAAGCCCCAGTCGAACCAATTACAACTGCAGGGATGAGGGCCCACCAGGAGAATATTTTATTGCTCCAGATCGTAATACTGGATACCAGCACCCATCCCAGGGCAAAGGATAGTAAAGCCAGGCCAATCCGTTGTGGCCAATCCCAACGTGTGAATGAATTGAGCATAACCCCCCCCCCAATTCCGAGACCCAACAAAAGTGCACCCGCGATGGCCAGCCCTGATTTTCGATAGAGTATCCCGCCAATGGATAATCCCATTCCCAATAATGGGACAATCGCCAAGGTTAGCCACCCGGTTTTGAGGAACTGATCGAGTAAAAACAAAGAGCCCATGGATATTAAGATGATCCCGATAACTAATGGGGCTGCCAGGGTGGGTTTATGAGATGATTGATTGAAAATATCCTGCATAGGGGTCCTCAGAATAATTATTATTACAATGCTATTGTAATAATAATTGGCATGCAACGGATGTGGCACAGGTCATACTCAAAGGCATATCCAGCGTCATATTGTGATTATACCAAGCCACACTCCTTTGCTTTAATCACAGCTTGGGCCCGATCACGGACTCCCATTTTATTCAAAATGCTGGTAACGTGATTTTTTACAGTTCCTTCTGCGATGACCAGATCCTCTGCGATTTCCTTATTGCTGGCGCCGGTAGCCACCAAGCGCAATACTTCCAATTCCCGATTTGATAAGGGCTCAGGAAGGCTTATATCAGTTTTATGGGGTTGTGGAGCCAATCTTGAAAATTCGGCAACCACCTTCGCTGTAATGGATGGCAGCAAGAAATATTCCCCCCTTGCAGCTGCCCGGATAGCTTCATAAAGCTTTTCGGAATTTACATCTTTGAGCAGATACCCCACCGCTCCGCCTCTCAGACCATCAAAGACGGATTCTTCGTCATCAAATGTTGTCAGGACAATAGTCTTACAATTTGGCAGACTGCTCTTAAGTCGTTTTGTTGCAGTAACACCATCCATCACTGGCATGCGTAGATCCATTAGAACCACGTCTGGTTGATATTGAACAGCAAGACGAAGGGCCTCTTCTCCGTTTGATGCTTCACCAACAACTTCAATATCCTCCTGGACCGACAAGATGGTTCGAACGCCTTCGCGAAACAACGCCTGATCATCAACTATTAATACACGAATCGATTTCATCCCGGGACTCCAACTTCCATAATAAATCCATCTCCTTTTGAAGATTGAATGATAAAACGCCCGCGCAATAAATTCACCCGTTCCCTTAAACCTGGCAATCCAAACCCACCAGCTGGATCTTCGGAACCGATACCATTATCGTGAAGACGAAGTATTACTTCATCTGATTTTCGGTAATCAAGCATGACCCAGAGATCGGTTGCGCCTGAATGTTTGCAGGCATTGTTAATGCCTTCCTGTGCTGCCCGGAACAATGTCAGGTGTGCCGTGGGTGATATGGGACGGGGGGTGCCATGTATTTTGAAATCCGGATGCAGAGAAGTTCCTTCGCAATGGGACAATAATTTTATGATCAAATCAGGGAGGGGTTGACTTTGGTCCGGGGTTGATCGCAAGGCAGCAACAGATTGCCGGACATCAGCCAGCGCTTCTTGAGTAAGATCGGTTGCCTTACCTAAGGCTCCTTGAGCCTTTTCTGGATCAGTTTTCATCACAGCCCGGGCAGCTTGGATCTGCATATATATTGTTGTCAGATAATGCCCCAAACCATCATGGATTTCTCGAGCCAGGCGATTTCGCTCTCGGGTTACAGTCAACTCTTCCAATTCACCAGCCAATCTTTCAACTTCTTTTCGCGCTTTCTCTTCTTCGACCGCTGTTTGGGTAAAGATGATCACAAAGATTAACCCGGCGAAGAAAGGGGGAAGAACCGTCCAAACGTCTCCCTTGTTTCCAGAGTAGGCCATGACCGCAACAGTATAAGACACAGCAATCATGGCATTGGACAGATATCCCCATCGCTCGGGCAGCAAGATGACTGCATGTGCTGCCAATGGCAACATCACCAACGCATTAAAGCCTGCTCCGCGGGTCAGGTAAACTATCACCGCTCCTATTGGAATCTGAATCGCAAAATAAAACAACCTGATAATTAATAAGGGTGATCGTGCCGTTATCGCATACCCATAGATCCCCCCCAGGATATAGATGATACCCATGGTGGCTATGATTCCAATTTCAAACAGAGTGGCATCTTGCATGACACTGAAAGCAGCAAAATAAGACGCCAACACAACAACCGCGAATGCCAAGTCAGCACTGCTGCTAAGGGGAGTAACCGGCCGGGATGAACGCTCCATGTCACCATTATAGCACCTCAACAGTAATCCCCCCGTCTTGCGACAGGGGGATTAAAGTATCAGCCTAAGTAGCTCAGGTGGGAATTACTTCTTGATTTGAGCCATCTGCTCGGCCAGGATTTCATTGGCCTTGACAGTGAGTTCATCCAAAGTAGTCTGAACATCTGCGCCTTGCATGATCGCAGTCACCGACAGGTTGACCTGTTCGCGAACGAAATCATAACCAGGAACGGGGGGTTCAAAGGTGCCGAAGGGCAGCAGGTCGAAGGCGGCCTTGAAGGTCACATTTTCGGCGAAGTAGTCAGTCATGCCTTCAGCAACACTGGCGCGCACAGGGAAGTAGCCGCTAACCTTGGACCAGGTAGACTGAGCTTCCTTGCTGGTGTAGTATTTGAGGAAGAGCCATGCAGCCAGTTCGCGCTCGGGGGTGCTCTTGGGGATGCTGACAGAGGCACCGTAAATGTTCTGAACAGGATCAGCTGTGGTGTGCGGGAAAGCAATCACTGTCCAAGCATGAGCGGAACCCGAGTCCACGGCTTTCTGGTAGTAACCCAAGCCTGAGGAGGAGCCGGTTGTGAAGAGAATGCTGCCATTGCCGAAATCGGTCTGGTTGCCGTATTTCTCGGTAACAGGGATCGCGCAACCATCATTGAACATGCCCTGCAGGAAGGTGGCAGCATTAACAGCAGCTTCGCTGTTGTAGGTGAATTGATTGGTTTCGTAGTCGTAAACGTTGCCACCAAAGGCGAAGGTCCACGAAGCGAAGGTTGAGGCATCATCCAAGGCAATTTCATAACCATTGCTGGTAGCGCCGGCAGGAGCCTTGGAGAAGGGCTGAGCCGCAGCCTTGCAGGCCATTTCCTTGAATTCGTCAGGAGTGGTCGGGGGATTCTCGTAACCCAATTCCTTGAGGTAGTCCATGTTAACAAACATAACTTCCATTGAGCGGTTGGGCGGGAAACCAAGGCGGGCATTATCAAAGGTGGGGAAGATATCCTGGGCGAAGAAGCTGGGGAAGAAGTCAGCCTGTTCCTCGGCGCTAAGGCCGAATTTGGGGCTGTTGACCAGAGGGTTCATGTCGACCAGTGCATCGGCCAGTTGGTAGGTGATGGCCTGGTTCTGGTAGGCGACAACCAGATCAGGAACATCGGCCGTATTCAGAATAGGCAGCATTTTGTTGAAGATATCAGGATAACCTCCCTGATATTCGGCGGTCACAGTGATGCCATATTCATTGTTCGCATTGAAGTCAGCAACAATTCCCTGCAGGACTTCTTCGCGGGGCGAAGTGTGATTGTGCCAGAAGACAATGTTCTGACCGGTGGGATCAACGCCAGCCCATTCATCTGCAACGGGTTCTTCAGTGGGAACCTCGGTCACAACTTCAGTCACCACTTTGGTGGGGGCTTCAGTTACAACCGGTTCCTCAGTCGGGGCCGGGGTGGGGGAGCAGGCTGCCAAGATCATTGCGGCGATCATCAGAACAGCCATCAGCCCAAACAGCTTGTTTTTCATTTTTTCTTCCTCCTTGAGAAGATAAAAAAGGGTGAAATGTGTATAACGGAGAAACTCTCCGGTATCACCAGTTGAAGTTTATCCCTTCAGGCCGGTAGTCGCAATGCCTTCGGTGAATTGCTTCTGGGTGAAGAAGTATACCACTAAAATCGGTAATAGGGAGATCACAGCACCGGCCATTAATAAATGTGTTTCCGGGCCGGCCTCTGTGACAAAAGTCCACAGCCCCACCATGAGTGGCCGCCATGTTTCACGGGTGGTTACCAACAGTGGCCAGGCAAATGCATTCCAAGCGCCAATGAAGCCAAATAATATAACCGTCATGATGGGGGCCTTGCTTATAGGCAGGACAATTTGAAGCAGGAAACGTAAGTGACCCGCTCCATCCATTCTGGCGGCATCATATAGCTCGTTGGGAACCTGGGCAAAAAACTGTTTCAGTAGAAAAATACTGAATGCATTTGCCATAAATGGAACTGTCAGCGCCTGGAGTGTGTTTATCCAAGAGCCATTATTTCCAAATGGAAGTGGAAAGATCGCGCCCCGGATCATCAACATGTTCGGCAAAAGTGTGATGGTTTCGGGGATCATCATTGTGGAGAGCAAAATTGCAAAAATAATATTTCTGCCCCAGAACTTCATTCGCCCAAAAGCATAACCAGCAAAGACTGAAGTAAACACCAAACCAGTGACCGTGGTTAGGGTGATAATGATGCTGTTCATGAAATATTTGGCAAATTTGGCTTGTTCCCAAGCATCTTTATAATTTATAAATTGAGGCACAGCCGGCACCCATTCACGCGTGATGGTTTCTCCCAGCGTCATCAGGGATGTGGAAATCATCCAAAAAAAAGGTAGGACGGCCAACGCTGCCCCAAATATCAGAATCAGATAGAGTAGTGCCTGTGAAAGGATGTGACGAACCCTAAACGACCGATTCTTTTTTTGAGTTTCAGCACTGATTGCAGGGCGGGTTATTTTATCCATAAAACACCTTGTTGCCGAGTAGTTTATTTTGGGCAAATGTCAATCCCAGAATAATCAAGAAAAGAATAATGGCCTGAGCCGCAGCATAGCCATAATTATTGGCTTTATAAAAAATGTTAAATATCTCCACACTGGCAGTCTGAACCGTATTTTGTGCAAATGTGGTTTGCATGACGAATATGTGATTGAATGCTTTGAATGTGCCAATAAAAGATATCAGGAAAAGATAGAATGTGACGGGAGAAATGAGGGGAAAAGTGATTGAGCGGAATAAATCCCAAGCATTGGCCCCATCAATCTCAGCTGCTTCGTAAATTTCTTTGGAGATGGATCCCAGCCCTGCCAGGAAGATTACCGTGTTGTAACCAACAAACGTCCATACCCCAAAGATGATAATGGTGGCCAAAGCCAGGCTGGGGCCGGCTAGAAGCCCCGGCAACTGAACGCCAAATAACACTTCTGTCAGAGGCCGGGGCTCAAACAACCACTTGAGTGGTTCAAATCCAAGCCCATCGAGAATTAGATTTGAGAGAGAAGTATCGCGCGGGCTGAAGATGATGCGAAAAACCACTGCGGTAGAAACCACTGGTGTGATATATGGCAGGAAATAGATCATACGGAAAAATTCCTTGCCGCGTATTTTCTGAAACAGAACATATGCCAGGATGAGCGCCAACCCCAATTGGATTGGCACAGTTCCAACAGCATAGAATACCGTTACGACCAATGACTTGAGAAAATCCTCGTCGCCAGCAGCCATCATTCTATCCCATCCGAAGGACAGCAGCACACCCATCCCAATTAGTAAGACTGCCGCAATCAAGCCGGCAATCAGTTTGCGTCGCTGCTGTGATTTAAAAGCATTATTCCAGACCCAGTAGGCCAGGACCAGCAGTACAACGCCGCCCAAAAACAGAGCAACACCGGTCCAGTCCCCTAAGGCCTTGGTGTAATTGGATGGATTAATTGCTATATCGCCTTTGGTCACCCGCCAGTTAAAGAGACTCATGTAAATGGCATACCCAATGGGAATTAAACCAAATACCCCAATGATCAAAAATGCAGGCAATATGAAGAGGTATGCCGTAATATTTTCCTTAATTCGATTAATGATCGACGCTCGGCTGCGTTGTACAGGTGGCATGATTGTGGTTGTGGTCAAATCCATCCTCCTCGGAGCATTGGCGTTGCTCTCCCATTTGATACTATATTTTATATCATAAGTCGCTATTGTTAGTTAAGAAATCCCGATCAATCTCCAATATGGCTTTTTAGGGCAATATAAACCGGACCAGCACCGGATCATGATCGCCAAGCCGGGTGGTGTCAGTAAATGGTGCATTGATGTGGACAATATCCACATTGTTAAGGTATCTGAACATGTTTGCACTGGCCATCACATGATCCAACGCTTGGGCATTCCCTTCGTAAACATATGTATATTGTTCTTCAGCCGGCAGAACCGTGACCAGATTGGTTAATTCATTGCCGAGCAGTGTAGTCAATGGCGCGCTGAATTGGAAATCATTCAGATCGCCGGTGATAACAATATTGGCTTGTGGGTCCATGGTCAGCAATTCGCTGACAAAATTGTGCAGTACCTGTGCTTGTCTAATTCTCTGAAATTCAGAGGTGAGAAGCGGGGGTTGAAATTCCCCAAATAAGGCCGTGTCTCCGCCTTTTGAGTTGAAGTGGTTTGCAACCACAAATATGGTTTGGCCGCGAAATATGAATTCACCAGCCAAGGGTTTACGGCTTTCAAGAAATGCCGGGTTTTGGGGATCGATACGACCAGGGCTATAAGAAAGGTGAACGCCAGAGGCGTCTTGAAACCACTGTACTGCAGTGGTCGCGTCTCCGCCTGGACGATCTACAAAAGTGAGGCCACGATCTGTTCTAAAAAGAAATCCCACCCTGATGTTGCCACCGGCTTCCCCCCCATCCTGATTGTGTTGAGGAGGAATATCGCGAAATTCGTAAGTGGGTCCACCCGCGGTCAGCACAGCGTCAATAATCATCTGATAGGTCAGGCTGGCATCCACTTCATTGGTCATGCCTGCGCCGTTGTTGTCCTGAACCTCAACCAGGGTAATTAAATCTGGTGATTGTAAATGATCAACAATCTGGCTGGCTAATAAATCAAACCGTTCTGGCGAATCCAAGGGGTCCAAATTCTCCACATTAAAAGTGGCGATGCTTAATTCGTCATCTGTGGCTGGATCAGCAATTTCCGGGGACAAACCACCAGGTGAAAATGTGGGTTTCTTGAGCGGTTGGAGTTTAAACGCTCCAAAAGTATAATCCATGATGCCGATGATGGGATCAATGGAATAATCTCCAGTTATAACAAGGGGCAGTGGACGCAGGCTGTCATCTAATAAAATACGCTCAGGATTGAAATCATCCTTTTGAATGACCAATGTCCCGGCAGCGCTAAGCAGACCGGCGTTATCGCCATTATCGGCAACAACTGGGATCTCTTTATACGCAGAGGAAGAGCCAACGGCAACTGCATTATTGATTTGGACCAGCATGCTTTCCATACTTTCGTAGAAATCAATGCCATCTTCATTGGGATCAAAACGTTCCAGACTGTCATTATCAATGATCTGACTGGGTGGCATGCGACCACCTAAACCTATAACTGTGGGTTCAGGCAGGGTAAGCTCACTTTCTAGAATTTCATATTCGCTCTGTACCAATTCTGTAATTGGGAGATAGCCAGATTCGGAGCCGCTGGCATAAAACTCAACGATGTTGCCACTGACGGAAACCAAGTCGCCCACCTTCACGCGAGGAGGGGTTTTTGTAAAAATAAGGAGCCCTTCGGATGACGCCAGTTCATTATCTGGAACAAGGGACTGAATGTAATATCCGTCACCCCGCAGTGCTGTGACCACGCCTTGCACGCCCACAACCGATTCTCCTTCAAATGGAGAAAAATGACTGACACCCTGGATTTCAGCAATAGTGGGGCCAGCTGGTTGAGCAGCAATCGTCGCCGATGGGATGACTGTTGATGCTGCCACCGATGGGGTGATAGCATTGGTATTGCAGGCTGTTAATGAAAGTATGCATAGAATGGCGGTGATAAACGCCAAAGAAATATCACTGGAGGTCAGTTTTTTCATCAGAGTTCACCTATCAGTTGGAGTCGGACTATTATAGCTTTAATTAACTTCAGCCAAGCTGATAAAGTTAATATTTTCGAGGGTCATGTGTCCCTGTTATCGGATATGATTTCTTGAAGATTCTGGTGGTGTATGTCATCATGAAATGCTCGCATTACAACCGTTCGTATACGAATGGAGCGGTGGAGAGACGCGCTCAGATGAGCACCGAACAAGATAATCCAACCCGCAAGATAGGTCCATAACATTAATAAAGCAACTGTACCCAGGGATCCATAAATCAATTCATAACGCAGCAGTCCGCGCCCCAGAAACCAACCTATTCCCAAGGATGTGAGTTGAAGGAATAGGGTTGCAATTGCGGCACCAATTGCTGCCGCAACCCAGTTAACTTTGGTTGGTGGAACCCAGGTGTACAAGATGAATGAAAAGAGTAATGTCGCGCCCCAAACCGCCAGACGGGGCAGGATTGCATACCCTCCAACTGGTGGTGGCAATCCGACGACCTTTGGAAACAAGTTAACCATCGCATTTAATACCCAAGCTAAAAACAGCAACGCTGTGACAGACGCTATCATCTCAATTGCAAATACTCTTTGCTGAATAAAGTTGCGGGGTTTGACGCCCGGCCAGGCCCGATCGATATTCCTGACAAGGACCGCAAAGAAAGCCGAGGAAGACCACAACAAACCAATCAAACCAATAATCCCAACCGGGCCGCGTAAATCAATCACTTTTCCTATAGTGTCTGTAATCAGGGGCTCAAATAATGGCGCAAATTCCTGGACAAAAGAGATGATCTCTTTATAGACCCAAGCCTTTTCAAGAACATAACTACCAGCAGCCACAATAAAAAGGAGCAAGGGAAACAGGCAAAAGAAGGCATAGTAAGCCATGCTGGCAGCCGCTTCAGCCGCGCGAGATTTTCCGAACTGAACAAATGCAAATTGAAGCACCGCCCAACCGCCTCCCGTCAGGCGATTTAGGCGCTGTAACAACCGTTCAACAAAATCTTTTCGATTCATGGCAATTCCATCTGATTTTAACGCGTTTGGATCAATTGTGAGTAAATCCCGTTCGCTTATTTAGAGTATAATTATTTGGGTTTTGCACGAAATTCCAATCTTATTCACCATGTCTGGAGGACAATCTAATGAATATTCCTGCTGATCTCAAGTATACCGGCTCTGATGAATGGGTGCGGGTTGAGGGCAACGTCGCCATTATTGGGGTGACTGACTTCGCCCAGAGCCAGCTTTCAGATATTGTTTATTTTGAACTCAAGGTGGATGTGGGTGATGCAGTTAAGAAAAACACTCCAGTAGCCACCATGGAATCTGTCAAGGCCGCTGCAGATGTGAGTTCGCCGGTTTCTGGCAAAATTGTTGAAGTAAATGAAAATCTATCCAGCGATTTTGAAAAGATTAACACGGACCCCTACGGCGCTGCCTGGATGGTCAAGGTTGAATTGAGTGTCCCGGCTGAGATGGAAGGGCTCATGAATGCCGCTGCCTATCAAAAATCTTGCGAGGAGCGTGGGCACTAATGTTTACTCCTCATACCGTGTCCGAACGCGATGAAATGCTTCGGGTCATTGGTGTGGACAGATTGGAAGATCTGTTCCGCGACGTACCTGAGGCGGTACGTTTTCCAAAATTGAACCTGCCGCCGGCCATGACCGAAATGGAGATCCTTGCCGAAATGCAGGGACTTGCTGGTTTTAATGAGTCGACCAACGATCTTTCATGCTTCCTGGGAGCCGGAGCATATCGGCATTATATTCCTGCGGCTGTTGACAGCATACTCAGACGCAGTGAATTTTATACCGCCTATACTCCCTACCAACCAGAGGTGTCCCAAGGGACCCTGCAGGCGATTTTTGAATACCAAAGCCTGGTTGCTGGATTGACTGGTATGGATGTCAGTAATGCCTCTCATTATGATGGCGCTACTGCTACAGCTGAAGCTGCTATTTTGGCGTATCACCACTTCCGGGGCAAGCGAACCAAGGTGGTGGTGTCTCCCTCGTTACATCCACATTACCGAGCAACACTGCGAACTTATCTCAGTGGTTACAAGGACTTGTGCTGTATCGAAGGTGATCAACCCGGTAGTGATCCATTCAAGGGACCTGAACAATTGTTGCCTTTATTGGATCTGAACACGGCACTTGTTGTGGTCCAGTACCCAGATTTCTTGGGACAATTGTATGATCTGACGGAATTTGCGGAAAAAGTGCATGCTGTAGGAGCACTTCTGGCCGTGTCGGTTAACCCAATTGCCTTGGGCTTGTTTAAGACTCCCGGGGATTTTGGAGCTGATATTGTGGTTGGCGATGGACAACCCCTGGGTATTCCGCTGTCCTACGGTGGCCCATATCTTGGCTTGTTCGCCACTCGCAAAGAGTTTGTGCGTAAAATTTCAGGCCGTTTGGTTGGCGAAACGGTGGACGCAAATGGCCGGCGTGGTTATGTCCTTACATTAACTGCCCGTGAACAACACATACGCCGCGACAAAGCCACCTCCAATATATGCTCCAATCAGGGATTGATTGCACTAGCCTCGACGGTTTATATGAGCTTATTGGGCAAAAACGGCTTACGCAAGGTGGCCGAGCTTTGTTTCCATAAAGCCCATTACGCAGCCGATAGGATAGCCGCCCTCACCGGTTATCATGTATTGGGATCCGCCCCATTTTTTAATGAGTTTGTGGTTGAATGTCCATTACCCGCAGCTGAAATCAATGAACGCTTGCTGGAATATGATATTCTGGGGGGCTACGTCCTGGGTCAGGATTATCCCGGCATGGATAATCATTTATTGGTGGCTGTAACCGAAT
>Ga0116143_10004904_pt1 | contig 12455 bp, 5 predicted proteins | sample AD_UKC034_MetaG_FD_89745 | JGI IMG/M metagenome (GOLD analysis project Ga0116143, IMG submission 89745) | Active sludge microbial communities of municipal wastewater-treating anaerobic digesters from USA - AD_UKC034_MetaG | ecosystem: Engineered > Bioreactor > Anaerobic > Digestate | place: USA...
GACGACCACGCGCGGAAGGCCGTGGCGTCTCTGCTGGAGGCACCGAGCCCGTACGGGGCCGATATCGAAACAGCGAAGCACCCTGATTATGCCGGGCATCCCCAGAGCGGCCTGGACCCCCACCTCTCGCGCATCCGCTTGGTGCAGATTTGCGCAGCGGGCCTGCCCATCTATGTGTTCGACTTCTCCGGGATCGACCCGAGTATCCTAGCGCCGCTGTGGGACCGCCCGATGGTCTTCCACAACGCCCTTTTCGATATCCGCCATATCCTTCACTCCGGCGCGAATCCGTCCAAGGTCGGCTGCACGATGCTGATGGACAATGCCCTGGCGGGGGGGATGCGCGGCCTCGCCGACCTCGCGGAGGACTATCTCGGACTCGCGGTTTCCAAGGCGGAGCAGACATCAGACTGGAATGCCCCACACCTGACAGAAGATCAGCTTGCTTATGCCGCCCTCGATGCCTGCTTGGTTCTTCAGCTCTATCACATACTCCGGGAACGGCTCGCGGGCGAGGGGCTCGGGCGATGCTACGCGTTGATGCGCGACGCGCAGCGCGCCGTCGCCGAGACGATGCTGGCGGGGCTCGGTTTCGACGTCGCGGCGCACGCCGACGTGGTCCGCGAGTGGGAGGCTCAGCGGGACACGGCGAAGGCGAGGGTGGTCGAGGTACTTGGCCCTGACATTGACCGAAACAGCCCTACTCAGGTGGCCCGGTGGTTCGAGACCCACCTTGACGAGGGAACGTTGCGGGAGTTGCCTCGAACGAAGACGGGGCAAATCTCAACGGCGGCGGAGTCCCTGGCCGCCATCGGTAATCATCCCGCTGTGCGTAGCTTGATCGAGTACAAAGCTGTCCAGACGCTCTTGTCCACGTTCGGCGCGCCGTACGCTCGGCATGTGAACCCCGTGACCCGCCGCCTTCACGGTGGTTTTCGTTTCTGCACCTCCACGGGTCGCATGAGATGCAAGAATCCCAATGTTCAGAACGCCCCAAGGCAGCAGTCTTTCCGCGCCCTTTTTGTGGCCAAGCCCGGTCACGTTCTTCTAAAGGCCGACTACAACCAGATGCAGCTTAGAGTGGTGGCCGAGCTTTCCCAGGACGCCACCATGCTCGAAATCTTCCGGGAGGGGCGGGACATCCACCGCCTGACCGCCGCCGCTATCACCGGCAAGATGCCGTCCGAGGTGACGAAGTCTGAGAGGAGTGCTGCCAAAAAGAGCAACTTTGGTTTCATCTTTGGAATCGGACCGAAGAGATTTCGTATGGATGTTATGGAGGAATATAGTATAGATATGACATTTGAAGAAGCAAAGCAAATTCGCAGCATCTTCTTCAGGACCTATCCGGGCGTTGAGAGATGGCACAGGTGGCTGTCCGCACGTGCCAAGCAGACCTGGAGTGTCACGACGCCGGGCGGTCGTGTCCGCAGATTTCCGCGAAAGGGGAACCAGCCGCCCTACACGGAAGTGCTCAATACGCCCGTGCAGGGCGGCGAGGCCGAGGTCCTGCTATCGGCGCTGGCCCTGTTCCCCGAGCGGCTCGGGGGGCTGGACGCCAAACTCATGAATGTCGTTCATGACGAGGTCCTGTTCGAGGTCGCAGAGGCGGACGTCTCCAAGGCGGTTCCCATTATCGAGGCCGTCATGGTCGAGGCCATGCAAGCCGTCTTCCCGGATTGCAGCACCAGGAATCTGGTGGATATCTCTGTAGGCAAGGACTGGGGTAATACGGCGAAGTACTGCGCCGACTCCGTGGCGGGCTGCGCCGGATTGGAGGGTTGACGTGAGAACGGAATTCAGAAGGCACAGGTTTCACTTGCGCGGCCCTCCCGCCTTCGGGGGTGGCGTTCTGCCGCGTCCGACTTGGTCCGGGCGGGGTTCGGAGGCCGCGCGAGCATGGCGTGGGCCAGCATCTGATGGGCAGAGAGAACTCCTGGCAATTGGTGCCAGGAGGAAGGCGCGAAAGGCGCATTGAGAGGAATACGACATGAGTAAGAACGGAAAGACAAACAAGTCGATTGTTCGGGAGGCCGCCGACGACAGTTCCATCTGCTACGACAACCAGGCTGCCGACGGCCTGTACGAGGTCCACGTCGACAGCACGTGGGACCAGGCGGTGCTGGAGCGGAGCGGCGAGCTCTATCACCGCGTCTGCGTCGCGATGAGTGCGCGGACGGAGGACGGCGTCGAGGTGGGACTGTTCCGCGCGTACGAGGTGCGCCGGGCAGCGGACGTGCGCGACCTGCGCTGCCTCGCGGCCCAGGTGGACCTGCCTTTGAATGACGAGCGGGACATCCCGGAGCTGATCAAGCGGCTCTGGTACGAGCGGTTCAAGGTCTTGTTGTCGACGGACGACGGCGGCCGCCGGATCGTGCACTTCATCGACAAGGCACCCGGCGACCGCGACGTTCCGGACGCACGCGACGGGGACAACATCTGGGACCATGCGTGGCATCATGAACTTCGCCGGGAGGAAGGGTTCAACAGGCACCTGAGGGAGCACGGATACGGCTACCTGCTGCCGCAGTCTGCCCGCTGAACCGCAGAAACTGTGGGCGATGGGGCCTGCGGAATCCCGCAGGCCCCATCGCCCGGCGAGTACGGCGCAGACTCCGTGGTGGGCTGCGCCGGACGAAGAAGTTGCCGTGAGAACGGAATCCGAAAAGGAGAACGAGATGTCTATGCGATTGCAGATCATCAAGACTGGCGTCGCGCGGCCCGTCGCCGCGAGTTGGTATTCAAGGTGTGGGCTTACCGCGTGGAACGACTACAGCATGGGCAGGCACGACGGGGAGCTGTACATCTGCCTTAGGGGCTTCAGGGTCGGCGGCTTCGATTCGCCGGGGAAATCAACCGAGAAGTGGGTCCCCTTCTCGGTGTTCGTCCCTATTCTCGATCTGTGGCCCCGCGACAGGGCGCAGGCTTGGTCCTCGGCCATGCTGAAAGGGCTGGTCCCGCCCAACCACAACAACCAGGCCCGATTCGTAGCGGTCCTACGGGCCGAGAAACTCCTGCTCGAATGCGTGGGGGTGCCCGCGAACCCGCTCATGCCCAAGTGCGCGCGCGCCGGATACGCCAGCGTCCGCAACCGGGGCACCACTATCGCGGGCTACGTGCAGCGGATGCTCAAGAGGAGGCCGAGACGGGAGATATTCGTCGACGTGCCCGACGATATGATTTGGACGCCAAGAGGCAAGTGACGGGACCGGCCGGTTGGATGGCTCGCGTGGAGATGTAAAGGCGCGTGGCGGAGTCCGGTTCGTCAACCGGACATCCATTCGTAGGCACGCGCCGTCCCCGACTGTCCTCCCACGGTCCACCGGCGTGATGTGGCGCGGAGCGGGGTTCCGGCTTCCGGCGGGAAACGGGCGGGCGGTTCTGCGCTTCGGCGGCGGCGGGCGGGAGTGCAGGCGGGGCCTGCTTTCCCATGGAAACGCTGGGGTTGGGCGCGGGGGCGGGCCGGGGGCGCGTCCGGAGCCATCGAGCCTTTCCTCGCCCCACAAGGCGAGGCCCCATTGAAGCTCTGTCTCTGTCTCTGTGTGCGCTGCGGCAGCCCCCTGCTATGACGTGCTCATCTCGTGGCTTAGTATGTCTCACCGCGATATTTTCCACCGCGGTGATAGGTGGTATCATCTCTCACGGACAGCCTGTGTAATCGTTGTGCCGCGATTCCGGCGTCAAGGCTTGGCTGCCCTCAATGATAATCAAAAGGAAATCATCTGCCACCTCTGCCAAACCCTCGCTCGTCCAGAACCATCTTGGGTACCTGCGACAGAGATCTCTGGATTCGCCCGTCTGAAGGCTTACCCAGGTCGGGTGCAAGCGGAACGACGGGCAATACCACTACGAATATGACCGGATTCGCGCCATGCGGAGATCTATTGACAACTCCGAACAGACCTCTGCAGGCGATGCACTACACACCGCGCCTCTCCGACACCATCGCCCGCAGGTCGATGGCATGGCTTTGGACGAAGCGGATGGTTGCAGATTCCTCGCCAAGCGTGACGGGCAACTCCAGGGCGTCGCCGATTTGGGCAAAGGCATCCCGGAGTGTGTCTCGCGCATCGTCTGATCCATGGAACACGAACTCATCGTACTTAGCCGCGCAGACCGGGCAAAGGGCAAGGTAGTTGGCGTCAAGTTCCTTCGGCAAATCGAAGGCTTCGACCTTCTCGAAGTAGTGCTTGCCGTTCTTCTCTCGGAAGGGCATCTCGTCCTGGCAGATCTGGCAAATCAGCTGATCATCGTCATTCGTGTAGAGATCTCGAAGGTACGCTTCCACTTCGGCTTTGCCTTGCGTGCGGCTGGTTCGGACGCTTCGCTCCCGCTTCTCGTGCTGCTTATCGGGTGCGCCAGCCGCTTTCTCCTTAGCCTTTCTTTTGCGCCGTTCTGGATCAGCGGAGGTCCGCTCCGGGAACGCGGGTTGCGCTTGCCGGCTTTCCCGCCACCTCTGAAACCCCTCGGGATCCTCTTTCTTCAGCCTGGCCATTTCCTTAGCTTCTTCCAATGAATCGAAGCCGACATCTTTTATCGCAGCATCTATGTCTTGCTGCTCAGAAAGCATCACTCCTAGAGCCCTTGCCAGTTGTTCGTTTCTGTTCCAATCTTCAGGAAGGTCGTGATAGCGCACATCGTTAGGTCTGCGAAATCCACCGGTGCCGTCCGGAATCCACTCCGTGTGATGCAGCAACTGGCCTGCCTTAGAAAACTGCTCTTCGCGTTTCTGTGGAATGAAATCCTTTGTCACGTACTTGCCATATGTATTGCATTCTTCAACTGTCCCTTTGATGAAACGCAAACGGTTTAAGAGAAGCTCATTCCAGATGTATGCGCTCTTCTCCATTGAGGCCGGGAGCTCACTCAAAGCAGTTTTCAGATGCTCGATGTCAAAATCTGGATGGAACCCATCAAGGCATCGAAGTTTGTGAGAATAGGATCGTTCAATGCGAACGAGTTGACCTGCCTTTCCGTCTCCATGGTAAGTCTTCGGGGATGATTGCACACTCATCTGGCCCAACGCAGACCCAAGAACTTCAATGACATCTTCGTGTACGAGCCACACTTTTTCATTCCCGTGCAGATAAGCCAGGAGCCCGTCGTCTTCTGGAAGCCAGACATCGCCGGGTTTCTTTAGAGCCAATTGCATGTTGCCAGCATTCTCAGCCTTTATGAATGGCGTCTTACGGCACTCCGTAAGTAAGCGCTCAGTCTTCTCCTTAGAGTCACTTAACAGTGCGCTGACTATACGTTTGAGCTCTGCGGAAGTAGGAAAATCTACGGTTTCAAGATCGGGAGCAGTCTGATACTTTGAGAGGATGGTCCTGATTACGCGTTCAATCCTATCAAGCTCTTGTACTCCTACTTCGCTCAGAAACGTCTTGGCTTTCTCCTTCTGACTGTCATCGCTTCCACTAGAATAGACGCCGCTCGCGACTCGGGGAAACTCGTCTTCGTGCTCAACCCCGTCGGTCGGGAAGAAGCATTCGCTTCCCTTGCGATAAGTCTCATCACTGCATCGAACAAGAGCAAGATTCTTAATAGTCGTTGTTCTTTCCGTCTTTGCATAGCTAGGAGGCGCATTCAGGTACTCATTCAACATGGAATATAGCGCTTGATGCCATCTTTCATCCTTGCTACCCATCCATTGCCCCAGGGCATCCTTGTTCAGCCTGCCCAATGCTTTCACGACTGCGGCTGTGTCCCATTGCTCAATACCGAGCATCGACGAAAAGTTGTCCTCACGCTGATTGCGCTGGGGGGGATTGGAAGCCCATATCGGAGCAACATAGTTGTCACCCAAGAGCGTGAGCATATCGTCATCATCAATAAGGTCCGAGAGTGCCTTCGTGCCCCGAAAGATGCCGTCGGCCGCGGCGTGGCTGCCGCGCTTCATGGGGACAAGATCCTCTTCCTTGAATTCCGTAACTAGCCGTCCCATTAGCGGCACGTAGAACTCCGACAGATTGTCCCTGTCGTTGGGAAGTACCGCCAAGGCTCGTACGGTCAGCAAGCCTTGATCGCGGATCGCGGACATCGATTCGGCCAGCAGCTCGGCCAGGTGATCGCGCAACACATTGTTTCCCGCACAATCGCGGACACTGTCGCGCGCGACCGTTGAGGCGAACGGCGCATGGAGATGGAAACGCAGATTGGAGGTTTCTTTGTCCGCCGGGAAATAGATGCATACGCGTCCCGGCTCCATCGCCGCGAGTTCCCACTCGGGGGTGGCAACCGCGTCGTCGCCTTTCTTTTCCTTGGCACCCGCCTTCGCTGCAACTGGCGACAATCCGAAGGCCACGGCGATGCGGCAGAGCTTTGTTTTCTCGTCTTCCTTTTCAGACTCTTCGTCTTCAACCTCCACTTCCTTATCGAACTTCAAGAACCAGGTCGATGAAGGGGCAAGTTCGTTCGGTTGTTGGACGCGAATCTCGTAGCGGTTGTAACCAATGTCGATTCGTTCAATGTAACCGAGCGATGAATCAGGGAGAAGATACTCTATCTTGCGGATGTGCGTAAGGAAGAGCAAGGTTGTCGCGCCGAGCGCCTTTAACAGTCTTTCGATCTCGCCCTTTGCCTGCTCCGGTCCCTTTTTGTGGTTATCAAACGGCAAGATGAATCGCGTTTGCTTGTCCCCCAATTGGCTTCTTGAACGCCCGTTCGGTTCTGGAACCACCATATCACGAATTCTGAAATGAAACTCACCAGATTCGACTTCCGGTGTTTCAGTGTAGGCAAACACGGCTTTGAATCCAACGCCGAATTGACCGATACTGGTTGCGTCATCGCGTTTGGTGCTGAACCCGATGCTGGTAATGGCATCCACGTTATCGATAGAAAAAAGTCGCTCGCCGTCGTGCTCGAATTCGATGCGATCCTCATGCAGGATAAACCGCACCTCTTGAGCTCGTGCGTCCTCGGCATTCTGAAGCAATTCATAAATGAAATGGGCATTGTCCGGATAGAGGTCCGTGAGCAGGCGCTTGAGACCTGCTTCAAATCCGTTCTCTCGGTTTGCGTCAACCCATTTTCGGCGTTTCAAGGCGATGGACTCGATCGTTTCAGGCATGGCTTCACTATCCATTGGCGGTTCTCTCTACCCGCAGCATCCCCCATCCAACGGGGCGGGTGGTGATGTCGGCTTTCTGTGTGGCTTCCTCAATTTCGCTGATGTGGCGGTCGAAGTCGGCTTGAGCGTTTTCCTTCTGACGTGATTTCATGGTGCGGATCTTGTCGTTTCGGGCCTCGGCCAGTTGGGAGTCAAGGACCGCCATGCGGGCCTTGTGGCTGGTATCAAGACTGGAGCGGCGAAACTCGGCAACGCGCTGAGTGTTCTCGATATGTCCCGCGCGGGCATCGGACCAGGCTTCGTAGTGGCGGCTTTCGAGCGCGTTGCGCGTTTCCTCGGTAATCCTGTCGGAAGCAACCTCGAACCCCTCGGCGTCGGCCAGCAACCGCAGGAACTCGCCGGTGAGGGCCGGATTAGTCGTGACGGGCCGGAACTCGACATCGTCGCGGATGCCGTGGTACTGCCACTGATAGACGGCGAAGGGATAGTCGCCCGGTGAGACGGCGTCGGTAGAGACACGAATGCCAACGACGGGCACGCCGTCACCGGCTCCTCCGACGGTACGGGCAGCTTGTACGGCCAACGGGTGAATGGGCGTGATGAGACAGATGGTCCGATCCTCGACTGCGCAGGCCGAATCGAAGGTGACGGCCAAGTTTGGCTCATTGCCCTTAAGCCATGTTTCCCACTCCCGGGCGATGGGAGAAGTACGGTTCTCGATCGCCGCAAAATCCTTTAGCAGCGCCTCGCGGACCTCGCGGGCCAGACGCAGGCGTTTCTTCGGGCCATCTCCGCTAAGGGGGGATTCCTCCTTTCCGGCGCGGCCGCGCAAGTATTCCACGACCAGGCGTTCGAGCGAGGTGGCGGAGAGCCAGTAGCTGGAAGCGTCCTCGATATCCTGCTTGAACTGATCGGCGGGCATGCGCAGGCCGAACAATTCAGTCTGGCGCGTTTCAAGATCCTGTTGTTCCTTGACAAGCCGAATGCTGTTGTCAGCGAGTTGTTCCAGTTTGGCCTGACGTTCCGCCGGCGACAGGGAGAGGTTTTCGGCAACGCTTGTGATCTCGCGGGTGACTTCGCCCAGGATCGCCTCGTTGGCCCCAAGCGCGCGTTCGAAGACGCCGATGCGCAGCAGACAGCGTTCGTAGATTTCGGCGTCGATGGTGTCCGGGGTGATGAGGTTGTAGATCGCCACGGCCTCGCTGGTCTGCCCCCAGCGGTCAATACGACCGATGCGCTGGTCGATGCGCATAGGGTTCCAGGGCAGGTCATAATTCACCATGCAGTCGCAGAACTGATAATCAAGCCCCTCGCAACCGACCTCGGAGAAGAGGAGCACATCGAGGGCTTCGGCATCGTCACGGTTCGTTTCGAATCGCGCGCGAAGCGCGACGCGTTCGTCGTCGCCTACGCCGCCATGGATCAGACCAACGCGGAAACCTTCATCCTGAAGCGCCTTGTAGAGGTAGGCGAGCGTGTGGCGGAAACTGCTGAACAGCATGACTTTGTTATTCGGGAGCGCCTGTTTGTCTTCGAGAATGCCTTTCAGGGCAAGGAACTTGGGGTCGGCGTCGGGATCGCATGGCAGGGTTTCAGCCTGACGCAGGGCATCGTCGATGAGTTGCCGAACCGTCGGCGCCGCGCGGTCGATGTCGAGGTCAATCCCGTCGTCCTCGCCCTCCTCCACACTCAGGCAGTCGAGTTCGTCAAATCGGCGCGAGAGGATGTCCTGGAGGAACGGTGCCAGCGCCTGGATACAGCTCGCCGCCTGTCGGCGAATGGTCGTGAGGAGAAACCGGACCGATTGAACGCCATGCAGTTCGGCATAGACGGCGGCCTGGGCGGCGATGACGGCATCGTGCAGACTCTTCTGCTCGGGGGTGAACTCGACTGTCACCGTCTGGGGTTTGCGTTGGGTGAATTCGCCAATGTCGCGGCGCAGAGTACGGTTCATCAGGCCGGACAGCGTGTGCAACTGCTCAATGCTTCGAATCGCATGAACGCGCACAGCCCGGTCGTCCCCGGCATGGGCGAGGGAATCAAAGACCTCCTGAAAGCGTGGGTCATTCCGCAGCACTGACCGGCCCCAGGGCGTTCCGGCGGCCTCCGTCAAGGCTTCACGCGCTTCTTCGGCCCAGCCAGGGCCACCCTTGCGTGCGCAGAGAGCGGCCTGGTTGATGTGTGCGTTCGGTTCTGTGATGGCCCCATAACTGGCCTTGTCGATGATGATGTCGGGACGCAAGGTGTTCAGAAGCACGAAAAGATCGTTATCGCTCATCTGAATCGGTGTCGCGGTGAGAAAAACGACGGCTTCGGCGTTTTCGCAGAAGAATCGAATGGCCTCGTGGCGCTGCGTATTCGTGTTGCGGATGTGGTGCGCCTCGTCAACGACCACAAGGTCGAACTGCGGCGGCGGGTCGAGTTGGAGCAGGCCCTTCCGGCGCTTGCCGCTCCCATGCAGGACTTCGTCGGTCAGGAGCGAGAAGGGGAGGATGGCCTTCTCGTAGCGCTGCGGCCATTCGCCGTCGAGGTCCATTTCGGAGATGCAATGGCGTAATTTGGGGCCGTCGAGATGTTCGAAACGCTCATCGAATCGCTTCATTTCCCGTCGCCATTTCTCCTCCGTAACAAGTGGGCGGGGACAGGCGATGAGCACGCGCCGGATATCGCGGCGGGCCTGGAGTTCGCGAAGAATCAGCCCGGCCTCGATCGTCTTTCCAACGCCGACACTATCGGCGATCAGTAAGCGCGGCCGGTCGGAGCGGATGAACTTCAGTACGGGACGGAACTGATAGGGGATCAGTTCGATGCGCGCGGCGTGGAGCGAGTAAAGATTTGATATGCCCGGGTGTAGCAGTTGCAGGGCCGTCAGGTGGGCATGGAATTCACGCAGAGACGCAACAGTCATCGACTCGTCTTTGAAGTCGCCCGGCATGAGTTGGCTTTCGTAATAAGAGGCCTTCCCGCCGTCGAGGAAGACGTGGTAGCGGGTTTCCTTTTCGCCTGGCATCGCGGCGATAACCGCGCCGGATTTTGAGGGATTGGCGCGCAGCCGAACGACGTCGCCGGGGGCGTATGTCGTCTGCCGCTCTGGTTGCGAAGCGGCCTGCTGCTGGAGCGCAGTTTCAGGGTATGGAGATGGTGGCTTGCTCAAAACGGTTTCCTTTGCTTCCCGAATCTCCGATAGAAGCGGGTCGTCGGGGGCAAGGAGAATCAGGAAACGCTGAAGCGTATCCAGATCACGATAGATGTCTTCGCCCGATGGAGCCGCCACCTGCGCGTGCGCCCAGCGGTTGCGGACCGTCTGCATCTCCTTGACGAAATTGCGACTCTCGTAGGGCCAGTTCCGTGATTGCACGAGCTCGAACCAGTTTTGATCCAGAACGCGTAGCAGCGCGGCAAGGTCGAGTTGTTCCAGATGGTCGATGCCTTGACGTTCCACGGCCTCCTGTTGCCGAAACGAGAGTTTGCCATAGACCCGCTGGCCCCACCAATCCGAGCCGAGAATGGGCAACATCTCTTCCAGAGCATGGCAGAGTGAATGGGCTGCTTTCTGCAGCAGACCTTGCATGCTTACTAGGTGGGGGTTGACGTCTGTATCCATCCTGGCTTTCGTCCTCTCATGTGGTCTCCATGATCCATTGCGGTGCTGGGCGAGGTCTCGGTTCGATTGCAGCCCTCTGGCGACGGCGAGTTCGCGTGCGCGTATTCGACTCGTGAGTACATGTTCTGTGGCCGCGTGCACTATATTCTACAGTTACACCACATGCCTGCTCAATTTGGAACCGCTGGGTTCAACAGCAGTCTTTGCCGTTACTGATTCTCGTTTCGGGTTCGTTACCCAACGATGCGTTCCCGGCCGTCCAGGAGCCCCGACTGTCCTCCCACGGTCCACCGGCGTGATGAGGCGCGGAGCGGGGTTCCGGCTTCCGGAGCGAAAGGGCCGCACGGTTCTGCCGTTCGGCGGCGGCGGGCGGGATCGCAGGCGGGGCCTGAATTCCTCATGGAATCGCTGGGCTTGGCGCGGGGGGCGGGCCAGGGGCGCACCCGGAAAAGTGCAGGAAAATGGCGGAGAGGCAGGGATTCGAACCCTGGTTACGGTAAACCGTAAAACGGCTTTCGAGGCCGCCGCCTTCAACCACTCGGCCACCTCTCCGCGGTAAGTCGCCGGTTGATGTGAGGAATGTACACGCTGTTACCCGGAAGGATAGCAAACGTCGCGCGGGTCGTTCCACATAGGAGCGCGTTCGCGGGTACGTCGGGACATGGGCAAGATGCCCATGCCACGGAAGAAGCTGCCCGCGCGCGGGGCGCCGGAGGGCGCGGGAACAAGGCAACGCCCCCGCGGGCAACCGCGAGGGCGTTGTAATGATCAGGTAGTCGCGCTTCGAGAAGACTAGAAGCGGATCTCCGTCTCAAGGAACAGATAGTCGATGTCTTCGTCCTCATCCGCGACGAGAGGCGCCAGGCCGTTCAGACCGACCAGGTTGCCTTCTTCGATGCCGTCGTCGGCGAACAGATGAGCCCACCCGGCACGGAAGACGAGGTCTTCGCTGTACTGGTAGTTGGCATAGAGACCGACTTCAAGACCCAGGTCTTCGTCGGCCGTCCAGCGCCAGAACCACCAGCCGCCTTCCAGTTCCTCGTCCACTTCCAGGTAGGTCAGGGCGAGGGCGAGGTCAAGGCTCTCGGTCGGCTTGACACTCAGGCCGGCGCGATAGATGAACACGTTCGACAGGTTGGCCGCCGACACGTTGTCCAGGACTTCGGTGTACTCCCAGTCGGAGAACAGGCGATTGAAGGCCAGATCATCGTCGTCGTTCCACCAGCCCCAGCCGTTGTCCTGGTCGCCGCCTTCGAACCAGGCGGCACCCAAGTAAATACGGGGCTGCCAGCTGGCGTCGAAGGTGTAACCGAGTTCAAGGTTGACGCCGAACGCGTCGATGTCCGCATCGTTGTCCCACCACAGGAATCCGGGCAGGTCCCATTCGCCGAACTGATAAGCCACTTCGGCTTCGAAGTCAAACGCACCGATTTCGCCAGCTCCGCGGAGGCCGATGGTGTGGAGGTCGATGTCGGCGTTCGTCAGCGACTCGTCATCGCGGATGAACAGCCAGTAGGCGTCGATGACAACGTCCTCGAGGCCGAGGTAGCTGCCGTAGATGCCGTACAGGTCGACGTCGTCATCGCCGAAGTCCGAGAAGGTCTCGTTCAGCTTGGCCGCGAAGGCGCTGATGCTGACGATATCCGTCCCGTAGTTCAGCAAGAGGGCGTCATAGGACAGGCCGCGGAACAGGGCGCTGGTGTCGTTGTTGCCGAGCAGCCACTCGCTCCCGAACTGCAGTTCCTGGCGGCCGACGCGCATCATCAGCGGGGTGTCCCA
>Ga0116143_10004912_pt1 | contig 12429 bp, 8 predicted proteins | sample AD_UKC034_MetaG_FD_89745 | JGI IMG/M metagenome (GOLD analysis project Ga0116143, IMG submission 89745) | Active sludge microbial communities of municipal wastewater-treating anaerobic digesters from USA - AD_UKC034_MetaG | ecosystem: Engineered > Bioreactor > Anaerobic > Digestate | place: USA...
ATTACAAGGACCGGGTGATCCGAGGTCTGCTGTTCAGCGTCGGTCTGCTGGTGGCATTCTACCTGACAGCAGCCCTGCTCGAATATGTGGGTCACTTCGGCACCACGACGCGCACATTGCTGTTCTGGGGCACGATCCTGGCCGCCACCCTTGTCATCCTTCGCTTCATCGCGATCCCCTTGCTCAAGCTGTTCCGATTGGGCGAAGTGATCAGCCACGAGGAAGCCGCCCGCATCATCGGTACGCACTTCGCCGAGGTGAAGGACAAGTTGCTGAACACCTTGCAGCTACGGCATATGGCGGATACCACCCCGGAACAACGGGCCCTTATCACAGCCGCCATCGATCAGCGCAGCCGGGAGCTGGGACCCGTGGCCTTCGTCAACGCCATCGACCTTCGGCGCAACACCCGTTACCTGCGCTACGCATTACCCCCGCTAGCCGTGCTGCTGGTGTTGCTCTTCGCCGCACCAAGCCTGATCACTGGTCCCACCGAACGGCTCATCGCGCACGGCAGCGAATTCATCCCCGACGCCCCCTTCCGATTCGTCCTGGTGAACGACAGCCTGGATGTGCCGGAGGATCAGGACTTCGAGGTGGTGGTGGCCATTGAAGGCCAGGCCATCCCCCAACAGGCGGAGCTGGAGATTGGTGAACAACGCATACCGATGGTGAAGAAGGATGCGACACGGTTCACACACCGATTCCGGAACGTGCAAGAAGCCATCACCTTCCGGTTCTCGGCCGAGGGCTACCGCTCGGAGAGCCACACCCTGCGCACCATCCCCGACCCGCTGCTGCTCGACTTCGGCCTGCACCTGGACTTTCCGGCCTACCTGGGACGGGCCCCAGAGGACGTGAACAATACGGGAGATATCACCGTCCCCGCCGGGACCCGGATCACCTGGGAGGTGAACGCGCGAAGTGCCGATGCCATGGACCTTGCCTTCGACGATACCACCCTCGTGCTCGCACCGACGGCCACCACAGCAAGCCACGGCCGGTTCCGCGCTTCGCGCCGGTTATTGCAGAGCCACACCTACCGGATGCGGCCGCGCCATGGCGCCAGAGCGGCCCGCGACCCCCTGCAATATCGCGTCGAGGTCATTCCCGACCTCTACCCGACGATCCAGGTCGACACACGCACCGACAGCACCGCGCTCAAGCGCCTGTTCTACCGGGGCGTCATCGCCGATGACCATGGATTCAAGCGCCTGCGATTCCACTACCGTTTCGTTACCGGCGGTGATAGCGTACCCGTCGATCTGCGCTCCGGCGTCACGGACCTCCCCTTCGATCCGAAGAACAACCGACAGGAGTTCTTCCATAGCTGGGATGTCTACGGATTCACCATCAACCCAGGCGACCGGATCGAGCACTGGTTCGAAGTATGGGATAACGATGGCGTGAGCGGCAGCAAGAGCGCGCGCTCCACGCCACAGGTCTTCGCCGCACCCACCCTGAGGGAGCTGGCCGAGAAGGAGGAACAACAGAGCGAAACGATCAAGAGCGGCCTGAAGGAACGGATCAAGGAGGCACAGGACCTTCAGAAGGAGTTGGACAAGCTCCGCCGCGATCTGCTGGAGAAGAAGGAGATGAACTGGCAGGACAAGCAGAAGCTGGAGAACGTGATGCAGCGCCAGCAACAACTCCAAGAAGCGATCGAGAAGAGCGCCGAACAACTGCGGGAATCCCAGCAGCTGCAGCAGGAGTTCAGGCCGGAGGATCAGCGGCTCCTCGAGAAGCAACAGCAGGTGCAGGAGCTCTTCGAGAACGTACTGAGCGAGGAAATGAAGGAGCTGTACCGGCAGGTGCAGGAGCTGATGGAGAAGCTGGACAAGGACAAGTTGCAGGAACAACTCCAGGAGATGAAGATGGACCAGGAGGACATCGAGAAGGAACTGGACCGGGCGCTCGAGACCTTCAAACGCATGGAGGTGGAACAGAAGGCCGAGGACATCGCCAGGCAATTGGAAGAGCTGGCCGACAAGCAGGAGGAGCTGGCACAGGACACCGAGGCGGGCAAGACCGATCAGGAGAAGTTGAAAGAGCGCCAGGAGGAATTGAACAAGGAGATGCAGGACCTCTCCCAGCAATTGGATGAGTTGGAGAAGAAGAACCAGGAACTCGAGTCCCCGATGGACATTCCGAAGACGGACGAACAGGAGCAGGGGATCAAGGAAGACCAGCAGCAGAGCAGTCAGGAACTCAACAAGAAGCAGAACCAGAAGGCCGGGAAGTCCCAGAAGAACGCCGCCGAGAAGATGGACCAGCTCGCCTTCCAGATGCGCAGCGGCATGCAGAGCGGCGCCCAGGAACAGCAGGAAGAGGACATGGAGGCCCTTCGCCAGCTCTTGGAGAACATCGTACAGCTCAGCTTCGACGAGGAGCGCCTGATGGGGGCGGTCACCACCACCAGTACCAGGGACCCGCGCTTCATTGAGCAGGGAAGGGAACAGCGCAAACTGCGGGACGACGCCAAGGTGATCGAGGACTCGCTCTTCGCCCTGAGCAAGCGGGTGCCGCAATTACAGAGCATCGTGAACCGGGAAATGAACGCGGTGAACGGGAACATGGACGAAGCCATGCGCCTGCTGGGTGATGCACGTGCCAACGAGCGATCGAAACCGATGGCCGCGGACAAGCAGCAGCACGCCATGACCAGCCTGAACAACCTCGCCCTGCTGCTCGATGAGGCCCTGCAACAGATGATGGCCCAGATGATGGCGCAAGGCAAACCAGGTAGTGGCAACTGCAACAAGCCGGGTGGTTCCGGTGCGAAACCCAGTGATAGTGGGAAGATGGCCAAGATGAAGGCCAACCAGCAGGCACTACAGAAGCAACTGGAGGAGATGCGCAAGGCGATGCAACAAGGCAAGAAGCCCGGGGAAAAGCCGGGTGAGAAGAACCCGGGCAGCATGGGCTTGCCAGGCATGAGCCAGCAGTTGGCACAGATGGCCGCGCAGCAGGCCGCCATCCGAAAGGAAATGCAACGGTTGGCGCAGGAGCTGAACAAGGATGGGAGCGGTGCAGGCAATCCGCTCAACAAGCTGGCCGAGCAGATGGAGCAGAACGAGAAGGATATCGTGAACAAGAACATCACGCCCGAGACGATGCGTCGTCAGCAGGAGATCATGACCCGACTGCTCGAACACGAGAAGGCGGAGCGGGAACGCGAGCTGGATCAGCAGCGCACGAGCAATGAGGGCCGGCAACTCCCTGCCGCCGACCCGGCGCGCTATTTCGACTACCAACGCAGGAAAGCGCGGGAGGCGGAACTGTTACGAACAGTGCCACCGGGATTGAAGCCCTATTATCGCGATCGCGTCAATGCCTATTTCGGTACTTTTGACCGACCCTGAACGTCATGGCCGCTTTGATCGAAGAGCTGGAATTCACCCAACGGATCGACTTCCCGGCGAAGGCCGAGAACATCGCCCTCGCCGAGAAGCTGATCGATGAAGCCTGCACCAAGCACAAGGTGCACGAAAGCCACTACGGCAATATCCTCATCGCCCTCACCGAGGCCGTGAACAACGCCATCCACCACGGCAACGCATTGGACCCGTCGCGATCCGTCACAGTGGGATACGAGGTCAAGGATGACCGCATCATCTTCATGGTGCAGGACCAGGGACCCGGCTTCGACTACGAGCACCTCCCCGACCCCACCGACCCGCAGAACATCGAGAAGCCCCACGGTCGTGGAGTATTCCTTATGCGGGCGCTCGCGGACAGTGTCGAGTTCAGCGACAATGGGGCCACAGTGGCGATGGCCTTCAGCCTTCAGCCCGTTTCGGAGTGATGGCCAGCAGCGGCACCATCGGGTTCATCGTCCAGGAAGTGCCCGATGCGTTCCGTGACCGTGGCCTCCTGCGAAAGTGGTTGTACCGCGTAGCCCAGGACCACGGCACACGCATCGACGCAGTCAACTTCGTCCTGATGTCCGACGAGGGTCTGCTCTATTACAATCAGACCTTTCTCGGGCACGACGACTATACCGATGTCATCACCTTTCCGGTGGATAGCAACAACGGGGTGGCCGGGGATGTGCTCATGAGCTATGATCGGATCAAGGAGAATGCGACCTTGTTCAAAGTCGCCGCTGCTATCGAGCTTCGCCGCGTGATGGTGCATGGGTTGTTGCATCTGCTTGGCCACGCTGATAAGACCAAGGCACAGCGGGAGGCCATGCGCGGCATGGAAGAGAGGTACCTCGCCCGTTTCAAGAAGGCCTGATCGGCCCGGGTCCTATTGAACACGGACAAGGGCCACCCACAGGCGGCCCTTGCACTGATCGATATCGCAGATGATCACTTGGCCATCGGCACCTTCTCCGTGCCGCTCGGCGTCAGCAGGCCTTTCTGTTCGTCCAACTCCTTCCGGAAGCTGACGATCTGTTCCCGAGCCGTGCTGAATACGCTCTTGCTATCCGCTTCCGTGGCCTTGTTCACCAGCTCCAACTGCTCGGTGATACGAGCCTGAAGGCCCTTGAGCGTTTCGCTGGCCGCGGTGTACTTGTCATGCTCGGCACCCGAAGTGGTCGATGCAAGGTCCATAGCGCGCTTGCCAAGTTCCTGCGCTTGGCCCATCGCCCCTTTCAGTTCGCCGGAAAGCTGCCGTTTCTGATGCATGAGCCCGTCGCTCGCCGCATGGGCCTTCGTCTCCGTGGCCATTGGTTTGGTAACGCTCTCTTGAGCGAACGCGGTCGTGCAGGTGAGCAATGTCACGGCAAGGGGAAGTAGGATCTTACGCATGGTCGGTTCGGGTTCTGTTCGGTTGTGACGTTCGGTGGTCTCGAATGGTTGTTCGCGCATCCAATACCGTGCCGCCAAGATAGCACCATCTCCGAGGCGGCGGCCAGCCCACAGCTCATGCTTACTTTCGAGGCTCAACCCCGAGGCCATGCGCACAACGCTCATTCCCTTACTTCTCTTCTTCCTGCCCCTTGGCGCCTGCAGCCAGGACACCTTCACCCTGAGCAGCAGTGATCTCGGGGGGCAGGCCACCATAGAGCAGGTGTTCAACGGCTTTGGGTGCAGCGGCGCGAACAAGAGCCCCCAACTGACCTGGAAGAACGCTCCCGAGGGCACCAAGAGCTTCGCCGTGACCATGTACGACCCGGATGCCCCTACCGGCAGCGGATGGTGGCATTGGGTGGTCTTCGACATTCCCGCATCGAGCACTGAGCTTCCCAGCGGCGCGGGAACTTCCGGAATGACCGGCCTGCCCAAGGGTGCGGTGCAGAGCATGACCGACTTCGGCTCCGTAGGCTACGGAGGCCCCTGCCCCCCGCCCGGGCACGGTCCGCATCGGTACATCATCACGGTCCATGCCTTGAGCACGGAGAAGCTGGGGCTTGATGCAAGTGCCGGCGCTCCTATGGTGGGGTTCAACTTGAGCCAGCATACCCTGGCGAAGGCCAGCATCCTCTTCTATTACGGCCGCTAAGGCTTGAAGAAACGTCCGCTTCCAAGACCCGGTACCCGCCAGGTATAACAACCGGCTCCCAACCCACCCAGGTCCGCCTCCACCGCCCCGCCGGTCACGGACCATCCACCAACGAGCCTTCCGGCCGGGTCTAATAGTTGAAGGGTCCCGGTTATTGACGGATCATTCAGCCACCAATGTGCGCGCTCACCGTCCAGGCTGAAGATGACCTGCGATCGCTCGGACCGCTCATCTAAACCTACGTTCAACCGTCCACCCTGGAAGCCCACCAGCACCGGATCATGGTCACTGCTACGGAACGCGTTCGGCTGATATCGCGAGACATTGCCATCCCGATAGTCATAGGTCTCCGGCTCATCCGTGTTGATGTGCCAGACCGCAGTACCAGTGATCACCGCCTCCATGGCCGTGGTGGCGAACACGTGATCTAGCGTGCCGAACATGCTGCCGTACGTATGCGTGTAGCCCCCCTCCACGAACTGGTAATGCAGGCCCGAAGACCGCGACCGATCAATGGGGTCCTCCTGGGTATAGGCATTGAAGTCGCCCATGATCAGCTGAGCCGGGATACCGGTGGCGCTGCGCACATCGGCCCAATGATCCACCAGGGCTTCCACTTGGGACCGCCGTAGGGCATTGAAGCAGCTCTGCCCATCCCCTTGATCCATGTTCGCGCCCGAGGCTCCATCGCAAAGCTTGCTGCGCAGGTGCATCGTGCTGAAGAGGAAGCGACCACCCGTGGCGACCACTCGGAAGCCTTGGGTGAGGTGTGGTCTTTGGAAGATGCTCGTGTTCAGCGCGTACAACGTGGTGATCGGCTCCAATATCGAAGGCTTGTACAGGATAACCGTGCGTGTGCCCTGACCGAACGCATCTTCCTCCACCACCGCATAGGTCCCTGCGCCCATCACATTGTTCAGCGCGGCGACCAGGTCCTGCCAGGCGGCATCCGCGTTCTCGATCTCGCACAGAACGAGCACGTCGGCGTTCATCGCTCGGATGGCCGCCACCAACTTGGCCCGCTGCCGCCCCAGCTCTGCATTGTTGGCCGCACCCCATTCACCCAGCGTGGTGAAGTAGTTGAGGACGTTGAAGCCCGCAGCCCGCAGTGTGCCACCCACCTCCGGTACCGCTGGACGTTCGGCATGCTTGAAGACCAAGGGGGCGACAGGCTCCAGCTTGTACTCCCCGTATGAGTAGTGGATCACCCCGGTCAGGTCGATCAGGGTGGATCCATTGCGCAGGGTACCCGCGGCATCAGCCCATGGTGCCGGATCCGGCCAGGAGCTGGTCCGCGTGTCATCCAACAGGATGAAGCTACGGTCGATCACGTCCTGGGCCGCTTGCACCGCTCCGACGTTCGAGACCCCCGTTGAACTCGTTCCCCCGGGGTCGGTATCGTTCGGGTCCACTTCGTCGGTGGGTGCAAAGGTCCGATCGGGGGCCATGTACAACTCGCCATATTGGGACCAGTTGGAGTTGTCCACAACCATCAACTGGCCGGGAAAACGCACCAACATGCCTTCGTATCGCTCCCAATTCCCCGATGAGGTAATCGGTAGAACGAGGTCCGTCGGTGTCACGGTCCCGCTTCCAAGCACGGCGTGGGTCGAGTTGGTGATCTCCGTGAGGCCATTGAACTCCACCACCGTGCCAGTGACGGATAAACGTTGTCCAATGGCGACCACCGCATTCGGCGCGTACACGAAGATCCCGTTGCTCGTGTCCACACTTCCATCACAGCCCGGCTGTTCGATGCAGTAACCATTGATGGACCCACTGCCCGAGAACACGGCTGTGACGACCCCCTCTGTTGTCACCTGCTGACCTGCGAACGGGCTGGCGGCCCCGTTGCCTTGGATGGCGCAGATGGACTGTGCCCCGACCACCGTTGGGAGCAGGAGGAACGGGAGGACACGGCGGAACATCGGAATCTACGACGCTGCAAGGTAGCGCGCGGCTCGACCATCCGGTCGTTCATGCACGGGCAACACCTGCTTTGGATCCCAAAGAACCCCGTAGGATCTTTGTGCACTGTACCACGCCTCATCGGCTCGCCCGGTCAAACGAACCGAAGAACTTCGCAACCAGCCACCAGGTCAACCCCCACTGAATTGATACGCTCCCCACTCCCGTTCAACGCCCCGGCGTTCGACCGCATCATGGACCAGGATCACGCATTGGCGATCGAAGCCGGAATGAACGAGCAACTTGCCGAGGTGGAGGCTATCATCGCCGAGCCGAGCCCGCCCACCTTTGACAATACCATCCTGGCCATGGAGCGCTCGGGACGCCGGTTGACCATTGCAAAGAACATATTCTTCAACCTCACCGCCAGCGCCACAAACGACACCCTTCAGCAGGTAAAGGCGGACCTCATGCCCAAGCTGACCGCTCACGAAGATGCGATCGCCATGAACGAAGGCCTCTTCCAGCGCGTGCGCACCGTTCATGCGGCTCGGGGATCCGCGGATCTCAACCCCGTCCAAGAACGCCTCGTGGAACGCTACTACGACCGTTTCGTGCGTGCTGGGGCATTGTTGGAGCCCGCTGGCAAGAAGCATCTGATGGCGTTGAACGCCGAAGAGGCAACGCTGCGCACCAGGTTCGAGGACAACGTTCTGAAAGAGCGTAGTGCTGCCGCCGTGCTCGTTGATGATCGCGCCGAGCTCTCCGGTTTGGACGAGGACGCCATCGCCGCGGCGGCTGAAGCTGCCCGCTTGAAGGGGCATGACGGAAAGTGGCTCATCGAGCTGATCAACACCACGCGTCAACCCGTCCTGGCCTCCTTGCCGGATCGCCGCTTGCGTGAGCGCATCCACAGGGCCAGCATCGGTAGGAACCGTTCGGGCACGAATGACAACCGGCCGATCATTGCACGCCTCGCCCAACTACGGGCACAGAAGGCCCGGCTCCTGGGCTTCCCGACCTGGGCCGCCTATGTGATGCACGACCAAATGGCCAGGACCCCGGAGGCAGCGGTGGCACTGCTCTCCGGTCTGGTCCCCAAGGCGGCTCGGAAAGCGATGATAGAATTGGAGAAGCTTCGCGCCATCGCCGGGGAATCACCCGCGGACAAGGAGCTCCGAGCGTGGGACTGGGCATTCTACAGCGAACAGGTGCGCAAGGCGGAGTACGACCTGGACGAAACGGCCATGAGGCCCTACCTCGAACTGGAAAATGTCCTGGTGAAGGGGGTGCTCTTCGCTGCCGAGGAACTCTACGGACTTGCGTTCAAAGAGCGGTTCGACCTGCCCATCTACCACCCGGACGTGCGGGTGTTCGAGATCTTCGACAACGATGGATCGGCCTTGGGCCTCTTCTATGGCGACTTTTACGCTCGTGACAACAAGAGCGGAGGAGCGTGGATGAGCAGCTTCGTGGATCAGAGCTTCCTGCTGGAGCAGCAGCCCGTGATCACACTGAACTGCAACTATCGGAAGCCCGTGCCCGGCCAACCCTGCCTACTTGGTCTCGATGATGTGATCACCCTCTTCCACGAGTTCGGCCACGCCTTGCACGGCATGCTCAGTGCACAGGTCTATCCGCTCTTCAGCGGCACGGCCACAAGCACTGATTTCGTGGAGTTCCCCTCACAACTGAACGAGTGCTTCGCGACGGAATCCGAGGTGCTTGCCAACTACGCCCGACACCACCGTACCGGTGAAGCCATGCCGGCCTCGCTCGTGGACAGGATGAAGCAGGCAAGAGCCTTTGACCAGGGCTACGCAACGAGTGAGTACTTGGCGGCCGCGCTGCTCGATATCGAGTGGCACTCGCTCACCGCCGACGCCGCGCTGGTCACCGATGTGGATGCCTTCGAGCAGGCGGCCCTGACCAGGTACGGATCGGACCACGAGCTCATTCCTCCGCGTTATCGCTCCACCTATTTCAGCCACATCTGGAGCGGTGGTTATGCCGCGAATTACTACGCCTACTTGTGGAGCGAGGTGTTGGATGCGGATGGCTGTTCGTGGTTCGCGGAACATGGCGGGGTCACCAGGAAGAACGGTCTCTACTTCCGCCGCACAGTGCTCTCCCAAGGCGGCAGCAAGGACGGACAACAACTCTACCGCGAATTCGCCGGGCGTGAGGCGCGACCGGAGCACTTATTGAAGCGGCGCGGCCTGATCTGACGGGGCCAACTGTTCAGGCGCGCTTGGCACGTTCGGCATCCCGAAGGCGGTGGATCATATCGCGCCATTCCTCCAGCTGACGCTCCTCCGTATCATGGCTGACGTGCGGCTCATGGTCCTCACGAACAATGAACAAGTGGTGATCATCTGTGATCACCTGTAGGAGGCCGTTGGTGGCCGTGGCGCGTTCCATGGCATTACGGTTGGTGCTGGTGGTATGGGCAAAGGGCATGCCAGCGGTCAAAGCCAGCCTCAGGCTCTGCCCAGGACCCGGTCTCTTGTAGGCTGTGGTACACCGGATCGGTCTACCTTTGCGGCGTCCATGGAACCTGCCCCGGCTCCAACGCACAATCCGCTGGAGATCAGGGATCTTCGAACAAGGTTCCACGTGGAACAAACCGCATGGAAGAGGTCTATGATGTGATCGTGGTCGGTGCCGGCCATGCCGGGAACGAGGCAGCAGCTGCAGCCGCGAACATGGGCTCCCGGGTGCTGCTCATCACCATGAACATGGGGGTGATCGGACAGATGAGTTGCAACCCCGCCATGGGCGGGGTGGCGAAGGGGCAGATCGTCCGGGAGATCGATGCACTTGGGGGTTATTCCGGGATCGTCACCGACAGGAGCACCATCCAGTTCAGGATGCTCAATCGCAGCAAAGGGCCCGCCATGTGGAGTCCCAGGGCGCAGAACGACCGCGCCCTCTTCGCCGCAGAATGGCGGCGCATGCTGGAGCAAACCCCGGGCGTGCACTTCTGGCAGGACACGGTGAACGAGCTCCTGATCGAAGAGGGTTCCATTCGCGGTGTTCGCACCGGCCTGGGCAAGACCATCCGCGCGCGCGCCGTGATCCTCACGAGCGGAACCTTCATGAACGGGCTCATGCACATTGGCGAACGCCAGTTGGGTGGTGGCCGGGCGGGAGAAGGTTCGAGCAGGGGCATCACAGAACAACTCGTCTCACTCGGTTTCGAGGCCGGACGCATGAAGACCGGAACCCCACCCCGTGTGGACGGTCGCAGCATTGACTACTCCCAGCTTGAGGAACAACCGGGCGACCTTGATCCCGGAAAATTCAGTTACTCCCCAGCCACCAGGCCCGTCGCAAAGCAACTCTCCTGCTGGATGACCTATACCAGCCCGGAAGTGCACGATATCCTCCGCACCGGATTCGACCGCAGCCCGATGTTCAATGGGCGCATACGCGGCTTGGGCCCGCGCTATTGCCCCAGCATCGAAGACAAGATCGATCGCTTTGCCGATAAGGACCGCCACCAGATCTTCGTAGAACCAGAGGGCTGGGATACCGTGGAGACCTATATCAACGGTTTCAGCACCAGCCTGCCGGAAGAAGTACAAGTGGCGGCCCTCCGCCGCATACCCGGCTTCGCCAATGCCCGCATGTTCCGTCCGGGTTACGCGGTGGAGTATGACTACTTCCCCCCGACCCAGCTCACCCATTCCTTGGAGACGAAGCTGGTGAACGGACTCTATTTCGCAGGGCAGATCAATGGAACCACGGGCTATGAGGAAGCCGCTTGCCAGGGTTTGATGGCCGGCATGAATGCACATCTGCGCATCCATCAACAGCCACCATTCATCCTTCGACGCGATGAAGCCTATATCGGGGTATTGATCGACGACCTTATCACCAAGGGTACCGAAGAGCCCTATCGCATGTTCACAAGCCGGGCTGAATTCCGGATCCTACTTCGTCAGGACAATGCGGACCTCAGGCTCACCGCTCGTTCCAACGCCATCGGATTGGCAAGTGAAGAAAGGCTCCAACGGGTCGCGCGGAAGCTGGCCCTCACGGAAGCCTTGGTGGACGCACTACGCGCTGAAAGCACCGCCCCGGACGCCGCAAATGCCGTGATCGTTCCACGTGGAACATCCCCTATCAAACAGAAGATCAAACTGTATGACCTTCTCCTTCGACCACAGCTCTCATTCGCCGACGTTGCTGAACTATCCCAGTCCATTGAGCCCATTCTTGCTACGACCGATGGGCTGCGAGCCGAAGTGATCGAGCAGGTCGAGATCAATGGCAAGTACGAGGGCTATCTTACGAAGGAGCGCGAACTGGCCGAAAAACTCACGCGCCTGGAAGATGTTCCATTGGACATCGATACCGAATATGGGCGCTTGACCTCTTTGTCGATCGAGGCTCGTCAGAAACTGGATAAGGTGAAGCCCCGGACCCTGGGCCAGGCATCGCGCATCAGCGGAGTTTCCCCTGCCGACCTGAGTGTCCTCATGGTCTATTTAGGGCGCTGACCATCCTGCTCCATTGGGGTCAGACAGCCGGTCCCAGCCACCGTATACATTGGCCGGACATTATTCCTAGGTGTCCTGCACCCACGGGCCATGATCGTTCCACGTGGAACATCGGGTCATCAACAACTATTCAACAATCCCTGTTCACGATCGTTGGCCACTGCTCCAATGCTTTCTAGGTCTTGATCGATTCCGATCACCAAGTGACTTCTGCATCGACCCCAATCCAGTCCAGAAAGGTTCTTCCAACCATTCAGTTCAATTGATTCCTAGACCTTCGTTCTGGTTGATTGGAATGTCACCCGTGGCGGTCCACACCCCCCGCCCATCCGGGCTCGCACATCCCTTCTTATCGGGTTGCATCCGACCTCAACCCTGCTGAACTTTCTCGTCTTCGCTACCACGGATCGGCGCGCTCCTCGATCCAAGATGCGCGAGCTAGCCAGCTCAGCTCCGAACTAGCATGGGTAGCAACCACACCACCTGCCCACACCATCATCCATCTTTGTTCTGAAAGTGTACAACCGCCACTAGAATCCATCTCAAAACAGTTATTGGAAGCGAG
>Ga0116143_10004913_pt1 | contig 12424 bp, 7 predicted proteins | sample AD_UKC034_MetaG_FD_89745 | JGI IMG/M metagenome (GOLD analysis project Ga0116143, IMG submission 89745) | Active sludge microbial communities of municipal wastewater-treating anaerobic digesters from USA - AD_UKC034_MetaG | ecosystem: Engineered > Bioreactor > Anaerobic > Digestate | place: USA...
GATCGACCGGACCGATCTCGTGTTGGAGATCTTCTCGCGCTACGCCACAACGCATGAAGGGCGGCTCCAAGTGAAAATCGCCCTGATCAACCAGCACATCCGCCAAATGGTCAAAGAAGGCCGCTATCTCGATCAACAGGCTGCAGGCGGACGGGCGGGCGGCGGTTCGGGCGGCGCGTTGCGCGGGCCGGGCGAGACGTCGAAAGAGATGAAGCGGCGATTGATTTACCAACGGAAGGAGCAGTTGGAGGACCAACTTGCCCGACTGGGCGTGCAGCGCAAATATCGGCGCGGGCACCGGCTGGAAAGTTCACTCCTCCGGGCGGCGTGCGTCGGTTACACCAACGCTGGTAAATCAAGCCTGCTCAACGCATTGTCCGGGGCAGATGTGGAAGTGGCAGACCGGCTGTTCACTACCCTGGAAACCCGCACGCGGCGCTGTGACCTTGGAATGGGCACAGAGGCATTGGTCAGCGATACAGTCGGGTTTATCCGCAACCTACCCCACCATCTGGTCCATGCGTTCCGCTCGACGTTAGAAGAAGCGTTAGATGCCGACGTAGTGCTAGTGGTGTGCGATGCCGCAGATGAGCACCGCCAAGAGCATTTGACGACGGTCAACGACGTGTTGCGCGAACTTAATGCGGACACCCTTCCCCGCCAGATCGTGTTCAACAAAATAGATCTGTTAACGGAACAAGCGCAGCTTCAGCTCGCCGCGGAATACCCCGCTGCCCTGCGGCTGTCAGCGCTAACCGGCGCGGGTTTGGACGAGTTGCGGTCGTGGTTGCGGAAAAAATCACGGGAGACTGCGGAAACCTGGGAACTGAAACTCCCTTACTCCCAGGCCGGCCTGCTCGACCGCTTATATTCGGAAGGAGTGGTGCACAAACAAGAGTATCAAGACACTGGCATCAGTGTCATTGTCCGCGTGCCGCCGCAGTTGAAGCGGCTGGTAGCGGGCTATCGAGTCACTGAATAAGTAACGGGCTGCCGTAGAAGTCCAACGGAACCGGCAGGTCAACAGCTACGGTATCCGGCCATAGCGGTTATCAGCGGTATAAGAGACCTGTCCCAGGCAACTTTTCCGGCAGCCCAGTTATTCCCTAGATGGACGTTTGATAACGGCCCGCGCATCCTCTGCCAGCGAGCGGGAACAACCACGTGCCTCCGCTGCGCCCAACAGCTACGGCGCGGCACAGAGCGCGCGTTACGTCCGCAGCTCTTGCCGCAGACGGTCGGCTAGCCGCAACGCCAAGGCGGTAATGGTGATTTGCGGGTTGACTCCCGGAGAGTTGGGAAAAACCGACGCGTCGCAGACGGAAATGCGACGGCAACCTTTTAGTCTGAGATCTACCTCTGTCACCCGGCCCATGCCCGCTGTTCCCTGGGGATGAAATCCGGCGACGAACGAATTCCGCGGTTTTATCTGCTCTGGATTAAACAGGCGGATTTCGTCCATACTTGTAAATTCATTGGTTTTCCACGTCAGTGGGAGGAACACGCGTTTAGCGCCGGCTGCGAGGAACGCTTCGCCGATGATCTTTAAACCTGCGGCGATATCACGGGCATCCTGCGCGTGCAGCTTGTAGCGCAGGAATGGCAAACCCCGCCACTCGAACACGCGGCCTGAGTTCCGGTCGCGGATCATGAGGCCGTAACTGGCCAGATGGTCGTGATGCGCCAGCCACAGCGGCAGCCGCTGACCCGCGCACATCAACGTCGGGCCTGTGGCCGTCGCCGGCGTGTGCACGCCTTCGAACGTAACCCGTGGCAACTCCGGCGCGCGGTAGCCGAGTCCTTGTGGGATCCCACCATCGCTGTGTTCGAAGTCGGGGAAGTAGGCGATAACTTTAGCCGCAGGATGAATTTTCAACGCCTTGCCGGCCTGTCGCCAGGAGCAGCCGAGGCGGTTGCGCCGAATGAGTCCCGGCGTAAACAGACCGCCTGCGGAGAGCACCAGGTGCTTCGCCGTAATTCGCCGTTGGCCGCCGGGTCCATCGATGCCGATCTCGACATGGTCGGCGTACTCGGTGATCGAACCCGCGGTTGTGTGATGGAACAGCGCTGCCCCGGCCTCAATCGCTCCCGGGATGAACGCCAGATCTGTCCCGTATTTAGCGCCCTTGGGGCAGCCGAAGAAACAACGTCCCGACCCCTGACAGTCGGGCGCGCTGCGGGGCAAAATGACCGCCCCATCACGGCCCAGCGCCTGCAGCCCATCGCGAATTTTACGGCTCGATGCGCTGAGCAGCTCTTCCGGATGAACAGTCACGCGCAATAACGCCCAGGCAGTATCGAGATAAGGATCTAATTCGCCATCGGCGAACCGCGTGCCTAATGCCGCATCCCACTCCGCCAGACACTCCGGGCGCGGACGTAAGCTCGTGCCGGCGTTGATCGGAGTCGTTCCGCCCAGGGCTGAACCTGCCATGACCATTAAGTTGTGCCCACTGATTGGCCCGACAATGCTCTGCGACACATAATATTTTTCAATCGCTGCGCCAGCGGTCAGCGGTTCGACTATACCGCCCTTCTCGATCAACGCGACGCGGAATCCATCGCGGCTTAACTGCCAAGCCAGCGGCGCGCCACCAGCGCCTGAACCTATCACCGCAACATCAAACTCCGCATCCACAGACAATGGCGCGTTTACCGCCGCGGTCAGCGGGTGCCCGCTGGTCGGAGGCGCCGGCTCAGGCGTCATCGCCTCGATAACTGGATACAATGCCAACAACGTCGCCGTGCGGATGAATGGGACCGGGTTCTTCTGCAGCCAATCTAACAAATCGCCAAAATCCTGTAAGGAAAGATGATGAGCGCAGCGGAACTTGCGCAAGGCAATCGCTGGGGCGAACCAATCGATCAACAGAATCACAACCCGATTGAGCCAGTTAAACGGCCAGGGCAGTCGCCGCGCCCGCTCGCGGGCAATCCGGCCTTTGACCGGCACGTCATCCTCGGGCAATTCGGCCCGAAGCAACCAGCGTTCTATAAACCCGAACCGTTCGGAGCCCTGTTCGGCGCCGTTCATTGCACATCCACCTCCCGCTCGGGACGGAACCTGTTAGCAAATTCAAACGCCGCCGTGCCATTCGCGCGGAACGTCCGGTCGATCCCGGCAGCGCGGTCTTCTAATCTGACGGTCAGGTCGGACATCTTGCTGTTCCGGCACCAGATCTTCGAACCGTCAGTGTCCGTGTATTCCACCACGGCCTGATGCTCGGGCAAGGCGACGCGCCCGCTCAGCACCACGCCCTTCCGTTCGGCGCGGAAGGTCCACTCGGAGCTTGTGAACTGGGAGGACGGATGACTGAGCATCCTGGCGTCATTAAAACGATATCGCTTCTGGCCAGTGAACAGCACCAGTGATGTCAACGGACCGCGGGCCATGGATTCTTCGCCGACCAGCCCGGATAACCCCTCGAACACGACATCCGGGGCGCCGCTGAATTGATTGCAATGAGTCCACACCCAAGCGCTGAGCCGCTTCTTCCGTCCCCAAATGTGGCCGACCATCCCGGTCGCGCCATCGACGACGATCAGTTCGCTGCCAATCCGCACCGTGCCGCTCACGCGGAGATCAATCATGCACGAATCATACCCCGTAGAAATGAGTCCCAGCCGCCGCAACACAGCGGGCACATGCGAAAAATGGCGGCCAGAACTGTTCAGGCGCAGATCCCAACTAATGTCGCCTGCCTGACCGATAGCGTTCCGCGGATCAAGACGAGCTCCGCTGATCGAGAACACCTGCCACAAACCTTCATAGCGCTGCGCATCAGGACCTGGCGGGATGATCACCGCATTGCCCGGGGCTAGAGCATCAAGCTTCCAAATTTTCCGCGCTCCGTGAATCTGGCCGCGGTCGAACATGATTCCCCATGCTGATGCCTCGCGGATTTTTCCATCCAAAATGCTGTAACGGAACCACAACGCCCGCCCTGGAGCGATATCTACTTTGCCAAAATATTCCTCGGAAAACGGACCTGCGCCGTGGTAACGACGGGCGAATCCCGGAGGCGGTGTCAACCGGGGCATACGGGAACGGGCAAACCATAATGTGAACGCCACGAATCCGTCGCCAATGACGCAGACCAACCACGCTGGTCCATGGACGAATATCAAAAAAGCAAACGCGGTTGTGCTCACGATTTTTGCGGTCATCAGCGCCGCATAATGGCCGGGCACATTGGGCCGCGTCGCGCACAGATGGCTGAGCACAACAATCGTGGACATCAGCGATAACGTCAGCGCCCACCATAATGTGCCGCCACCTGGAGTCACGATGACTCCCCAAAGCCCAAACAGATGGGCCAGCTCGGTCAGCACCTCCCCCGTCAACGCTGGAAAGCACATGAATATTAATCCTGAGCAGACAAACACCATGCTCCATATGCGAGCGGTGATCACGAACATCCGGTTATTCATCTGAAGCTCCAGGGTTAAGCGCCGCTTCAACGCAGCGGGTCAGTGGCGAAGCTGGAATTCACCATACGGCGCCTAAGAATTTCCCGCAAGCGCGCACCGGACAGAAGAAAAATTGCCCATTGTTCAGTTCTCCGGTCAACGACGTGGCTCTCGGAGTTACGAAATATGAACTCGCCACCGTCTCTGCCCGGGACCGTCCCGCCGGCGCAAATATTCCGCGATTATCCACCGTGCAAACCATGTAAAATATTCGGTGAACCCGTGTCGCGAGCGCTCCGTTCAGATTCCAAGACCAATGTGTAAATTCACAAACACCTATATTTTACAAACGATTTTCCCTCTCCTCCGCCGCGGGGGAGAGGGTTAGGGTGAGGGGGTGGATGCAGTTTATCATGAACGTACCGCCCCCTCACCCTGCCCTCTCCCCCAGCGGCCGGAGGAGAGGAAACCCATAGTAAAATATAATTATTTGTGAATTTTTGTGTTGTTACTGGAATCTGTTAGTGACGCTCGTGACACGGGTTGACCGAACATTTACACACCATGCGAGGGTGTGCCGATAACCCTTTGAAACATTCCATTATATCTTCACACCGCTCCGTTGGTTTGCACAGTGGATACTCCCGCAATATTTACCCGCCCGCGGCGTCGCGATGTTCGTAACCGTTTGTTATTTTTGGTTTTTCCTGTTAGCCCAGTGAATGAGTGGCACGGTTAGAGCGCTTAGCAGCGCGAGGAGTCCCATCGAGGTGTGAGCGGGAATTGGCCGGGGTGTCGGGGTTGCGGCCGATGTGGGCGTTGGCGTACGGGTAGGTAAGGTGTAGGGCGTTGGCGTCGCAGTGGGGAGGGCCGGAGTGGCCGTTGGCGTGAGATCGGCGGCGGTGTCGTAGCGCAGGGCGATTCCGCTGAACATGATCCCATTATTATACGGGACATAATACAGGTAGCGTCCGTCGAACGCGCTGTATTTGTAGCCTTTAGTCGTCAAGCCGCTGCTGGCGCCGGCATCGTAAGCAGTCCAACTTCCGGGATCAGTGAATCCGCCGAGCGTATCGTAACGCAGCGCGATCGCATGGAACTCGCTCTCCTCGTAGCTGTAAGGAATGAAGTAGATATAGTGGCCGACATGTTCAGCGCCAACGTAGCCGCGAGCGTCCAGTCCCCCAGTTGCGCCTGCATCGTACGCTGTCCAGCTCGCGGGATCGGAAAACGGACCCTGCGTGTCGTAGCGCAAGACGCGTCCATGGCTAGCAGAGCCATCGCGAAACGGGGCGAAGTAGATATACCGACCATCGAAGCATGCCCCTTTGTAACCGACAGTGGTCATGCCATCCGTCTGCCCCGCATCATACGCCTCCCAGCTTGAAGGATTGGTAAAGCCACTGAGCGTATCGTAACGCAGCGCCCGGCCATGAAATCCAGCCCCATCATGGAACGGAACGAAATAGACATGCCGTCCATCCATGACCGCTCCATAATAGCCTTCTGTCAGCAATCCGCTGGTCTGGCCCGCATCATAGACCGTCCAGCTCGCCGCGCTGGTGAATGTTCCTTCGGTGTCAAAGCGCAGCGCCCGCCCGTGAGCATAAGGTTCGTAGCCGAACGGAGCGAAGTAGATAAACCGGCCGTCAGAAACAGCGCCATCGTAACCGGAGTAGGGCAAACCGACTACCGGTCCCGCATCGTAAGCGGACCAACTGCCGGGATCGGTGAAACTGCCAGCCGTATTGACCCGCAACATCCGGGCGTGCCGGCTCGTCGTATCGCTGAACGGAACAAAGTAAACATATCCGTTGGCCGCCACGGCACCAGCGTAACCGACTGTGGTCAGACCGCCCGTCGCTCCGGCATCATACGCCGCCCAACTACCCGGCGACGCGAACGGCGACTGAGTGTCATAGCGCAGCGCTCGCCCGTGGAACGCTGCCATCCGGCATGGAGCGTAATAGACGTAGCGTCCGTCAAACGCTGCGCCAAAATATCCGCGGGTGAACATCCCGCCGGTGTTACCAGCATCATAGGCCGTCCAATTCGCCGGATCGGTGAATGGATCGCTTGCGGCTGCTGACTCATGACAACCCAAACTCATTACGGCTACACAAACAAAGACCGAACGCCAAGGACGCCAATACCCCATCGGATCACCTCAAATCATTGTCGTGCAGAATGTCCATCGCATTGACATAGCACGCGAACGAGCTACGGACAACCGCCGCTCTGGACAACTCCACCAGAGATAGGCAGACTGCCGGCTCATGTTGCGGTTCAAGAGGTATCAACTTGAACTTTTGCCCAAGTAAACGCAACGCCTGTGAAGGCCGGAGTTAACATGATAGAACAGCACACCGCTGCGCATAACGAACGGGTCGCTGCCGTGGCGGCCGCAGTAAGAGCCAATGCCCGCTCGGGTCAACCACTGCAGATTCAAAAAGGTGGCGTGTCCCATTTCGTTCCGTTACCCAATGACGCCCGCGCCGCAGGGCGGCCAGTGGACATTTCCAGTCTCAAGCATATCGTAGAAATTGACCCTGAACGCAGAATCTGCACCGCCGAACCGGGCATCTCGTTCGCCGAATTGATACCCCATACGCTGGCTCATGGCTTGATCCCGACCGTAGTGCCAGAATTAAAGGGCATCTCATTAGGCGGAGCAGTGGCCGGCTGCTCGGTCGAAGCGATGTCCTACCGCTACGGCGGATTCCACGACAGTTGCCTTGAATACGAAGTGGTCACTGGCGGAGGCGAGGTGGTTGTGTTATCGCCGGACAAGGAGCCGTTGATGTTCGAGATGATCCATGGCTCTTACGGCACGCTGGCGATCCTCACAAAAATCACGTTCAAACTCGTCCCCGCCAAACCGTTCGTCCACATGACCTACCGCTGCCTCGAGTCCTTCTCCGACTTCAACCACGAGTTGATCTCCCGTTGCGCAGCGGCGGATTATGATTTGATCGATGCGATCATCCATGATGCCCAGCACTTCGTTCTATGCCTGGGCAATTTTGTCGATACTGCGCCATACTCCAGCGATTATTCCCGCACCAATATCTTCTATAAAAGCACGTTAACTCGCCAACAGGATTACCTTACGGCGTTCGATTACTGCTTCCGCTATGACGCCGAGTGCCATTGGCTGACGCGGACATTCCCGCCGCTGGAATGGAAGCCGGTGCGCTGGGCGTTGGGCGGGATGTTCCTCGGATCGACGAAGTTAATCCAGTGGTCGAACCGGCTAGAGAAGGTGCTGGCGTTGAAGCGCCGCCCGGATGTCGTATGCGATGTGTTCATCACCGACGAGCGCTTCGCCGAGTTTTTTGAATGGTATGATAAGGTTTTCAATTTTTATCCATTATGGGTAGTGCCGTATCGTCCGCCCAAAGTGTACCCGTGGATCAACAGCAGCTATGGACGGGCGTTGGCCGGGGGTATGTTCATAGATTGCGCGATTTATGGGAAACCCAATAGCGAGACGAACGTTGACTATTCGATGCTTCTCGAAGAACAGGTGCATAAGTTGAACGGGTTAAAAACGCTGATCTCACGCAACCATTATTCTCTGGAGCGGTTTTGGCAGATATATAATCAGGAGAATTACCGCGCGGCCAAGGAGCGGCTGGATCCGCTTAATGTGTTCCCTGGGTTATACGAAAAATTTCATGGGCAGCAGTAGGCAGGTGCCTGCGGCGTGTTGACGGACCTGCGTTATCTTTTGTGTCTCATCGCCGTCAGCAGCGCGGCGCCTAACGCCAGAGCCAGCAACCCGGCCCTCCAGCCAGTGACTACGGGGACCGGCGGGGGAACGCTAACGTCGATACGGCAGATATCGGTGTCCGTCTCGTCCTCATCATCGGTAACGCGCAGTTGAGCGTTGAACACGCCCACTGTGGAATACTGCTGCGCCGCGGAACCGGTCGTGGTTGACGACCAATCGTGCGTTCCATTGCCGTCAAAATCCCATTCGTACAATGTGATTGAACCGCCATCCGGATCGTAACCGCTCCCGTCTGATCCGTGCCCGCAGCAGCGACAGGCGGCTCCGTGGGCGCGTCAGGAAGCAACGGCACAAACGCTCCGCTGCAACAGCCGGAAAAATGAGCTGACTCCCAATCGCCATAAAACGCCGAAACCGGTTTATCGGATTCCACCTTGAGCAGCTCCCAGTTAAACGCTGTTGGCGCTTGCCAATAGTAGGGACCTGTGCCCAACGAACATGTATAGGTGATGAGTTCTCCGGCGTTGACGGCCGGCGCGGCACCTAGCGCCACGGACACCAGCGCGGCCAACGTTAACAACCTGAAAATCATAGCACTCATGGCAACACTCTTGTTCATCGTGAATTGGAACGTCCGGCAGCGGGTAGCACCCTATCGTGCCAATCACCCGCCGTTGCGCAAAGCCATCTCACGGTGAGCTGGAGCTACGGCAAATGTTCGGACCGCGAAGACTGTCTTACTGATTTCTCAGAGCACGCTGGCCTTCAAGGGCCGTAACCCCACTCAGCTACAGCTAAATTACCGAGCACGGCGCTCAGTTGATTGTTCAGCAGCGCTCCGTAGAAGTATAAGCCGCTGATCTGATCGGCGCCGGTGTCAGGCCAAGTGAATGGAGCGATGACCTCGATTTCGACCGTTCCAGGGCGGATATCGACGTAGCTGAAATCAACCGCTGGCTGCCCCGGTGGATTGTAGTGCAGCCACCGCGGCCAGAAATACAATGCGCCCCACACATCGAGGACGAAGAACACTGGAGTCCGGCGCAACGTTGTAGCGTCTGGATTGTCCAGATAACCGCGGACCCAGAAGACCGAGCCGGGTTGCGCCATGTCCGTCGCAAGCTCAATTCGCGCGCCGAGTTCCAACGCTGGCGGCGTGGGGTTGGGCGAACCTGTCGCTGACGGCGAGACTGTCGGAGTAAATTCGAGCGCTGGAGTAGGAGTAGGGACGGGAGTTTCCGGCGCGCCCGTCGCCTCGGGCGTCACTGATGGCTCGTTGGTCGGTTCTGGCGGCCAAGTTGCTGTGGCGGCAAGTGTTGGCGTCGCGGTTGGCGTCGTAGTAGCAGGCGGAGTTGCCGTCGGCGAAAACGTCGGGGTGGGGACCGCGGTCCAATTTGGAGTAGCGGTCGGCAGGGCCCCGTCCCAGCGCACGACTGTCCCCTGATTTCCCACTGCGAGGATCGCGTCTTCGGGCAAGCCCCAGATGCTCTTCAAATCGTTGCGCGTATTCGACTCGACGGGAATCCACTCACTGTCCACTAACCGGATGAATGTGCCAATTGTGCCCGCAGCCCAGCCGGCGCGCGGCGATCTAAACCAGATATCATTAACCGTTTGAACGACTTCGGATATTTCTGCCGACCAGACCTGGCCGTCCCAATGAAGGATATAACTCGGTCCTCAGCCACCTTCGCTCACCGCATAAATATCATCCGGCCCGGTCCCCCATACCGAGGTCAAATCGCTGTCAATTCCCGTTTCCATCACTGTCCACGACACGCCGTCCCAATGGATAATGCTGCCTTGATCGCCGACAGCGACAACTTGATGTGCATCCGCGCCCCATACGCCGTTCAAACCGCTCGCTACGCCGCTGCTCAGGAACGACCATGCCCCAGCCTGACGCCGCAGAACCAGACCACCGCTTCCGACAGCGAACACAGTGTCGGCACCGTCGCCCCAGACATCCTCGAGCGTCTGCTCCGTGCCGGTCATCTCCGGAGTCCAGGAGCTGCCGTTCCAGTGGATCACGGTTCCTGCTGCGCCGACAGCGAAGACGTCGTTGATAGCAGCGCCCCAGATTCCGTGCAGATCCTGCGTTGTCCCGCTTGATTGCCGTTGCCACGCGCCGCCGTTGCGCCGCAGCACTTCGCCGCCGCGGCCTACGGCCCAAGCAGTGCCGTCTTCTGCGGCCCACACTGCTTCCAGATCGGACGTGCTGCCGGCAAGTTCGGAGTTCCACCTGTCGCCGTTCCAGCGCAGGAGCAGGCCCTCATCACCGACAGCGAGCACATTATTGGCCGTCGAGCCCCATATTCCGTAAATGCCGTTCTCGGCCAAATCGAGCGGCAGTGACCAGGCGGTACCGTCCCAGTGCATAACGCTGCCGCTGTCAGTCGTGGCGAACACATTATCGCTGTCCGAGCCCCAAAATGCCGTTATCGAACCGTCAGCGCTATTATCCATTGGACTCCAGCTTTGCCCATCCCAATGGAGAATAACGTGATCCCAGCCGCCGGCGAACACATCGTCTGGCCCTGTGCCCCACAGACTTGTCAGCCAATCGGATGTTCCGGTGTCGATGAGAGTAAACGCGCTGCCATCACCGCGCAGGACCAAACCGTTAGCGCCGGCGATGAACACATCATGCGGTCCGCTGCCCCACACTGCCTGCAACCAAGAGATGGTCCCGGAATTCATGGGATACCAGGTCCGTCCATCGTAGCGCATGACCGTTCCCAGACTGCCGACAGCGTACACGTTGTCTGGCGAGCTCCCACATACATCCTCCAGGCCCCAGTCCGTGCCGCTCGCCATCCGCGACCAAACCGTTCCGTCCCATTCGATGATGACGCCCTGATCGCCCACGGCAAACGCGCGCTCGGGACCTGCAACCCAGATGGCGCGCAGATCCTCAATCACGGGACTAGCGAGCTGCTGCCAGGCCGCTCCATCCCATCGGGAGATCGAACCGACAAGCCCGACAGCGAAGATATTATCTGGCCCCGAGCCGTCCACATCGGTAAATGTGTTCCCCATTGGTAACGGATTTTCCCAAGTCCAGGCCGAGCGCGCTTGTTGCTCTGGGGCAACCGCGAAACCAATTACTGCGACGATGACAAGTATGATCCGCAACTTTTTCATGTGGACCTCAACGAAAAGAACGGGGCAGCCTGCGCGCATCCCAGGCGCATGGTATTGATGCAAATGCAGATGTCAAAGATTCAGGGCAAGGGTAATAATCAGTAAACATAAAATTTATGACTCTCGACGAGGGATTAATGCCGCTTGTCTGTACACCAATAACGCTAATCCCACGAGAATGGCCAGCAACACGCCCCAGACCAACCAACGGTGACGCTCGGGCCATGGTACTTCCGGCGGCTGACCGTAAGCCGGATTGCCCTCCACTCCGCCCGTGGCCGCGGTAACGCTGCTTTCTTGCTCCATGCGGCTGGCATACTCCCGGAAATCGTACTGCGGCGCAGTTGCTTCTGGATTACCAAAATACAGCCAGTAGTCGTGTTCATTGGAATTGGGAAAGAGCAATTGGTCGTTGTAGCGGACGACCTGGACGCCTTGGAATTGGAGCGGCGCGTCATCCTGATTGCGGATCCTGATTTTGACAAAACGCGCGCGTTTGCCTTTGAGCTGGATGGTCAATCCCTCATCAACACTTCCGCCGCTACTGAAGCGGTGGACGGAAAACGAGCCTGCCGGTGACCACGGCTCTTCCATCTGCCGTACCAAATCAGTTCCCTGCTCGCGTTGGATTTTCTCCGTCCTGATCTCGCGATTGCGCAGGAACACGTCTATCCGGCGGAGGAAGTTGGCATCGGCAAAGGTTAATGTCAGTTCGCGCACCGGCTGTTTGGCCATTCCCAAATCAAGTTCCAGCTCAGAGTCCTTGGAGTTGGGGAGGCGCTCAGTCCATTTGACGCTCACAGGATCAGTAGAAACTGTCCGTGGCAGCCGTCCGGCAACCCGCCAGGCGCGAACGCTGTCGATCTCGATCTGATCTGGATCGCCAGGCCCATGTTTGACCCTGATCCGTAAATAGCGCTGATCGTTGTCGGGGAACCGGATCGCGTCGCGTTCCCATCCGCTAGCACCGTCCGCTGCCGGCGCGCGAAAGAGGAATGCGCCGGACCGGACGATGCTCCACGTCTGCCCATCATCGCTCCCTGCAATCTCGACTTCACGGCGGAAATTTGATCCGGCGGTGCTGATAACAATTTCGTTTTTCATCAGCTTACCGCCGAAATCAGCGGTGACAGCCGA
>Ga0116143_10004914_pt1 | contig 12424 bp, 6 predicted proteins | sample AD_UKC034_MetaG_FD_89745 | JGI IMG/M metagenome (GOLD analysis project Ga0116143, IMG submission 89745) | Active sludge microbial communities of municipal wastewater-treating anaerobic digesters from USA - AD_UKC034_MetaG | ecosystem: Engineered > Bioreactor > Anaerobic > Digestate | place: USA...
AGGAAATTTCTTCTTACCTTCGTTATACTATGAAAAAAATATTTTTTCTACTTACTATTTTCTTGATGGCAAGATCATCCAATGGGGCGCAGATCCTTATTCCTATGGATGACACTCAAAAGAACCATTTAAAAGCATATGGCATTGCCTATATGGTATTGCAACACGATGTAGCAGTATCATGGTTATTAAATTATCGCGGAGGCAGCTTCATGTTTGATGACATTGCCAAGTTCGAGAAGGAATGTTCTATCAGAGGAGTATCCTTCCAGATTTTAGCGGAAGGCCAGGCAGCTGCAATTATCACCGAGATATCAGATCCCGAAGTGAACATGGATGTGATGAAATTAGAAAAGGCTCCTAAAGTTGCAGTATACTCTCCGAAAAGCAAATTGCCCTGGGACGATGCCGTTACCCTTGCATTGACATATTCAGAGATACCTTATGATATCGTTTATGATGAAGAAGTGACAAATGGAAAACTTCTTCTGTATGACTGGCTGCATCTGCACCATGAAGATTTCACCGGGCAGTATGGTAGATTCTATGCAGCATACCGCAATGCGCCGTGGTATCAGGAAGATCAACGAAATCAGGAGGCTATGGCTTCCAGACTGGGATTTAATAAAGTGTCGCAAATGAAACTTGCCGTTGCACTGAAGATAAAGGAGTTTGTTGTTGGAGGAGGGTATCTGTTTGCCATGTGCTCGGCAACGGATAGCTATGATATTGCCCTCTCTGCCGAAGGTGTTGATATCTGTGAGCAAATGTTCGACGGGGATCCTGCTGATCCTAAAATGAACTCTAAGCTGGATTATGAAAAAACTTTTGCCTTCAAGGATTATAAAGTAAGTACTAATCCTTATGAGTATGAGTTTAGCGAAATCGATAATCAGCCACCTTTAAGAAAAATTCAACGTACCGAGGATTTCTTCACACTCTTCGAATTTTCCGCTAAGTGGGATGCTGTCCCTACCATGCTTTGTCAGAACCATGAGCAGGTGATAAAGGGCTTCATGGGGCAAACGACTGCATTCAGAAAAAGATTTGTAAAGCAGGATGTGTTGGTGATGGGAGAAACTAAGGCTGAATCTGAAGCGCGTTATATTCATGGAGAATATGGCAAAGGCACATGGACTTTTTACGGAGGTCATGACCCGGAAGATTATCAGCATCAGGTCGGAGATCCTCCGACTGACCTCAATTTGCATCCCAACTCACCCGGATACCGTTTGATCCTGAATAATATATTATTCCCTGCTGCAAAAAAGAAAAAGCAGAAAACCTGATCTCCTGATCACATATCATAAAATCTCCAGCTCAGTCCAAACTTTAATGTTCTGCCTGCTTCCGGATAATGTGGAGTGTTATAATAGTAGTCTGCCACAAGACCGTCGCCGATATTTTCAATTTTCAGAAAAATTCTTGCCGATTTAATTTTCAAATGTATGAAGATATCCAGGAGGGCAACTCCACCTGTTTTCTTTTCCTCCTGTAAATAAAATAATGCTGTCGCAGGCATAAAACGATCTGCGTAATAGGAAGAATTAAAGTTTAATTGAAGACCAAACTGAGCCCGTAAAGCCCTCTTAAAGAAATAATTTTCTAGATACAGTGAATGAGTTCCTGTATAAGAAGGTAGTGGAAGTACTTTTTGATTTGAATTATCCTGTAAGTATAGATCATTATCAAAGTGCCACTTTCTGAATGTAAAATTTTTAGTGAGATGGAGTTGACTAATTTCGAGACTTCCATCAAACTGTGAAGGCATTGCATCCTCAGCCACAAAGGTGAAATTTTCAATTCTGTGGAGGATAAGCTCCAGACGGAATTTATATTTTTTATTTTCAATACCTGCTTGCAGCGTTTGACTGTGAATGTCTTTGAACTTATTGTTCCAGATAAAATGATTCGAATAGTAGTTCAGTAAGATTTGATCGGGTCTTCTTCTTAAAGCAGATACAGAAAGAAAATAACTTCCGGTCTTATAAGAAGGTGTTGCAATCTTTGCATCGAATTTATACAGTCCGTTATTCTCTCCGGCCGGAACATAGTCGAGTGAGGAGCTGAGATAGTATGTTGAGTCAGACAGAGGCGTAAACAATATGGCTTTTAGCAAATAGTTGTTCAGATCCCATGCATCCCTCTGGCTATATTGATACCACTGATGTTCGAATTCAACCTGTGTGCTAAAATTCCTGAAGAAAAATGTGGTGGCAGAATCAGAACGAGGTAGTAGAAAGCCACCGGAATTTTTCAAGTCATAATAGTGTAATGAATCATAAGTAGTGCCGCTCTTATAGAAGTTACTATAAAATGTACTATCAGTAACCGCATCAGAATATGCATAAGATCCACTTTCAAAATATGTTCTTTGCACAATTTTAAAATCATTTATAAATCTCTTTTTACTTGACCCTGAGTCAGGTTTGTTCAGTAAATTATAATCCTGCTGTAATGCAAATTCATGATTTCTGAATTGATGAGCTGCATCCTTGAGATTAATGTTCAAACCTTTTAAACCCAAATTAGTAATGTTACCTGTATCGAAAAGAGAATCACTACTAAGTCCTCCATTGACCTGATTTTTAAATGTGTTCCATAAGGCAGAGAGATAAATATTGTAACGTGTGTTCGGAGACTCATACCAGGTGAACAAGGCAAGTTGATTTTGATAAGTATCACTGTTACGTGTAAAATCTTTCACTCCCAGACGATGAAAATCAAGTCCGGCACTCCAATTTTTCAAAATATTCTGACTATGTAAAACGCGAATTTTTTGTTCTTTGAAAGACGCATTGTGATAATCAATCTGAGAAAAGCGTTTGTTACTTCTAAAATATTTGATGCTATCTGATTTCCATTTATAAGGGTCATATGCACGTATACCTGCAATAGGTAGAATTTCCCTGTCAACAGAAAAAACCTGAGGCTTCAAAGCGGAACCTAAATTTCCAAGTGAATTATAGTGCCACTTTGTTGCCGGATCTACTGAAGAGATACAGATGAGTCCGGAGTCGGGAATGAACCACTGCTGTGTACCATCAGAGCCTATTCCTGAATATTTGTAACGAACAACTGTTGATATAGGAAAATTGACAGTCAATGAATCTTCTGCAAGCGACAGGCCGGGGAATAAACTAATATTGATCAATAAAAGAAAAAAGAATTTCCTGATTGTCATTCGGGAAGATAAGCTGGGATTTTGAAGTCCAATTAGGGATATTGTTGGCAACAATTAAAGAGGGATGGAGACCGGCATGCCAGGATTAGAATTTCTGGTCAGGAATTTCCGGTGGCATCTTCCGGCATCACAATGGCTAGAATGATATACAATAACAGACCTGTTCCAAACATTAATAAGGCTGCTAAAAATAGAACACGAACTATAGTAGGATCTATATCAAAATAGTGACCAAGTCCTCCACAAACTCCGGCAATCTTTTTTTCTTTCTTTACGAGTCGTTTCTGCATTCTCTTGTAATTTTCCGCTAATTTAGTCCTTCAAATCTGACTTTCAAAATAATATGCTTTTGCTAAATCATGCAGACTTTCCTTCAACAACTTACTCATGAACTGATCGCTGACCATGGTGAGGACCTAAGTGCCTTAAACATGGTATTTCCTACGAGAAGGGCAGGGTTGTTTTTTAAACAAGAGCTGGCATCAAGGGCGAAAAAACCTATTTGGGCGCCTAATGTGTTTACTATTCAGGACTTTATAGGCCGGCTTTCGCCACTTGTTATCCCTGATGATATTAGCTTACAATTTATTCTTTACAGAATATACACTAAATATTTTCCGGCAGAATCTTTTGACAGATTTTATCCCTGGGGTGAGTTAATGTTACAGGACTTTTCTGATATAGACAGATACATTGCCGATGCGGACAAAGTCTTTAGTGTCGTGAATGATCTACGTGTGATCGAACAGGAATTTCAACTGGATGAAGAAGAACTTGAAAAATTACGAAGTTTTTGGATTAGCTATTTCTCAAAAGATCCCTCAAAGCTAAAAACAGAATTTATCAACACGTGGAAGCACCTTGGTTCTATTTATAATGAATTCAGAAATGAGTTATTGAGACATGGAATGGCTTACGAAGGTCTTGCCTTTCGTGTGGTAGCTGAAAGGATTGTGAATAATGAGATGGAAGATGATCGTTCGTGCGATAATTTGATCTTTGCAGGTTTTTATGCTTTGACAAAAACAGAAGAAGTAATTCTGGAGCATTTTATTCAAAATCGAAAGGCAAAAATATTTTGGGATGCAGACTCTTACTATGTAGATCAGAAGCATCAGGAGGCGGGGACATTTTTCAGAAAGGGAAATTTAGTTCAGGGAAATTTTCTATGGAAGAATAATCATTTTGCTGAGCGATTGAGATCCATAGATGTCACTGGAGTTCCCCTGCTAGTCGGGCAGGCAAAATATGCCGGTCAGTTATTGGAAGAGATGATGAAAGAACCTGATTTCAAATTGGAGCGGACCGCACTAGTCTTGCCCGATGAGAACCTGTTATTTCCTGTCTTATATGCTCTGCCGGAAGAGTTAAAGGATGTCAATGTCACCATGGGATATCCTTTGAGGGTAACACCTCTGTATCACCTCTTCGAATCTCTTATTAGTCTGAGGAAAAATCAAAGAACTGAAAATGTGGCCGGGAATACATTTTATTTCCGTGATGTACTTAATATATTAAATCATCCATACATACGAATGGTTGCTCCCGGACCCATTCAAAATTGGATGAATGAGTACAATAAAATTCATTCAATACGTATTTCCCCGGTGCAGTCTGGTAATTTCAGCGCTGAGATATTTTCAGTTTTGTTCAGAGAACTAGGTGATGTTAAAGAACTGTTTAAATGGCTGAGAGAAATTCTTCAGTTGATCCTTTCTTGTATGAAAGAGGATGACTTTAAATTTCATAAACTGGAGTCAGAGTTTGTTGTTCAGTTTTACACTCATCTGAGTCGACTTGAAGATGCTCTTTTGAAAGAGAATATTAATATAGAACTGGATACTTGCTGGTTTTTATTCAGAGAGATCATTCAGTCTGTAAAGATCCCTTTTACAGGCGAACCTCTTAAAGGTTTACAGGTGATGGGATTCCTTGAGACCAGGGTGCTGGATTTTGATCGGATTATTTTATTATCCGTGAATGAAGATGTACTGCCTGCAAGTGGTAACAAACCATCTTTCATTCCATTCAACATCCGGAAAGCATTTGGCTTGCCAACGTTTGAAGATCAGCATGCAGTTTCAGCATATCACTTTTACAGACTTCTGCAAAGAGCCGGTCATGTACACCTGCTTTATAATACTGAAAGTAAAGCAATCGCCGGCGGTGAGAAGTCTCGCTTTCTCTTGCAAATAGAACATGAACTTTCAAGTGCTTTTCCGGATAAAATAAAGTTTACTGAGAGGGTTGTAAGTACTCCATTTTCAGAGGAGAAAGTGCAGGGAATTTCTGTAGATAAGTCAACTGACATTATGCTTGCCTTGCAAAAGTATTTCAGGATATCATTGGACGAGGTGGATGAGAAGTATTCAGCAAAATTTTCAGCCTCTGCCCTTAATACTTATATTAATTGTCCATTGAAATTTTACTTCCGGTATCTGGCAGGTTTGAAAGAGCAGGATGAGACACAGGAATTTATGGAGGCCGCCGGCTTTGGAAGTATTCTTCATAAGAGCATGCAGGATATTTACAAAGATGAGATTGAGCTTTCTGATGCAAACTTCGTTAAGATAGAACAGAAGATCGACTCCGCCCTGGATGCTGCAATTCAGGCGGAATTAAAAACTGACAATAGATTAGTTGGGAAGAATCTTCTACTGAGAAATGTATTGAGAGAATTGATAATTAAAATTATCAATATGGATCGTAAAGATTCACCGTTGAAATTACTGGCTCTTGAAAAGAATATTTTCAGAGAGTTTGAAATTTCCGGAGATCACATGGTGCAATTATACGGAATCGTTGATAGGGTAGACGAAAGGAATGGAATGTTGCGCATTCTTGATTATAAGACGGGAAAGGTAAGCCGGAGAAATGCATCTTCCATGAATGATGTATTTACTGATCCTGCTTATAAGGAGCAATTCCAGGCATTACTTTATGCCTACATCGTACAAAAAGATATGCCTGATAAAAGAATTTCTTCCGGACTTGTGACTTTGCGTGACATGTCAAAGGGCATATGGTATTTGAATGATGGTCAAGCTTTCTCATCGGAGATCTTTTCGGAATTCGAGACCGGTCTAAGAAAGCTGCTATTAGAAATTTTTGACCCTGGCATCGCATTCACTCAAACTGAAGACGAGGATCGATGTAAATACTGTCCGTATATTGGTATTTGCAACAGGGAATAAAAAAAGAGGCTTTTAAGGCCTCTTTTGTAAATAAGAAAATATTATTTATCAATTCAGGATGAGCCTGATTGTTTGCTTTTCATTTACCGAAACGATGCAACCGAAATATACTCCTCTAGGGTAATCCGCGACATTCATTTCTACCATGTTTTCACCTATTTGACTGTGAATATTTCTGCGTTCAAGTTCTCTTCCGGTAATATCAAAGAGAATGAAATCTAATTGCTCTCTATTATTGGAATTAAATTTGAAGGACACATTATTGCTTGCCGGGTTTGGATAAGCAGTAAATTCATTAAAGTTAGATGCACTTTCAACTGTTCCTATGTCTGTTGTTGCATAAGTAATTGTTAGTGGCTGTGAGATGGAGTAGCAATTCGGACCTGAGTATGCCTGAACAGAATATGATCCTGCTATGGTTACGATAATTGATTGTGTTGTCTCTCCTGATGACCACAAATATCCACTTGCTGCAGTAGCCGTAAGGACGACTGACTGGCCGGGTTGAAGTACTGATGATCCGCTAAGCGTTATCAAAGGAATTGCCGGAGGAGTACAGGTTACACTTGTAACGACGATCGGAGTAGAAACCGATGTACAACCTGAACTGCTGGCAACAGTAACAACATAATTACCTGCTGTATTCACAGTAAGGCTCTGCGTGGTCGCTCCTGTATTCCAAAGGTAAGAGGCGGCACTTGATGCGGTTAATGTAACAGAAGGATTGCTACTTGTTAATTCCAATGAACCACCGGCGGTCACTGTTGGTACAGCCGGAATGCTATGAGCCGTAACGGTCTGATTTACTGACTGTGCATAACAATTTCCGGATACATACCCTCTTACCCAATAGTTACCTGAGCTATTCACCGTAATGCTTTGAGTAGTTTCACCGGTAGACCATAAGTAGCCGCCCGCCGCGCTTGAGGTAAGTGTTACAGAACTACCCTGACAAAAATCCAGAGGGCCGCTGGCAGTTACTACAGGTGTTGAGGCACCATTTGTAGTCACAACAACATTTGAAGATTGAACATTGCATGATCCTGAGCCGGTGCGAACCCAATATGTTCCTGCAGTAGAGACTGTGATGCTTTGGGTTGTCTCTCCGGTTGACCACGTATAATTTCCTGCTGTGCTGGATGTAAGTGTTACCGAATTTCCTGTACAAAGGTTCAGGCTGCCGCTTGCGCTTATGACAGGAGTAGATCCTGAGCTCATTGTCACAACCGTATTTGTAGACTGCGCAGAACAATTGCTTGAATTAAAAATCTTAACCCAATAAGTTCCTGCACTTGAAGCAGTGATAGACTGCGTTGTCGCTCCGTTAGACCACAAATATCCGCCGGAATTGTATGGAGTAGTCAAGACTACGTTCTCACCGGGACAAAGATTGAGAGAACCACTCGCTGTGACAGTAGGGGTAGCAGGAGGAGTTGCAGCACTCACGGTGATGTCTGCACTTTGGCTGTAACAGTTTCCGGAGCTAAATATGCGTACCCAATACGTTCCGGGCGTATTTACAGTGATGCTGGAGCTCGTTGAACCTGTTGACCACAAATATCCGTTAGCACTAGAAGAAGTGAGCGTAATTGAATTACCTGTGCATGTACTTAGTGGTCCGCTGGATGTTACCGTTGGTGTTGTTGGCGGAGAAGTAGCATTTACTGTGGTCGTATTTGAAGTTGCAGAACAAGTTCCTGATGTGATAGTAACACTATAATTCCCGCTTTGATTTACCGTAATTGATTGCGTAGTTTGACCATTAGACCAAAGATATGAACCTGCACTGCTGGAGGTCAATGTCACGCTTGAAGAGGAGCAGAATGTTGTAGGTCCGCTTGCCGTTATTGTAGGTGCGGTAGTAGTATTGCCGACGCTGACATTGATCGGAGATGAAGTTATACTGACGCCCGTAGTGCTTACTACTGTAACTGTATAATTTCCTGATTGCGTCGCCACGATCGATTTCGTTGTTTGTCCACCCGGCGACCACAAATAACTTGCACCTGAATTTGCCGTCAGTGTTACACTGCCTCCTGTACAAAATGTCGTAGGGCCGCTTGCTGAGATGGTTGCTGTAGCTGCTATTGTCTTAGGTAATTCGGAATACGTAAACCAGTGGTATCCCTGTAAATTGATATTTTGTTTCCAGCTACCTGTCTCTGTCACGTATTTGTCTGAATAGGTTTGGTATGGTCTGGTAATAGAGTGGGTTGCTAACCATGGACCCATGAATGCTGATTCAGCAGAAAAAATAGGGATAACTTTTACAGAATGTCCGACCGATGCAATATCAATCAGCCGATTTCTTGAATACTGGTAAACATCAGAATCATCAGGTCTGTAGGCATGAAGCAGAACACGATCAACAGCATTTGAAACATCCTGCATTTGACCTTTATTTGGCCAGCCTAAATACATCTCTGAAATGAGACCATTTGCATTTGCAATGGCATCCATGGCGATCATTTCTCTTTTAGCAAACTTATAAGCTCCTGCTGTATCACAAGAAAAACCATTCGGTGTAAGGTACTTGCTGCAATACTGTCCGGCAATACTGGATGACACCCAAAATTCAAATTCAAAATTTAAAACGTCAAATTTTTCTGAAGATGAACTCCTCCCATTGTTGTAAGGAATAATATTATTACTGAAAAATGATGAGTTCTCACCGGCTGCACCGATTTCAAGCAACCCGTATTGTGTCTTGGCACGACTGATGAATGATGCAAGAGCATTTTTAGTACTGCTGCTACTAAAATTTAATGATCCGAGATCATAGAATACTATATAAGTATATGCATTCCCTTGTGCATACGTAAGAAGATCTGTCTCTTTCGTTGAATTCCCGAGCCAGTTATCAATGTCTTTTACATACATACCTCTAACATTATTTGCTTGTCCGAATGAAAGCTGACAAGCGCAGAGTATTACTGCAACTAATGTTACAATGTTGATGTTTGAATTCTTCATGCTTTGATTGACGTTTTGTTAATGCATTAAATTAATTCCATGAAATTCTCATGGTGAATTTCATGGAAACATAATACCTGATACCAATAAATTTCGGCTCCGTTATTTCTTCTTTTCCCCTTCCGAAAATCACGGATTCCTGATTGTTGTTTTGAATCGAAGGCGAAGATAACAGTTTAATAATAGGATGATAATCAACTGTTAGTAAGTTTTTAACATAGCCCGGGCCTGATGTGTGGTATTTGGGCAAAAATCGGCTTGTTTCATCCAAAATTGATGGGAAAATGGGCCAAAACAGGCTTTAAATGGGACAAATTAAAATTGGTAGAAAAGATGAAGAAGCCTGTTGCCATTGGTTTTCAACAGGCCGAAATGCTGTAAACGCAAAAACCCCGGCTATTACCGGGGCTTTTGAGCTTTTGTGTTTGATGTATTAGTTTTGAATGAGTACCCTTTTTAGCAGATTGATATTTCCGGTTTTAATTATGCTGAGGTAGAATCCTGACGGGATATCTGAAGTGTTCAGTGTGATTGAATTTTCTCCTTCCATCACTGTTACATTTTTACTGATCATTGCTCTGCCTGTCATATCCATCAGCATTACTTCGGCATTACCATCAAGTTCTGCAAAGAAGTCCATCTTCAAATGATCCCTTGCAGGGTTTGGATAGGTGAGAAGTTCTCTGCTTACTTGCTTCTGTTCTGTTTCAATGCTTTCAATTCTGGCTTCAGGAGCATATGCAATACTCACTGTAGCAGAATGTGTCGAAAAATATTTTTTCGATGAGTATCCGCTGTATGAACCCCCACAAGAAGTTTTAACTCTCCAGGAATATCTGGCGTTTGGAACAACACCTGTCAGAGTGACAATATTATTGCCCGTATAAGGAAGTCGGATATATGTATAAGCATTTGCTCCTTCCATCTTATATCTCACGATCACAGAATCGCAAGATGGAAGGTTCGACCAACTCAACATCACGCTGGTAGATGAAAGATTAAGCGATGCGCAGCCCGATGGTGTTGTGAGACTGCAGGCTGAGACCGGAATAATAATATTTTGAGAAGTACAAGTATGGCTGCAGCCATTGGAATTTGTAACACTTAATGCGTAATTACCGTCTGAACTAGCAGTATATGTACTTGAATTCGCGCCGCCAATTGCAAAGCCGTTATAATACCATTGGTATGCTGAGATACTTCCTCCGCCTGCTGTTGATGTAGAACTCAGTGTTACACCGGAGGTGGAGGTATTCCCGACTGCGAATGATGCACTGGGCAGACTGTTAGCATTTACGCTCACTGCTGATGTTGTTTTGGTCACACCTCCCTGTGTCACCTGACATGTGAATGTACCGCTACTATTAACATTTATTGAAGGAGTAGTTGCGCCGTTTGACCATAAATAGTTTGATCCTGCAGATGCCGTCAACGTCACACTTCCTCCGTTGCAAAAATTAGTTGCACCTGAAGCGCTGATTGTCGGTGTAAAAGTAGGAGAAGTCCCCGGTACCGGTTTAGGCATGTATCCATAATCAAACCATTGATAGCCGAGCAATCGTATATATGGTTTCCAACTTGAATTGTCGGAGTTAAAATCAGCTATAAATTGTGAGTATGGTTCAGTAAGTGTGTTCGATGTAAGCCATGGCCCCATGAAATCCGGCTCTGAAGAAAAGATAGGCGCAACGTCGACCTGCTGACTTAATGATGCCAAATAAGATAATCGTGTCTTGCTATAACCAAATACTGATGATGAACTTGTACGATATGCATGTACCAGGACACGGTCGGTATTTTGTGCGATCTGTTGGCCTTGTCCCTGATTGAACCATCCTACATAAGTTTCTGAAAGTGCATTTTGAATAGTTGCGAGTGAATCAATTTTGCGCATCTGATCTATATAGAACTTAAATGCTCCTGACGTATCACAACTGCAATTGTTCTGAATGAGGTATTGAGTGCAGTAATATGCCCCCGGATTTACTGATGAGCTGATCCAGAATTCGAACTCCAAATTGAATACATTGAATCTTTCATTCGGATTAGAGCGTCCATTATTATAGGGTGCAATTTTTGACTGAAAGCTTGAGAAGGTTTCACCAACGGCGCCAATATACTGTATCCCATAATTTTCGCGGGCATTGCGAATAAAACTCGCCAACTTTCCGACTGTTGTTGCATTTGTAAAGCTGATATTATGCAGATCATATAATGCAAGGTAGTTGAATGAACTATCCTGTGCATAGTGCAAAAGGCTATCTTCTTTATTAGTATTTCCTAAGATCTGGGAGAACTTGTCGATATAAATTCCTCTCAGTGCAGGTGTCTGTGCACCGGCATTTGAAAGTGCCAGTACCGAAATGAGAAGTACGGTAGAGTAAAAGGATTTCATTGTTTGTGTTTATGTTTCTTATTGATATCTGCAAACTAAACCGAACAGAATCCTTAATTAAGAAGATTAACAGCCAGGACTGAAGATGTAAGATGTCGGGTCAAAAAGGGACGAATGCTCATTTTTATCAAAAATTATGAATGAGAAATTCATTCAATCTGCGTTTTAAGGCAAAAAATGACTTAATACTGGATCGGAAATTTCATATTGTTTTGTAAGGCCCTGAAAAAATCATTGTCCAATTTTTTCATTGAACACGGGTTTGTTCAATTTGGGAATGATTAATTACAAAACTTGTGTTGCTTATTTATTACTTTGCTTAATATATCGTATATATTATGACTGACTATATCATAGCATTACATGGAGGTGCAGGAACGATTGTGCGATCCAGCATGACTGCCGAGAATGAACAACAGTATATGCGAGCTCTTGAAGACGCCCTGGAAGCCGGTCATGAAGTTTTGCGTTCCGGCGGATCCGCACTTGATGCAGTCGTGCACACAACAGTAGTTCTCGAGGATTGTCCATTATTTAATGCCGGCAAAGGTTCTGTCTTTACTCATGATGGATGTCATGAAATGGATGCTTCTGTGATGGATGGTAAAACACTGAAGGCAGGAGCTGTAAGCGGGGTAAATAATGTTAAAAATCCTGTCTTACTCGCCAAGAACGTCA
>Ga0116143_10004915_pt1 | contig 12423 bp, 28 predicted proteins | sample AD_UKC034_MetaG_FD_89745 | JGI IMG/M metagenome (GOLD analysis project Ga0116143, IMG submission 89745) | Active sludge microbial communities of municipal wastewater-treating anaerobic digesters from USA - AD_UKC034_MetaG | ecosystem: Engineered > Bioreactor > Anaerobic > Digestate | place: USA...
CCCTTTCGCATCCTGCGACTCCTCCACTTTCTTCGAGCCCTGCGTGATCTTGTCGAGGACACGGGCGTCCTGCGACGTCTTCTGAGGTTCGAGCACCGTGACCTGTACCGGCTCCATGTCCATGGCCTCCTCCGCCATGACGAGGCCGCGCAGGGCGTCGGCGAAGCGGTCGCGCAGGGCGAAGCTCCTTGCCCGTAGCTGCATCATGCGCTTCCGGGAAGTCTGCCAGGGGCCGGGTTTCTTGTCGTATCCGCCGAGGGTCACGTCCTTAAGGCTGAAGGTCTGCGTGTGGGGCTCGAAGCCTTTTCTCTTTACGATGCATACAGCCGTTCCCTGCTCGTCGAAGTATTCCTTGATCCACTCGAAGTCCTTGTGCGTCTGGCACACCGCGAGCATGGAGTCCCCCCACAGGCTCGGCCTGCCGTTGATGACCGCGATGTTCTGAATGCTCGCCATGGGGGACAGGCCGACCTCCGCGCCCATCTGCATCGCGATCAGGACGTTCCCGGGCTTGTCCTTGAAGTCCTTGGGCGCGAGATCCGATTTTGCGATGGCCGTTGCGAACTCCATGGCCTCCTGCATGGTCTTGGGGACGATCTGGTACGGTTTTACCCTCTCCGGCGTTGCCGGTAACTGCTGCCCTGTTGTTGCCACCATGTTCTTTGTCGTCATCCTGCTTCCTCCTCGTTATGCGTTTGCGAACATGCCCCGGTAGAGCAGGTACAGCTCGTCCGAGATCTGCCGCCTATCCTTTTTTATCCTCGCCGTTAAAGCGACCACTGTCCACTCCAACCATTCCTCGCTCTCAAAGATCGGGAGCCTTTTTTCCCGCCGCACCTCTTTCTCTTTCATTGTCGTCCTCCGACAAAGCACAGGACAAATGCCTGTAATTATAAAATATCAGTTTACCCCGTCTCCCCAGGCGATACTTGTATGCGATTGCATGCACGCCGGGGATAACCTCTTCCCGGCATACACTACAGATGATTTTCCGCTTCGATCTCGGGTGCTGCATTCTGTCCGACACGGGCGACCTCCTTGCGCTTTACATACAGCGGCCTCTTGACGACCTCTTTTGTCTTGTACTTCCTGACCAGCTCGGGATTTTTGGAGAGGGCGTCGGTGTCCCACATATAATAGGGCTTCTGGCACTTCCAGGTAACTTCGTAATTGTGTTCCTCGCCGATATAAACACCGGCCTCGGCGTCTCCCATCGCCGCCTTGATCTCTTCCGCCGCCTCCGTCTTCGCCTTCTCGAATTGCTTGACCGCATCGTTCGCCGCGTAGTACCGGCGCAGGGCATCGCCGACCGGATCTTCGATGGTGATCTCCCTGCCCGGGGTGCTCTTGGGATAGAGTCTGGCAAGCACTTCTTCGGAGATCCTGCCCTCGGGCGGCGTCCGGGTGAGTACGCACAGCCAAAAGTCCGCGTACTTGTCGAGCATCGCCTGGATAACCGCATCGTTCCTTGCTATTTCATAGTTCTTGAACTCCCAGGAGCCGAGCCATGCACAGGCATATCCCCACTGCCAGCCCGTGACGAGCAGGGCATGCTGCACCTGCAGGTAGACGTTATCCGGGCAGGTCTCCAGCCACTTGTCCGTTTGCCGGATGTCCGGCGCCTTGATTTCGAGAACGCCCGGGCCGCGATCATCTATCGAGAGGATCATGCGGTCCAGGTTCGCGCGCAGATAATCGATCTGCGGATGCACTTTCTGGAATCGTTGCCGCCTCAGCTTCAGCCCCGTCTCCTCGGCGAACAGCTCCGCGATGACGGGCTCCAGCAACTTTCCTCTGCGGGTGTGCTTGTTGTCATTCTTTGGTGGCAGCTCGCCGGTCTTTTCGTAGTAGACCTCCAGCGGCGATCTGTACGGGTCCAAGCCGAGCACTGCGGCTGCATCGCTTCCGCCGATCCCCTTTTTCCGCTCCTCGTGCCACTCTTTACTGTGTGATAGATTCATCCTTCCTCCTGTTGTGTTGTTCTGACCTCAGCACTGGTAAACCGTTTAATTGTCCGCGTAGGCACTCGTTACCATCTCGGGTATGTCATGGGATCACCTCCTTCCGCCGGGGATGCTTGATAGCGGGTGACGTTTAGGGGGGGGTTCAGTCCCCCTCTTGTACGCAGACATAATCCTGCCGCATGAAGCGTCTACCGGCCCGGAAGCCTCCGCCGCTCCTTCCGGCATCGTCGTCGCTGTCACCATCTACCATGTATGGATCGCCGGCGCGTATCACGCGGAGTCGCCCCAGCTTCCGGTTCATCAGGCATTGCCCGACCTCTACCTTTGCTTTCCCATCGACCAGATCACGCTGGAAATTATATTCCCTCATCTCACACCTCCTTTTTTTATCCCGGTCCTTTCCGGCTTTATCCCTCTGCGCCGCATAAGTTCGAGTGTCCAGGACACCGATAATGATTTCCATGCTTACCTCCCCACAGCCTCGGCCTTAAGCTTCGCAATTTCCCGCTCCAGCTTGTCGATCTTGTCACACAGCGCCATACAGACAGGCACCAGATCATTCAACGGGTCTTCGGACCATCCGAGTATATCCTTCAGATCTCTTGCGGTCTTGCGTTCTGCCTCGAAAGAATTCATCCCTTACCTCCCCACGGCCTGCTTGCCGTGTTCCAGCTGTCTCTCTTGTTCATGACTAGTCCTCCTCAAGGTCCTTGAGCGTGTAAGTGCCAAGGCACTTACCCTGAAGCCTGCCGTTACTGCCGGAAGTAAGCCGGATTGACACGCAGTCTTCGCCCTGGTCATTGACAAAGCACTGAACACGGGCACCGATATTCCAGCCTCGAACGTGGGCACTGATGCCGCTATTCTTGCTTCCTCTGCGCGTTGCTGTAGTCCGTGCCTGTCCCTCGATTTCTCCGTAAAAATGTGCCATGGTAAAGCCTCCTTTAATTGTGTAATTGTTTGTAAGGGCATAAAAATTATGCCCGTTTTATTCTCCGTGTAATTGTCTATCCTTCCAAAATTAATCCTAACATCATTACTGTTAGCCAAAGGGAGCTGCCGAGTATGAGCGTTAAAACCAAGGCGATAAGGTCACAAAGGAATTGTTCCATTTCCGGCTTTATGCCTTTAGTCAAGCACTTTCTAAGCCTCGATATTATACGCTTTTTTGTCATGGCCTTATTCTCCGTACGCGCTTTCAATCTTTTCTCCGGTATGATCGCAGTACAGGCCATTGTCTTCATAGTTGATATCCATAGCCTGTACTCTCCATCCATCACTTACCTTGTTCTTGATGGACCGGATCACACACCGGAAATTCTCCCGTACTGCCTTGAATGACAACGCAGCTCCATCACTGGTAATAAAGTACAGTGGATACCCTCCGGGCCATGCGTACGGTCCATTTCTCAATGCCTGTTTAAGATCTTTCACTGTATTGATATTCATAGGTAACACCTCCTATTAGTGTTATTCTCTCATATACCGGACAATTGTCTAATTGTCCGGTAAATCAGGGGATAACCTATTCCTTCTCCAACTCACTGATATCCGATATATTCAGTCCAAACCGATCATTAACCTTTTCCACAATATCGTCGTAATCAATGTATTCAGGTTCATCGATTCTTTCAGTAACATAACAATAAGAATCTGTAATAATATCATCATCATCGGATATAGCCTGAATATAGAAATCCATAACGGCGCCGATAACATGAGAAGTGTTCTCACATTCATTGATATCCGATATCCATTCAAGCCATTCATTTACGTTATTGGTATAATGGCTTATAAAACCATCATATGATGTATAATGCCCTTTGATGTAATCGGTGAACAGGGAGAGATATTTGCTCCTAATATCTCTTACAATGCCGTTCCAGGCATCCAGGGAAACATCGAGGGAAACATTTACCGAATCATTGGTAAAGTTATAGTATCGAGGGCTCACAACTTTCTGAAACGTGAAGGCTGCATTGATATCATTTTCTTTCAGGATATCGTTGATATACTCGATGAAAAGAGTTGCAACCGTGCGCTCTCTTTTCCCATGGTCATATTTATCCCACATGATATCCAGAACATAAGACTTGATTTCACTGTCCACGCTGTCCGGATTATCCCATAGAGACCATTCATCTATATAGCATTCAAAGATTGTGCCATAGAATCCGGGGAATATTGGCATCCAGGTATAAAACATCATAATTTCTCTCCTTTTCAGTTTTTTTCAGACCTAATCAATTCTCCGGTCTTTACCGAGTATACGGGATATGGTGCCTCTCCGCTTTCAAACCAGTCGTGCCCGAAACAATACGCCTTAATTCCATCAGGAGTATGGTTCATGAGGTATCCGGCTCCAGGAGCGCAAGGTGAACAGAATTGACACAAGGTATAGTAGGGGCTCTTTATTATGAAAATATCGGTATCATCATTCCCTTGTTCGGCAATATATTCATTGCTCTTGATATAGTGAGAAGAAGGCTCGATATAGTCAAAGTCTCCATCCTCGAACACTTTATAGCATGACGGGCATCTCTTCGCGTAAAAGCCCTTTTTCAGCTCTTGCCCGCATGCAGGACAACAGACGAGGTAAAGGGGTTCAGAGTTATCACACCATGCTTGAGTTACTTCATGGATAGAAATAACTCCATATCGGATGCCTGTTTTGTGGTCAATGTTCACTTGTCCGCGCCCGTAATCAATTCCCTGGTATGCCATGGTAACACCTCCTATTAGTGTTATTCTCTCATATACCGGACAATTGTCTAATTGTCCGGTAAATCAGGAAATAACCTATTTTCGCCTCCGGTTTATTGCAATTTATTTCCGCATACCGGACAAGAGTGAAGTTCTTCTCTCTTGCGATAGTAAACTTCCTCACAATTCTGGCAGTAATACTCTTTAACCGTTTCTCTCAGGCTGTCATCGAAGATATCAAAGAGATATTCCCTGATCTCCTGATACTTTCCAAACCTGCCGGATATTTTAAGGGATATCCCATGAATTAGAGACGGCGTGATAGTAACGGAAAAGTCAATCCATCGGTCATAGTATCCGCCATCATTCATTGCGTGATAGGATGAATCAATGATGATTTTCTCTCCGGTGCTATTGATCAGATCAATCGATATCCCTGAATCAATACCGCTTCCAGACGGGAGAAGATCTTTCAAGGATTCAATTGCCTCTTCATGTTTTTCTGTCCAGCTCCTTGTGTTTTCATCCTGGACATCCTTCTTCATGCAATTCAGCCTTGCCTGTATCCTATTTGCTAATTCTCGGTAGATTACTAATTCTCTCATGGTAACACCTCCTATAGTTTAATTCCTTAACTGTGAGCCCCTGGTGACAAGGGCTCATGGGTTAGGGGATTAAAGTAAGTGCGCGTATGCACTCTCTCTCGTTCTGAGATGTTCGGGGAAATACTTAGCAGTCAATGCCTCGTATGCTTCCATTGGACTGGTGTATCCTCTCGATACCGAGTCAATGAGATGGATTATGCATATTTTATACTGTAGAGAGTATCCCATCGGATTGGCATTCAGTTTGCCGATAGATGCATCATATAATTCATCACTCACTCTGCCGGGTATTATTGGATTTAATGTCTTCATAATTCCCTCCTCCTACAGTGTTTTGATTGTCTATCTGTTGCCTATTATAATCGTGTAATCGGCAATGTCAACACATATTTTAATATTTATTAATTTTTTTAATCGTATTGTATCCGATACAGTATTGATGCGGATTTACGGGCATAGGGTAATATATCCGTTGTAGTCTGGTATCGGTGCGCGCGATCGTGGAAGCGCGGAAGGCAGCGCCTTAAAGTAAAAAATATATATATCTATATAATATATCTATATAGATATATCCTGAGTAATATATGCTTAATGTAGCCGTACATGGATGATAGATAATATATTAATAATGAGAGGGCCCGGAAGGAAGAGATGAAGAAGCAAGGATGAAAAGAGAAGAGGGAATGACAAAGGATGAAAAGATAGAGAAGATGAACAGCCTATTGTCCCATCTGTCGCCTTATAGGTATTTTTTCTTTGGCATGAGTTTAATCTCATTGATATGCCTGTCAATCGCCTCATTTCATAACCTATTGTAATCATTAGTCTAGATCTATCCCGTCAATGGCCGATAAGATACATTATGTTAAATTCCTACCCCTACCCCGGGGCCTTTAAATGGGACTCCGGCGCTCAACGGTAAACGTCTCTTCCCCCCTCCGTACGAAGCCCTATAGTTTTTTAACCCATTGATCTCGTTACGTTTTTAGGGTCCATTTGTACTGTTCTGTATCGGATCTGTTTCTGGCGTATTGCGATAATAGATGTTTTATGGTATAATTGTTATGTTGTTAAAAACTATAGGAGGTAGTTCATGGAGCTCAGGCAATCTGACTTAAATTTCGTTTGTTCTCGCATTCCCCAGGATGTGAGGAGGTTTATGGTCGAGGGTAGGGGCTTGATGCTGGCTGGTGTCGTTGTGCGGGGATCGGGATGGGGAAGTGTTGAGGATGGAAGACCAAAAAGAAAGGAGCATATGAAATGGCGAAGTACAGAAAGAAGCCGGTGGTGATTGAGGCGGTTCAGTGGACAGGTGATAATCTGAGGGATATCATTGATTTCACCGGCCTTCACGAATCGGCAAAGAAGCGGTATGCGATGGAAAATGACGCGATACGGGGCTGAGATCGTGTCGGACAGAAAAGGAGAATGAGATGAGTTATTGGACGATGTACTGGATAACAAGGCTGGATGCGATCAGTGGTTTATTTGTTTTTTTTGCTGTTATGGCCGGAATATTCCTGTTTGCGTTTCTGGTGATGAGCATCTATCACCTCAGTGAATCGGAAGAACGGTATAATAACGATGAAAACAGACTGGCTCACATTCATAAGGCCAAGTCATGGGTGAAGTTTGCTAAAATATCAGGGGTGACCCTTGTCGTGATGTCCCTGATTGCCTGTCTGATTCCATCAACCCGCAGCGCCATAGCAATATGGGCAGTCCCCAAGGTAATCAATAACGAACAAGTGCAGGCGCTTCCCGACAATGCGCTCAAGCTCGTAAACGCACAACTTCAGGAATGGTTCAAGGACGTATCCGGGGAAGTCGCCAGGGAAGAACCGGGGAAGTAGACCAGGTGACAGACAATCCAAACATAGCAGCAGCAGACCCCCTGGCCGAATGGAAAGCCTTGAAGCCGGGGAGGAGATGAGATGAAAGCTCTATCGATCAAGCAACCTTGGGCATGGGCGATCCTCCACATGGGAAAGCTCATAGAAAACAGGACATGGCCGACCAGCTACCGGGGAGAGTTCTTTATCCACGCATCGAAGACCTTCGACACAGAGGGCTATCTCTGGCTCTGCAATAATCAGTTTCGCCTCGGATACAGTGAGCGGTTTCCCGCTATGAATGATTCATCGGCGTTCCCCCTCGGAGGTATCGTAGGAATCGGTGAATTGACAGACTGCGTGAAGAAGCATGCAAGCCCCTGGTTCTTCGGGCCATATGGTTTTCTGATACGGAATCCAAGGCCCATTGTTCCGCTCATTCCTTTGCGCGGGGAAAGGCTTTTTTTCGATGTGAATGAGTGCATCTCGGAAAGCGCCAGAGCATTTATCGTGGAGGCCAAATGAAGCGCCAAACCATCTATGAATCCCTCGATTTCCGCAAGGCTTCAATGGAATCCGGCCTACCCTGCGGAATAGTCGCCTGCCCGAAGTGCGGCAAGGTCTGATTGAATGGTTCGACGGAGCAAAGGTTGTGTTCAAGAAGGCGGGTGAGTGATGGAAGGACCGAAGAGGATTTACCTATTTCCCGGCATAGCCAAGGGGAGAACCCGGCATACGTGCAGCAGCAGCTTGGGCATTCCAGCCTGAGAATGACACTCGACATTTATGGGCACTACATACCAAAGACCAGCACGCGCCGAGGGGTTGATGTGCTGGATGAAGTTAAAAAGGAGAGCATATGAAGTGTTTTTACCACAATGATTTAGACGGAAGGTGTGCGGCATGGGCTGTTCATGCATGGGTAGGAATTTACCCAAATGCAGATGGAGCACTAAGGGGCGATTTCATCGAGATCAATTACAACAAGCCATTCCCATTCGAGATTATCCAGCCTGACGAACAGGTATGGATTGTGGATTATTCCATATCGCCCGATGAAATGAAGCGCCTGCTGAAAATAACGGACAATGTGACCTGGATTGACCATCACCAGACCGCCATTGATAAGTACGCTGATTTTCCACACGAGATACGCGGGGTGAGGCAAAGCGGCGAGGCTGGCTGCATGCTGACCTTCAAGTATATTCACTGGTACACGGCGAGAGGCGAAGGCCCGATTGATCTGTCCGCATCGAATCCCGGTATATTGATACCGGAGCATGTCATGCTCGTGGAGGATTGGGACCTCTGGAAATTCCGCTTCGGAGACAGAACCAGGGAATTCAACGCAGGAATGAGTATGGAGGATACATCACCTGAATCGGATATATGGTGGAAAATGACCGGCTGTTCCAAGGAATTAGATCAGGTTATCTCCAACGGGAAAGTCGCACTTAAATATCGCGCTCAGTGGGCAAAGGAATTCATGAAATCTTGGTCGTTCCCTGTTGAGTTCGAGGGGCACAAGTGCATAGCCGCAAATCTCGGACATTGCAACTCATCATACTTCGATAGCATTGATGACGGATACGATATTCTTATGCCGTTCATCTTTGATGGAAAAAAGTGGACCGTGAGCCTCTATTCAAAGACGGTTGATGTCTCACAGATTGCCAAGAAATATGGAGGCGGAGGTCATAAGGGGGCATCGGGATTTCAGTGCGAGCGCTTGCCGTGGGATTAAATTTTTTTAATCCCAAACGCACCCCAGATGCACCCGAAACCTGGAAAGTGGCTGATGGAGCCGAGGGTAAGTCAATAGCCTAAATGGACTCATGGGATATATGATAATGCAAGTGGTTGAAAACACAAGGGGCGGGAAACAGAAATCAGATTCGGCAAGCACTAGCCGTTCCACCACTCACTAAGCCCTGCCGCTAGGCCGAGCGCCAGAAGCGGCAGGGCCAGTTCATACCTTCCCGATATCAGCCCCGCCAGAAACATCAGCCCAAAGAGACCGACCGCTATCTTCATACTACGCCGCCAGATTTATGACGAGCATATCGTCTTCTTCGAGGAGCTTGTACCGTTTGGTTTTTTCCGTGGACAGCTTGAACTTTTTGAAAAAAGGGGGAGCCGTTATTACGAGATTGCTCTTGCCCGAGGTTATCTTGAAAACATCCTTCGGCCTGCTCCGATCGTTCGTGAGCTTGATGCCGATCTTCCTGGTATCGGGATCGAAGTAGAGACTCGCATACCTGTACTTCTTGATCCCGTACTGCTCCTCAGCAGCCTTCGTAAAAGCAATCGTGCCCTTCTTCCAGATACTCACCTCGGGCGTGTCCGCCCGATCCCGAAGCATGTCTGACCTTTCAAATTTAACCCAATTCATAAACGTAGCCTCCTATAGTGTAATCCTTTCGGTTGTTTCTGCAAATTACATTATAGTCGGCTGGTTTGAAATGTCAATACACAACTTGTGAAATGGTTAGGGGGTGCTCCGGTTCGATAGATTGTTCACCCCGACCCTACTACCCATCATTCTGCTAGTTGTGCGACGCTTTTCAGAGATGGGAGGGTGCTTTTTGATCCACCTCTTAACCTGGGACTTCTCCGGCTTGTCGGGATTGATTCCGGTAATGCCTTTTTTTACGACGCACTCGACGATCAGCATTCTGCGGGTGTAGCAGGTGGAGCGGTCCTTTGCGGACTTCTGGATCTTGCGCTGCTGTTTTATCATAATCATGTCGCGATCGCGGGTCTCCTTCGTGTCCCGACCCTTGCGCTTCTCGACGGATTCGCCGATGAACTTCCGGTTCTTGCAGATCTCGTCGTCAGGATACCACGCGCCGTTCCTGATGGAGCCCCGTTCGAGCGGACACATGGGCGCGGAGCATTTGTCGTAGCGCGGGCATGTCATAGTTCATTCCTTCCTTTTTGCATGCGCGAGCAGCGGGCTCAGATCGACGCCGTTTTGCGTAAGCACCTGATATAGCCCTGCTTCGAGGCGCATGATGGTTTCGTGCTTGAGGTCGAGATTGAGCCTCCAGTTGAGCGCCTCAAGCACCTCGTGCAGCGTCGTTGACTCCCTCGTCTGTTTGTCGGTAGTTTCCCGTATCCGTATGCGCGGATACGTTCCCTGGAATGTGCCTGCTGCGCTTCCCATCTCCTCGTCATTGCAAAGGAAAACGGGGCATTCTATTCCGAGTATGTTCATATCAGCACCTCTCCTCTCTTGGTATCGAACCACTTCTCCTGCGTCGCCTTCACCTTCTCCGGCTTCGCCTCCGAGCCGAGCGCCTTTCTCAGCCGCTCGATCTTCCGGTCGGTCATCGGGAAGTGCCAGCCTGTAGCCTTGAAGATTTCCAGGAATGCCAGCGCCTCCATCTTCTCGCGCTTGCTCATGTGATTGAGCCGCTTCGTCACCTGCCACGCTTTGAAGAACTCAGATTTCGTCATTCTTCTTCTCCTTCTCCTTTCTGCCCCGCTTCTTCTCCGGGACATACAGCCATGTGCCGCGCCGGAGCATATTGAGAACAAGCCCTGCGCTCATGTTCATGACGAACGCGGCAGGAAATCTGATTTCAGTCCCGGCGCTAGTTACTGTCGCGAGGACGGCTTTCTTCGCGCCTGCAACTTCTGCGAATTGCTCCAGCGTCTCGATCCGATAGCCCTTCATCCTTCTCCTCCTTCAAGCCCGAGCAGCTTCTCCAGTTCCGAGAACTGCCGGTAATCGGTCCTGGGAGCCAGCTTGCCGGTCTCCCTGTTCAGCCGCTCCAGGAACCCGCCGCAGCTCTCTACCAGAGAGCCGAAGAGTTTCTTATTGAAGTTTCCTTGTCCACACACCTCAGCCCTGAACAGTTTCGGGTCGTACTCAACCCACACATGGTACAGGTAGTCCCCATCCCTCTTGTATCTCGTAATGCACGCGGCGATGTTCATTCTCCTGAAGTGCTCGAACCAGGACTTCGCGATCTCGTAAGGACACTTGGTCGATGTGAAAAGGTAATAGGTGAACAGTTTCATGAGTCACCTCGTAAAAAAATAACGCTGCATGACCTACTGGCGCAAGGCGATGCAGCGTCTAAAAAGGAGGTTTCTCCGTGAGAGGAAAAACTGGGGAGTATTCTACCAGAAATCCGCATGGATGTCAACCTCCTACTTGGCTAATTGTCTCTGCTGGTCGGAATAAGTGACGGCGACGGCCAAGGCGGACCACTCGTGGGACCTGATCCCGTAGAGCTTGCCCGGGTTCTTCTTCGTCCCTTTCTCGCCGAACCTGTTCCTGAGCGCCATGCTGACGTTCGCGTCCTTGATTCCCTGCATGGCCCCGCACAGGTTGAGCTTCACGCGCCTGCGGTAGACGAGATGCTTGTGTATGTCGGCGAGATCGACGCCGAGCGCGGCCAGGAAGACCCCGATCCACAGCACGGTCTCGAACGTGTCGTTCCCGACCGCCTGCCCGTTGTTGTCGATCATCTCGATAGCGATCCCGCCAAGCGCCATGTCGTAGGGCATCTCAGCCAGCAGCTTCACCAGCTCTGGATTGCTATGGATGCCCTTCTCGACGAGGACTTCCGCCACGTCGTCCCATACCACGAAGGCCGACTCTCTCGTGCCGGGATCTATTCCGAGTATCTGCATTCTCCCTCCCCTTGTGCAACCCTTATCATAACGACTCACCGGTAGTGGTTTTGACATCAACTTCCGCTTCGGAGCCGTTAAATTCCGAAGGTATCGTTTTGTACGACTCCTTAACCATCAGACCCAGGTCCGATAGTTTTTTACGGTCAACAGATGTCCGTGTGTCGTTATAGCATGCAGCGCCGGTTGCGTGGACCGCACGAGCTTGGTCTCTGATAGCGATAAGATCCTCAACGCAAGCTTCTATTTCAGCCTTCTCTTCGATTAAGCGGCAGATGTCGGCTTGCATCCTCGTAATTACTTTGTCGTAGTGCTGCCACAAGCTCATGCCGGACCTCCCGTCATCTGGTGACATTCGCCACACTCAAGTGGAATCTGCGGACTGGTAGCCTCGACGGGGATTTCCACAACACCCTGCCATGCGTGGCCACATGCGTCGCATATGCACGGCCCTTGCCACCAGTGCGTCTCGGATGAAAATCCGCCAGCCGTCCTGATCGTCTGGCGAAGCTCGTGGTATAGGTCTATGTCGTCCTGGTTAAAATCGCACGCGGCCATGCACTCTTCCATCCACAGCATTAGCTTTTGGGCGACCTTGAGGAGCGGCGGAGAGGCGCATATCAACATGGCATTTTCAATCTTGTAATCGCGTGGTTCGAGATTGCATATAGCGCG
>Ga0116143_10004917_pt1 | contig 12419 bp, 7 predicted proteins | sample AD_UKC034_MetaG_FD_89745 | JGI IMG/M metagenome (GOLD analysis project Ga0116143, IMG submission 89745) | Active sludge microbial communities of municipal wastewater-treating anaerobic digesters from USA - AD_UKC034_MetaG | ecosystem: Engineered > Bioreactor > Anaerobic > Digestate | place: USA...
AGAGCGCCGAGGCGCGGCGAGCAGCGCCCGGCGACCACCGGGGGTTCTGCTGCCACTGACACAATGCGCCGGGCGCCGCCGCGCCGAGGGAACACCGCCGGAGGCGGTGCGCTCGACCCGAGAGGAGCCGGACATGCAACGCCCGCCCCCGCGCCGCCCGCAAGCCCGCTACGCCGCCTTCGGGCGCCTGATGAGCCACGCCGCCAATGCCGGCAACAACACTATCGCCCCCATCATGTTCACGATGAACATGAAAGTGAGCATCACGCCGATATCCGCCTGGAACTTGAGCGGCGAAAACACCCAGGTCACGACCCCGATCCCGAGCGTGATGCCGGTGAAAATGATGCTCGCGCCGGTCACCCGCATCGTGCGCACATAGGCCTCGCGCACGGCCAGGCCCCTGCGCAGGTACTCCTGCATGCGGCTGTAGAGGTAGATGCCGTAGTCGACCCCGATACCGACGCCCAGCGCGACCATCGGCAGGGTCGTCACCTTGAGGCCGATGCCGACGATCGCCATGACGGCGTACACGAGCACCGAGACGAGCGCGAGCGGCAGCACCACGAGCAGCGTGCCGAGCAGCGAGCGGAAAGTGACCAGGCACATGACGCTCACCGCCGCGAACACGCCCGCGAGGATCGGGAACTCCTTCGCCCTCACCTCCTCGTTGGTCGCGGCCATGACGCCCACGTTGCCGGTCGCAAGGCGGAACTGCGCGCCGGGCACCGGATTCGCATCGCGCCACGCCTTGACGGCATCGACCACCCGCTCGATCGTCGCCGCCTTATGGTCCTCGAGGAAGACGTAGACCGGCACGATCGTGCAGTCCGCATTCAGCAGCCCGGTACTCGTCTCGATGTAGCGCGTCGACTGGGTCAGCGTGTCGGGATTGCGCGGGATACTGCGCCAGGCGAGGCTCCCCTCGTTCCAGCCGGCGATCGCGATCTTCGCCACGTAGGGAAGCGTGACGACATCCTGCACGCCCTCGACGTTTTGCAGGCGCCACGCGAAACGATCGACCGCGGTCATCGTGTCGTAGTTGATGCAGACCGGCTCCACCGCGGAAACGATCACCGTCAGGATATCGACGCCGATCGAGAACTTCTCCGTGATGAGGTCGCTGTCGCGGTTGTAGCGCGAATCGGTTCGCAGCTCCGGTACGCCCGACTGGGTATCGCCGATCGGTGTCTCGCGCCCCTTCCACACGCCCAGCACCGCGAGAACGATCGCGATCGCGATGATGACCGCCGCCGGGCCGCGCCCGGTGATGCGCGCGAGGCTCTGCCACCAGCGGCCGAGCATCGCCTGGCGTTTCTCGACACGCTGGCGGAATCCGGCGTCGAACTTCGCGTACGAAACGAGCACCGGCAGCAGCACCAGATCGGTGAGGATCACAATGGCGACGCCGATGCTCGCGGTGATCGCCATCTCCCGGATCACCTGCACCGGGATCAGCAGGATCGTGACGAAGCCGACGAGATCCGCGAGCAGCGCCACGATGGCCGGCACGAGCAACTGGTGGAAGGTGCGGCGCGCGGCCGCATCGCTGCCGAGGCCCTCGAGCACGGCGTCCGACACCGCGCTGATCTTCTGCACGCCGTGGCTCACGCCGATCGCGAAGATCAGGAACGGCACCAGCAGCCCGAGCGGGTCGATGCCGAAGCCGAGCAGTGCCAGAAGCCCCAGCTGCCAGATCACCGCGATCACCGAACACACGACCGGCACCAGCGCGACGCGCAGCGACTGGCAGTACAGCCACACGGCGAGCAATGTCAGCACGATCGTGACGATCGCGAACACGATCACCGCGAGCGCCCCGTCGGCGATGTCGCCCATCACCTTCGCGAAGCCGATGATGTGCACGTCGATCGTGTCGCTCCGGATGCGCTCGCGCACCTCATTCTCGAGCAGCTTCGCCACCGCGATCGGATCGACCCGCGCGCCGCTCGCGTCCTGCTCGAGCACGGTGGCGGTGACCAGCGCGCCGGAGAAATCGTTGGCGACGAGTCGGCCGACGATGCCAGCCTTCAGCATGTTCTCGCGCACCGCCGCCATCGCCTCGGGGGTCGGCTGGAAGTCGGACGGCACCACGTTGCCGGCCTCGATGCCATCCTCGACCACTTCGAGGTAGCGCACGTTCGGCGTGAACAGCGACTGCACGCGGCCGCGGTCGATGCCGTCCATGACGATCACTTCGTCGGTGGCGCGCTTCAGCGCCTCGAAGAACTCCGGCGTGAACATGTTGCCGTCGCGCGCGACGACCGCCACCAGCACGCGGTTTGCGCCGCGGAATTCCTCGATCACCGGATCGAGGTAGGTCTGCATGTACTCGTGCTGGGTCGGCAGCTGCTTGGTGAACGACGCGTCGATGCGCAGGCCGCGGGCGCAGACCGCGACGAACACGAGCGTAAGCAGCGCGAACACCGCCATGATCGTCTTGCGATGATCGAAGATCGGGTGTTCGAGGCGCGCCGCGAGGCTCACTGCAGGGCTACCCGCTCGATGCCGCCCTCACCGACGGCGAGCAGCGCGTCGGGACCCGCCGCAACCGCGCCCGAGAGGCCCTTGCGGTCTGCGCGCTGCTGCAGGGTGAAGCTCGCACCGCCGTCGCGACTCACGAGCACGGTGCCGGCGAGGCCGACGATGGCGAGCCTGCGCTCGTCGAGGCGCACGCCCGCGGTCAGCATGGCCACGGTTCCGGTCTCGAGCGGCATCCAGCTCGCCCCCGCATCGTCGCTGCGGAACAGCTTGCCGCGCAGCCCGAAGACGAGCAGCGACTCGTCGCCGAGCGCCAGCAGGCCGTACATCGAGCCGTCGTACGGCAGCGCCATGGATCGCCAGGTGGCGCCCTGGTCGTCGGAACGATAGACCTGGCCGGCCTCGCCCGCGATGAACAGATGCGAGCCGACCGCGGTGATGCGATTCAGGTGGTAGTCGGCGGGCAGTTCATCCTCGGCGGCCGGCGGTGCGGCCGCATCGACGAACGGCCGCGCCACCCATGTCGCGCCGCCATCGTCGGTCGTATAGAAGGCCGCGTAGGCGCCGATCGCGATACCGCGGCGCGCATCGGCGAACCAGATATCGAGCAGCGGCCGCTCGGCTTGCGGCGCATCGTGCACTTTCGTCCAGGTCGCGCCGCCATCGCTGGTGCGCAGGATCACCTCGTCGTGACCGACCGCCCAGCCCTGGCGTTCGTCGAGCAGCGTGACCGCGGTCAGCAGGGCGCGTGTCGGCACATGCGCCGACTGGCGCCAGGTGGCACCCGAGTCGTCCGAGACCATGATGTGGCCGCGCGCGCCGACGGCGATGCGCTTCGCGCCCTGCGCGGCGACATCGAGCAGCAGGCTGCGCGCAGCGAGCGGGGCGACCCACGCCTCCTCGGCGGCGGGCGCGAGGCACGGCAGCCCGGCGAGCAGCGCGGCGAGCGCGAGCCGCCGGACACCGCGCCCCGCAGGCTCAGCGCACGCCACGTCGCTGGAGCTGGCTCGGCTGGTAGTCGGCCGCGGTTCGCTGGATGGTGAAGTCGTAACCGCGCGGCTCCTCGTTCTGCAGGCCGAGCGCCAGGTAGCGCCCGTTGCTGAGATCCATCACCGTCTCGAGAGTGGTCCACAGGGTCGGCACGTCGTAGAACTGCATCGCGTGGCCTTCCTGCACGCGGTACAGCTCGCCGCGGCGGTCATAGCAGTCGACCGCGAGGATCTGCCAGGAGTCCTCGTCCACATACAGGGTGCGGCGGCTGTACAGGTGGTTCTGGCCCGGCTTCAGCGTGGAGTCGACCACCCAGACGCGATGCAGTTCGTAGCGCGCGTGGTCCTGGTTGATGTGGTTCTTCTTCAGGATGTCGGCGTACTTGAGCGAACCGCTCGCCAGGCGATAGGAATTGTACGGGACGTAGATTTCCCGCTTGCCGACGATCTTCCAGTCGTAGCGCTGCGGGCTGCCGTTGTAGATGTCGAGCTGGTCGGAGGTGCGCAGGTTGTCCGAGTTGGTGCCCGGGTTGTCGAACGCGACGTTCGGCGCGCGGCGCACTCGCCTCTGCCCCGGGTTGTAGACCCAGGCCTTGCGATTCTCGACCGACTGGTCGAGCGTCTCGTGCACCAGCAGGATCTCGCCCGCAAGGCGCGCCGGCGCGGTGGTTTCCTGGATGAAGTACAGGATGATGTTGTTCAGGTTCTCCGATCTCGCGCCCGGCATGCTGTAGGCCGCGAACGTGTCGTCGCGCAGCTTCACCATGGTGTAGTCGCCGGAGGCGGTGACGGGCGCCTGGCCCATGTTGCGCAGCACGGCATCGGCGCGGTAGCGCAGGATGTGGTTCCAGAAGATCTCCACGCCCGCCTTCGGGATCGGGAAGGGAATGCCCTCGCCCGCGCCGGTGACGCCGTTGCCGTTCGCGGCGAGGTTCGCGGTGGTCGCGATGCGCTTCGTCGCATCGTAGATGCGCTGGGGGACCGCCGCCGTGCGATGGGTCGGGTAGACCGGCATCTTGTAGGTGGACGAGTACTGCTGCAGCAGCTTCTTCTGCCCCTCGGTCAGGCGGGACGCGTACTGCGACATGTTGGCCGGCGTGATCGTGAACAGCGGCCGTTCGCTCGCGAAGGGATCGGGACGGCGATCGCCGATCCGGTAGTTGGGCACGCCGGCCTTCGCGGGAGTGTCGAGACCGCCCTCCCATGCCGGGATCGTGCCGTCGGCGTTGCCCTGCTTCTCGCCGCCGAGCGGCGTGAGATCAGCGCCGAGCCGCGCGGCCTCCTCGGCGGTCACCGCAGCCCAGGCTGGTGCCGCGCCAATGCCGGCGGCCATGACAGCGACCAGCCACAAGTGCTCTCTCATGCCACCCTCCTAGTGCGCGGCGCACGTTCAGAACGAGACCTTGATCGTGGCCGACAGGTAGTCGCGATCATTGAGCTCGTTCCAGCGGCCCGCGCCTCCGAACTTCGTCCATGCGAAATCGAGTTCCCACATCGCGCGCAGGTTTGCGGCGACGCCCAGCGTGAGCCCGTAGCGCCCCTCCTGGAAGTTGCCGCCGGGCCCCGGCGAAATGCCGCTCACATCGTGTTGGAACGCGAGCCGGGGCAGGACGTTCCATGGACCGACGAGACCCGGGTACTCCAGCCGGCCGGCGAGACGATAGCCCCATGCCGTGTCGTCCGCGAACTTGTCCAGTGGTTCGACTTCGTTGAAGTGGCGGCCGGCAAGTTCCGCGTTGCCGCTGACCGAGGTGGCCGGACCGTTGTAGCGCAGGCCGCGGCCGTTCGGCCCGCCGGTGAGTTTGTCTTCGAGGTCGAAGATGTGGGTGACGCCCACTTCGCCGACGATCACGAGCTGCGAGGCGCGCAGCACATTGGCGAAGGACTTGGTCGCGGTCACCTGGAACTGGCCGACGTCGTGCGTCCCCCAGCCCCGGATCTCCGTATTCAGCGGATAGGCGCCGAGCTGTCCGCAGCGGCTCAGAGTGGCTCCGGCGCCGGGCAGGCAGGCGCTCGGGAACGGCGTGCCGGGCGGCTGCGTGGCCGCAAAGGCCGCCTGCTCGAACGGCGTGAGTGCCGCGAACAGCAGCTCGACGTCGTCGTACTGCAGCGGCTGGTCCATCCTGTAGGTCACTTCGCCCTGCAGCGCGACGCCGGTGCGCTGCAGCTGCGTGTTGAACGACAGGCCGATCAGCTGGATGTCCTCGGGATACTCGGTGAAATAGCCGGCGGTGCGCGCGTACTCGTGCGTACCGATGTTGGTGGCCTGCGCAGTGACATTGCCGCCGACGAGGTGGGTGTTGGCGCCGATCGTGGCGTACTGGGTCGCCGTCGCGAGCGACAGGTTGCCGCCCGCCGCCGCGGCGCGCTGCACGGCGACCTGCGCGGCGGTCGCGATCGCCGCCTGCACCGGCAGGCCCGCCGCGAGTCCCTGCGCGGCTGCGCCGACCGCGGTAATGCCGCCGATCGAGTTGCCGATGCCCGCCTGGGTGCCGGTGCGGCCGGAGATCACCGGCACGCGACTGTGGTAATTGATGAAGTACAGGCCGAACTCGGTGCCGTTGTTGAAGTTCGGCAGGTAGAGCTTGAGGTTCAAGCCGAACTGGCCCTGGTCGTCGGGCTCGCGGGTCGCGAGGCGCGGCACCTGCTGGAAATCGGCGATCAGCGGGCCTCCCAGCGCCGAGAAGTCGACACCCTGGTCGGAGAACGCGCCGAAGCCGAGCAGCACGGTGCGCCCGCCGGTGACCGCGATGTCGTTGGTGCTGAAGTAGGACCCCACCGGCTCGGGAATCGTCTCGTCCCAGTCGGCGATGTAGACCGCCTGACCGCTCAGGTATTCGTTGAACTGCAGCGACAGCAGCGCCATCTCCTGCGGCAGGAAGCCTTCGCGCAGTTCGGCGCCGGGAACGCGCAGCGCCGCGACGTCGAAGTGATTGATGATGTTGATGCCGCCCTGGATATAGGTGCTCTCGCCCCAGCTCGCGACCTGGCGGCCGAGGCGGAACTCGCCCTGCATGGCTCCTTCGCCGAACTTCCAGTAGCCGAGGGCGTCGAGCAGGCGCTCGTAGCTGCCGACGAGACCCTCGGCCGCGCGCGACAGCGGCGTGCGCGCGGTGTTGCCGTCCATGACGTCGAAGTCGTACAGCGCCGCACCGCGCACGAACAGCCCGACGTCCTGGTAGTCGACGCCGATCTCCGAGACGATCTTCGCCGCGCGGCTGAACAGGCCATGGCCGTAGTTCAGGTCGCCGTCATCGCCGTTGGCGGAGCGCCCGCAGCCGCCGTTGGCGCTCGCGATCAGCCGGCAGTCGCGATCCTCGATGCGCCAGGCCTGGCCGTAGCTGAGCGTGGTGTCCCAGCTGCCGCGCAGCGTGCCGGATTCGTTCTGGAACTCGAATGCCAGTGCCGCGGGCGCGGCGACGGCGAATGAAACTGCCGCCGCCAGCAGCCGGCCGCGGGCTCCGCTGGTGCTGTCCATGTCGCTCCCCACGCTGCCGTCAGCATGCGAACGGTTGATAGGGTGTCACGCGTGGAACCTCGCGCGTACCGTCGATAAACATAGCACGCACCTCACGCATGCACCACTTGCAGGATGCTGTGACGGATCTGCTCGGACAGCACGAACTCCGCGTCCTGCGCGACGCGCTCCAGGACCTCGTCGAACGCGAGCAGACCGCCGTTGTCGACGCGGATCACGCCGCGCTCGCGCAGGCGGTCGAGGAAATCGCCGAACAGGTTGCGGTCGAAGAACTCCGGCGAGTTGAAGCCATGCAGCATCGTCATGCGCTGCGCCATCAGCTGGCAGCGCTCCGCGAGCGCGGCCTGGGTGATGCGGCCACTCCCCGCGCTGATCAGCACGCCGATCGCGAGGTAGTAGCGCTCGACCGTCTGGATCGTTGCCTGGGCGAGGAACGAGAGCTGCACGGCTTCGGGCGTCGTCGATGGCGCCCGCCGCCAGCCGCCGCCGTCTGCGGTCGCGGTGATGAGCCCGCGGGCCGCGAGCGCCGCGAGCAGCGCATCGGTGACGGCCCCCACCTCCTCTTCGGGCCAGCGGATGAACAGCTCCGCGGCGATGTACGGATAGATGCGCCAGACGAGCCGGTGGATGTCCTCGGTGCGCATGATCGAATTGCCGACGAAGGCGCAGGCGATCAGCGACGGCATCGCGAACAGGTGCAGCACGTTGTTGCGGTACCACGCCGACAGCACCGCGCTCTCGTCGCTCATGCGCACGATGTCGCCGAGCTTGTGGGGTTGCAGCGTGACCATCTTCATCGCCTCGCCGTAGGCGAGGATCGCCTCAGGCGATTCATCGGTCACGGTGACGCGCGGGTCGTAGGGCACGGCCCGCAGCAGCGCGAGATACAGTTCGACCTGGCGCAGCAGGTCGTCGCGCAGCATTGCCTGGTGCGGCGTGGCGAGCAGGATCAGCGCGAGCAGGTTGACCGGAGTGACCGCGGCCGCCGAGTTGATGTTGCGCATCAGCTGGCCGGCAACCTCGTCGACGGCGTGCGAGATCCACGGCGCGCGCGCCTCGTGCTCGAAACCCTGCGCGCGCCAGTCCGGCGCGATCCGCGCGAGCACGGCGTCGAGCGCGATCGGCTCGCCGAGATTGACATACACGCGACCGAACTTCTCGCGCAGCACGCGCAGCGCCTTCAGCATGCCGAGGACGCTCTCCTTTTCCTTCGGCTTGCCCGACAGCTCGCTGACATAGGTCGCGGCCTCGACCACCCGCTCGTAGCCGAAGTACACGGGCACGAACACGATCGGCCGCACCGGCTCGCGCAGGTAGCTGCGTATGGTCATCGCGAGCATGCCGGTCTTCGGCCGCAGCAGCCGCCCGGTGCGCGAGCGACCGCCTTCGATGAAGAATTCGATCGAGTGCCCGCGCGCCATGATCGTCGCGAGATACTTCATGAACACGACCGTGTAGAGCGCGTTGCCCCTGAAGCTGCGGCGGATGAAGAACGCCCCGCCCTTCCTGAGGAAACGCCCGACCACCGGCATGTTGAGGTTGATGCCCGCCGCGATGTGCGGAATCGCGTAGCCCTGCACGTAGATCGCGTAGGACAGCAGCAGGTAGTCCATGTGGCTGCGGTGGCAGGACACGTACACGATCTCGTTGCCCTCGGCCACCTGCCGGAGCGTCTCGATGTGGCCGAAGGTCACGCCGTCGTAGAGCCGGGTCCACAGGCGACGCAGCAGCGCCTCCATGACCGTGACGAAGCGGTGCGAATAGTTCGCCGCGATCTCCTCGGCGTATTTCTGCGCGGTCTCGAGCGCCTCGCGCCGGGTCACCTGCCGCTCGCGCATCTCGAGTGCGGCGGCCGCGCGCACCGCCCGCGTGCGCAGCACCGCCGTGACGATCGTGCGCCGATGCGACAGGTCGGGCCCGATGCGCGCCGCACGCTGGCGGCGAAACTGCGCGCGCGCGACGCGCGCGATGCGCCGCGCCTGCAGGTTGGGGTCGCGGTCGCCCTCGGTGAGCAGGCTGCGCAGCGATACCGGCTCGCCGAACTCGACCATCGTCGCGCGGCCATTGAAGACCACGGTCAGCGCCTTGCGCAGGCGGGTGGCGAGCGCCCAGTCCTCGGAAAGCAGCATGCGCAGCCAGGAGTCTTCCTTCTGCGGCGCACGGCCCCAGTACACCGCGGTCGGCACGAGATCGACGTCGAACGCGGGATTGCGCTGCAGGACCTCGAGCATCTCGCGCAACACGGCGGGCGGGCGCCGGTCGACGCGCGCACTCCAGAAATTCAGCGGCCGCGAAAGATAGAACCAGGAACGAAAACGCCTGAGTTCGCCGCTGCCGAGCCGCGCACCCGGCCGCGGCAGGCCGCCGCGCGCGCACACGTTCTGCAGTACCGCGAGGTCAGTCGAGCTGGCGCGCTCGAGCAGGTAGCACACCGGCGCGGGCTGCGCGGTCAGCCGGGCAGCGATGTCCTCCGGTCTGACAGTCGCCCTGACCCAGAGCGACAGCAGGCGCCTCAGCAGCCATTCCATGGGGTATCAGCCGCCGCGTGTCATTGCAGGTCGCGCGGCAGGTCGAGACCGATCAGGAAATGCTCGAAGTAGAAGCGGATCATCCGCAGGTGGGAGTGCAGCTGGTGGTCGCTGTCCACGATATGCAGCGTGGCGCGATACTCGCGCGCGAGGCGCAGGCTGTCCTCGATGGGCACGACGTCGTCGCGCCAGCCGTGCACGACCGTGAACGGGCAGTCGATCGAGCGCTCGCGCAGCGGCGGCAACTCGTCGAAATAGATGGCCGGCGCCATCAGGAACACCCCGCGCGCGTGCAGGGTCGGCGCCGCAACCAGCGATACATAGCCGCCGAGGCTCGAGCCGACCAGCACGAGGTCGCCCTGTACATCCTTGCAGGAATCGACGAGGTGGGTGACGCGCGCCTTGGGCGAATCGATGCCCCGATAGTCGACCGCCAGCACTTCATAGCCCTCGCCGCGGGCGGTCTCGGTGAGCGCAATGATCTTGCGACTGTGCGGGGAAGAGTCCTTCCCGTGTGAAAACACGACTGTACGGCGCATCCAAAGCATTGTAACCCCTTATCAGCGCTTCCAGAGCCAGGCGTCAAGTGCGGATTTGCGATCCCCGCGCGCGACGGCAAGCACGCGATTGCCACGCAGCTCGCGGCCCTCGGCGCGCAGCAGCCGGGCCTGCTCGCGTTGCAGGCGCGAACCCGGCGCAAACAGAATGCGACCGCCCGCGCCGACCACCCGGTGCCAGGGCAGGCGCAGCTGCGAGGGCGCGGCCTTGAGCGCGACGGCGACCCAGCGCGCGCGCCGCGGCAGTCCCGCCTGGCGCGCGACTTCGCCATAGCTCAGTGTCGCGCCGCGCGGAATCGCGCGCACGACGCGCCATACGCTCGCCATGGCCTGCTGCCGCTCATCCATAATGCCCGCCTCGCATGCCGCAATTGTAGGGGCTCGTGGACCGCTGGGAATTCTGGATCGACCGCGGCGGCACTTTCACCGATGTGATCGGCCGCTCGCCCGAGGGCCGCCTGCACGTGCGCAAGGTGCTCTCGCAACCCGTCGGCGATCTCGACCCGGGCCTCGCCGCGGCCGGGGCGATCCTCGCAGCGGACCGCCGCGGCGCGGCGCGGCGGCCGGCGGCGCGCATCTCGGCGTTCAGGATCGGCACGACCGTTGCGACCAATGCCCTGCTCGAGCGCCGCGGCGAGCCCGTGGTGCTCGTCACGACGCGCGGCTTTCGCGATGCGTTGCGCATCGGCTACCAGCACCGCCCCGACGTATTCGCGCGGCAGATCGTGTTGCCCGCGCCGCTATATGCCGAAGTCATCGAGGCCGGCGAGCGCATCGGTGCGCACGGCGAGTTGATCGAGCCGCTCGACGCCGCGGCCCTCGCCGCCGAACTCGCGGCGGCGAGGGCGCGCGGGCGCCGTTCGGTCGCCATCGTGTTCATGCACGGCTACCGCTATCCGCAGCACGAGGCGCAGGCGGCGGACATCGCGCGCGCCGCGGGCTTCGAGACGGTGACCGCATCGCATGCCGCCTCGCCGCTCGTGCGCTTCGTCGCCCGCGGCGACACCACCGTGTTCGACGCCTATCTCGCCCCGCCACTCGAGGAGTATGTCGGGCGTGTCGCCGCCGCGGCGCGTCGGCTCGACCCGGACGCGCAGCTGCTGCTGATGCAGAGCTCGGGCGGCCTCGTCGACGCGCAGCGGGTGCGCGCGGCGGCGAGCGTGCTGTCGGGACCGGCCGGCGGCCTCACCGGCATGGCCCGGATCGGCGAGCGCCTCGCGCTCGATGCGCTGATCGGCTTCGACATGGGCGGCACCTCGACCGATGTGTCGATCTACGCCGGCCGGCTCGCGCAGCGCTTCGAGCACGAGATCGCCGGCACGCGCCTGCAGGCGCCGATGCTCGACATCCACACGATCGCCGCGGGCGGCGGCTCGGTGCTCGGCTTCGCCGACGGTCGCATGCAGGTGGGCCCCGCCTCCGCGGGCTCGCATCCGGGCCCGGCCTGCTACGGTCGCGGCGGGCCGCTCACGGTGACCGATCTGCAGGTCGCGCTCGGGCGCCTGCAGCCGGCCTTCCTGCCGGCCGTGTTCGGCCCGGGCGGCGACGCGCCCATCGATACGGCCATCGTGCTGACCACGTTGCACCGACAGGCTCAGGCGATCAATGCCGCGCAGGGCCGGGACGTGCCCGATGAGGACATCGCCGCCGCGTGGCTCGAGGTCGCCGTCGAATCAATGGCGAACGCCGTGCGGCAGGTGTGCGCCGCCCAGGGCGAGGATCCGTCGCGCTTTGCGCTCTTCTGCTTCGGCGGCGCCGCGCCCCAGCATGCCTGCGCGGTGGCGGCGGCCTGCGACATGCGGCGCGTGGTCATTCATCCGCTCGCGAGCGTGCTTTCCGCGTTCGGCATCGGGGTCGCCGACTGGCTCGAGACCCGGCGGCGCAGCCTGCGCATGGAGCTCGATGCCGCAGGTCTCGCGGCGGCGCGCGCCGAACTCGAGACTCTGGCGCGGTCTGCCGTCGCCGCGCTGCCGACCGGCTATCCGGTCAGCGTGCGACGGCTGCTGGAAGTGCGCGCCGGCGAGAGCGAAGTGACGTTCGACATCGAGAGCGATGCGGCCTCGCCGGCCGCAGCGTTCTACGCCGCGCAGCAGGCGCGCTACGGCTTCGCCGAGCGCGATGCCGAACTCGTCATCGAATCGATCCGCGTCGAAGCGCGCGCCTCGCCGCCCTTCCCTGCGCTGCACGATGTCGTGGCAACGCCGCTCGCCTCGCTTCCCCGGCGCGTGCGCACGCGCTTTGGCGGCGCGTGGCACGACACGCCAGTGCTGTCCTGGGCGGACTTCACGGCCGCCGCCGGGCCTGTCCTCGTCGTCGATGCAAACTTCACGGTGGTCGTCGAACCCGGCTGGCACGCGCGCCGCGCGCCCGGCGGCGAGCTGCTGCT
>Ga0116143_10004919_pt1 | contig 12411 bp, 10 predicted proteins | sample AD_UKC034_MetaG_FD_89745 | JGI IMG/M metagenome (GOLD analysis project Ga0116143, IMG submission 89745) | Active sludge microbial communities of municipal wastewater-treating anaerobic digesters from USA - AD_UKC034_MetaG | ecosystem: Engineered > Bioreactor > Anaerobic > Digestate | place: USA...
CGTTCTTACTCTTGACTGCCAGCTTCGTACGTTTTGTTTCTTGCTTTTTACTCCTAACTCTACTGCTCTACGGGGTGACGGGGCAATCTCCTAAACCTTTTTTCTCCGCGCCGTTGCCCTTCGACTGAGCCTGCATTGAGGCTGTCGAAGTGCTCAGGGTTAACTCTCTCAGCGCGAGATCAGACTCACATATGCCCTGCTACTACTCAGTGTCTGACGCAGGGATGAACATATAACTAGGCGTTGCGGTAAAGAGAAAGAAGAAATGGAAGTAAATTGCGAAACAAAACTTGACGTGATTGCGCAATGGATCAGAGGCTCCCGCCGCGTTGTGATATTTACCGGTGCTGGAGTGAGCACCGAATCAGGTATTCCTGACTTCAGGAGTCCGGGAGGCCTATGGGACCGTTTTGATCCGAACGAATTCCTGTTCCAGAAGTTTCTTGCCAGCCGTGAAGTCCGCGTTAATTATTGGAAGCTGCATACAGAGATCTATTACACTATTCTTAAAGCAGAAGTGAACGCAGCCCATCGGGCTTGTGTTGAACTTGAACGTCACGGAGTTCTTGACTGTGTTATTACCCAGAACATTGATGGTCTGCATCAAAAGGCGGGTTTGCCACACGAAAAAGTCATCGAGCTTCATGGAAATGCGATGAAGGTTGTTTGCCTTGACTGTGGTTTGACCTGTGATCGGGGACTCATTCAGCAGCGAATAGAAAATGGTGATGTAGCTCCGGTATGTGACTCATGTGGCGGCTTGCTCAAGCCGGCTACCGTGGCTTTTGGCCAGCCGATGCCGTACCAGGAAACGCTTGAAGCTGAGAACAGATCGCGGCAGGCTGATGTTTTTCTTGCCATAGGGTCATCATTGGTGGTGTATCCGGCAGCCTATATGCCTTTGCACGCAAAACAGGCGGGAGCGAAGCTCGTGATTATCAATCTCAGCAGTACGCCGTATGATGATATAGCGGATATTATCGTTGAGGGAAAAGCTGGAGAGGCTATGGATGGACTGCTGAAGCGGGTGTACCCTGAGGCGGGGCATGATCGTAATAAGTGAGCGTTTGCTGACACGAATATTTTCGTTGAAGGGTTAATTTTTTCTTGACAAAATCATTCTCATCTAATAAATTAAAAATTTTAATAGCTTTTAGCATTAAACTTCTCTATTATGTAAGGTGGTGAAATGAATGTCGGGCATTATTGTTAATGAGCATGAGCCCTTTGAAGTTGCGTTGAGACGTTTCAAAAAACAGTGTGAAAAAGCGGGGATCATTTCTGAAGTAAGAAAACGTCAATTTTACGAAAAGCCAAGCATGCGCAAGAAGAAAAAGCAGATTGCGGCAAAAAAGCGGCTGCAAAGACTGGCTCGCAGAAGTCGCAGCTACTAGGCTTGGTCTTGCTGACCTTGTGAAAACTCTTTCCTTGATTTTCCTCTTTCTGAGATAAATATTAAGAACGAAGCGGAACCCCTTTTTCTATTCGGGATGGGAGTTGACTACCTTTTGTCCCAAAGAGATACTAGAAGAGATCAGGAATCGGGCCAGTATCGTTGGTGTCATCTCCGAGTATGTTTCCCTTAAGAAGGCTGGCAAGAATTATCAGGGTCTTTGTCCCTTCCACAACGAGAAGACACCCTCTTTTACTGTCAGCGAGGAAAAGCAGGTATTTTATTGCTTTGGCTGCCAGAAAGGTGGCGATGTCATTACATTTTTCAGAGAGATTAACAACCTCTCGTTCATAGAGGCCGTTACTGAACTGGGAAGACGTTATGGAGTTAGTCTGCCCGCCTTTGAACAGTCGACGGCTAAAAAGCAGGGTGAGAGTGAGTCGTTTCTCAGCATAAACGAAAGTGCCTGTGCCTACTTTCATTCGGTGTTGATGAAGCTTCCTGAAGGCCAGCCAGGCAGAGAGTATCTGAAGAAGCGGGGTGTTGCACCCGAAATGTGGAAGGCTTTTTCTTTGGGCTACAGTGCTGAGAGGTGGGATGGGCTGGTATCGTACCTGAAAGTAAAGAAGATCCCACTGGAAGCTGCCAAATCCGTGGGACTTGTTTCCTCCCGCAAATCCGGGGGGTACTTTGACTACTTTAGGGGCCGGATTCTTTTCCCTATTACCAGTCTGAGTGGCCGGCCGATTGGGTTTGGCGGTCGAACCGTTGGCGGAAGCTCTCCTAAGTACCTGAATTCGCCTGATTCTGTAATCTACAGGAAGGCTCAGAGCCTGTTTGGACTTTCCGTAACACGGGAAGCAATTGTCCGGGAAGATCGGGTTGTTATTGTGGAGGGCTATTTTGACCTGGTTAGCCTGTATCAAGCTGGAATAAAAACAGTCGTATCCCCTCTTGGTACCGCTCTCACAAGCAGTCAGATCAGGATTTTGAAGCGGTTTACGTCAAACATCGTTATGCTGTTCGATGGTGACGAGGCAGGTGAAAAGGCAGTCCTTCGGAGCCTGGAACTATTTTTGGCCGAAGGCCTGTTGCCTCGAGTAGTCATTATGCCGTCGGGACTCGATCCTGATGAATGTGTTAGACAGAAAGGCCGCCTGTACTTCGAGAACGAAATTGCACAAGCTCCGCTTCTGCTGAATTACTTTATCAGCAAAGCAATTGATAAGACCGATATACTCCGGCCACTGGGTAAATCGGCAGTCGTCGAAAAGGTCATGCCTATTCTTAATGCGATACATGATCCGATAGTTCAGGATGAGTACATCCGAGAGCTGGCTGAACGACTGAGCGTTCGTGAAGATCATATTCGGCAATTTATCCAAAACGATTCTCTCTCTCGAGGGCGAAAAGAGTTCCGCTATCCTGAAGAAGATCGGCGGGAAGAGTTTCTCCTTGCTCTGGTTCTTCGAAAACCCTGCCTTCTTACTGCTATGGATCAATCCGATGTGCTTAAAGATTTTATCAATCCTCGCTTCCGGAGCCTTGGTGCCGCTTTGATCACGATGTATAAGCAAGACGGCAAAGTGGATGTTACACGTCTTATTGACATAGTAGGCGAAAAACAAGGAGCCTTGATCACTGAGCTTACGCTCAGGGAAGATACTCTTGAGGACAGTGATGAGGGTTTTTCGGACTGTATCCGTCAGATCAAGCGCAGCAGGATCAAAAAGATGAAAATGGAACTGACGAAGCAGATTAGAAAGGCTCAAGAGAATCACAATGAATCGGAAATTCGTGCGTTGAACCGGAAGAAAGCCCTCCTGATAGATCAGGAAAGGAACCTTAATTAAGGCCTTGAACTGTAGAGTACCGGTGATTATTCCGAAGTGGAGATAATTGCATGCCAAGAAAACCAAAGATTGATAAGGTCAAGCAATTGATTAACCTTGGTAAGGAAAAGGGTTTTCTCACCTATGATGAGGTAAACGACGTATTGCCGGCGGAAATCGTATCTCCAGACCAGATCGACGAGCTGATGGGGATGTTTGGAGAAATGGATATTGAAATCGTCGATGACATCCATAAGCTGAAAATTTCGGACAAGGAAACTGCCAAAGAGCCGGATGAAGATCCTCTTGAGGAGGGAGAAACAGAAGACAGGTTTACACTGCAGTCCGAGTACTTCGGAATATCTGCAGATCCGGTGCGACTCTACTTGAGTGAAATGGGTAGCCACTCCCTATTGACGCGCGATGAAGAGGTAAGAATTTCTAAACGGATCGAAAAGGGCAAGCAGGCAATTAACGATGTGGTTCTCAATACTCCCTTTGCCCGTCATGAGATTTATTCTTTGGAAGAAAAAATCAGGAACAATAAGATCCTGATTCGAGAAGTAGTCAACGACCTGGAAGAGGAGCTTGGTGATTTTGACGATGACCATTTTATTCAGCGCAGCCTTGAGCTGATTCAGAAAATCAGGGAAGCTGATCAAGAAATATGCCAGCTTGAAGAAGAACTGGGAAAGAATTCCGGAGAGCGGAAAAAGGGCAAAGCCATTGCCAACCGTATCGTTCGGCGAAAAGCCCTTATTGCAAAGTACCTGCGTGAGCTTCGTCTGCATTCTCGGCAGATAGAACGCATTGGAGGAAAGCTTAAGCTGTTCCATCAGCGGCTTCGTTCGGCGGAAATTGAAGCACTGAGATGCGTCGATGGCGGTAGATCAGCCAAAAAAGAATTTGAAAAGGTGTTTGAAGAACTGCTCAGAAAGAAACCAGAAGAGCGTGAGAGCTTCATGTGTCATCGCTGCCGGGGGGAAGATTCTTCCGAGCTGCAGAAAGCAATCACAGTCGCGCTCAAGAAGATCAGAATCGTAGAGCAGGAATCAGAACAGATAGCGGAAGAAATAATAAAAACCTATAGGGCCCTGGTTCGCGCGGAAGCGAAAACAAAAACCGCAAAAGAAGAGCTTGTCCGGGCAAACCTTCGGCTCGTGGTCAGCTTGGCGAAAAAGTACACGAATCGAGGACTGCAATTTCTTGATCTCATCCAGGAAGGGAACATTGGATTAATCAAGGCAGTCGATAAGTTCGAATACCAGCCTGGATATAAGTTCAGCACCTATGCCACCTGGTGGATCCGGCAGGCAATTACCCGGGCGATTGCCGATCAGGCACGAACGATCCGAATACCGGTGCATATGATTGAGACCATAAACAAGCTCATTCGTACGTCACGGCAGTTGGTACAGGAAATCGGACGGGAACCTACGCCGGAGGAAATCGCCAAGCGGATGGAGCTCCCTCTTGACAAAGTACGCAAGGTTCTTAAAATTGCCAAGGAGCCGATTTCACTGGAAACTCCTATTGGAGAAGAGGAAGACAGCCACCTTGGTGATTTCATCGAGGACAAGAAGGTGATCGCTCCAGGTGATGCGGTGACAAACACCAATCTTTCGGATATAATCCGGAGGGTTTTGGCTACACTGACACCGCGGGAAGAAAAAGTGCTTCGCATGCGGTTTGGTATCGGAGAAAAAGCAGATCATACCCTGGAAGAGGTTGGACAGGATTTTGATGTTACCCGTGAGCGGATACGACAGATCGAGGTAAAAGCCCTGCGAAAACTGAGACATCCCACACGGAGCAAAAATCTGAAGAGCTTCATCGAGAAATGATGAAGCCGTATAGAAGTTGGTTCGCTGCGGACGGGGCTTCCGGCCGGAGTGAAACGTGCAATGCTGACGGAAATGGAATTTCCAGAACGGGCCCATAGCTCAGCTGGAAGAGCTACCGGCTCATAACCGGTCGGTCCCTGGTTCGAACCCAGGTGGGCCCACTGATGGTGTTTGTAAGGTGCTTATGGATACCGGGTTTCTGCCTCTAGTTATGCGTGCCAAACATCATGCTCAAGCATATAGTTGATGAAGTACCCGGAAATGCACTCTTGAGGAGTGCATTTTTTTTGTTAGCCACATGATGTGGTAGAGAGAAGGTGATCTGTTGGAAGAGCAGCTGGAACTATTAAAACAACTTCAAGGCATCGATACTGTTCTGAGCAAAATTGAGACAAGGCGGCAGGATATCCCAAGGATGCTTCAGCGTATAGAAAAAGAGCGCACAAAACGGGAACAACTGTACGAAAAAGAACAGCTGTCCTTGAAAAAGGTAGATGAAGACAAGCGGAAAAATGAGCAGAAGCTCAAAGAACAGAACGAACGGTTGCGCAAATCTCAGGATAAGCTCACTGCAGTCAAAACCAATCGCGAGTACCATGCTGTTCTCAAAGAAATAGAAGACATCAACCATGCGGCAAGTGAACTGGAAACGGAAATCCTCAAGTGTATGGAGGAGGCCGACCGGATCGGTCAGCTGCTGAAAACGGAAGAAGACGGCTATAGAGACTGGATCGGCCAATCCGAGAAGCAACAGAGGGAATTGCAGGGGGAGGTTCTACACTGCGACGAGGACGCTGCCTTACTCCAGGAGCAACGGCTCAGGGTAGTGGAAAAGATCGATTCCGATCTTCTTGCCCGTTATGAACGCCTGCGTGAACGGAGACAAGGGCTTGCAGTGGTAGCAGTTGTGGGAGGCCTCTGCCAGGGGTGCAACATCAATATTCCTCCTCAACAGACGATCGAACTGCAGAAAGATCCGGGCACTATTATGAACTGCCCCTTTTGCAACCGTATCATCTACAGTTCGCAAGAGCATGCGTCCTGAAGACTCTCTGAGGCGTTGTTTGTGAATCATTGGCATTGCAGCCTCGGCAGCTATATGGTACAAGATGCAGTCGCAAACCTTTCTCTAAGCGGGGATTCACTCCAGACAGGAGTGGCCAGGCATGTGCCGTTAAACTTTTTCGAATTTGTTAAAACTGATAACGAATTGCTGAAGCGGACAGAATGGTCGCTCGCTTAGCCTGACTAAGCGGGAGGAAAGTCCGAGCTCCACAGGACAGGGTGCTGGGTAACGCCCAGTCCCGGTGACGGGAAGGAAAGTGCCACAGAGAAGAGACCGCCTCTGGTGGCTGCAGGGTCACATTATATAGAGGCAAGGGTGAAACGGTGAGGTAAGAGCTCACCAGTCTCGATGGTGACATCGAGAGCTAGGCAAACCCCACCTGGAGCAAGACCAAATAGGGGAGCGTCAGTAGGGTGGTCCGCCCGTTGCTCCCGGGTAGGTCGCTAGAAGCATCGGGTAACCGGTGTTCCAGATGAATGGCCATTGCCCTGGTTTTCGAATCAGGGAACAGAACTCGGCTTACAGTTTCGCTTCAGCAATTCATTAATTTCAGGACGCGCTAGTCTTTTCTTCGCCGCCCGGGATTTACATGCACGGTAATCAGGAGTACTCATGCTGGACCTTAAATTCGTCAGAGAGAATGTAGAGCTCATTAAGGAAAAAATGTCTCAGCGCAATGTTAGCATCAATCTTGATGATATCATTGTCCGTGATCAGAAACGCAGAGAGTTAATTCAGGAGGTTGAAACGTTGCGCGGCGAACGCAACGCAGCTTCTGAGCGAATAGCGCAGCTGAAAAAGGAGAAGAAAGAAGCTCCGGACGATATCACGCGAATGCGTCTGGTTTCACAGCAAATCAAGGAGCTTGACACTCAGCTTGAAGATATCGAGCGGGAGGTTCAACAGCTTCTTCTCGTGATTCCCAATCTTCCTCACGAGTCCGTACCGGTTGGCGCTGCTGATACTGAGAATCCCGAGGTCAGACGCTGGGGAGTGGCTCCTCGTTTTGACTTCGAACCCAAGGCTCACTGGACGCTCGGGGAAAAGCTGGGGATTCTGGATTTTGAAAGAGGAACGAAAATCACTGGCGCTCGCTTTACACTTTTGCGAGGTGCTGGTGCACTTATGGAGCGAGCACTGATCAACTTCATGCTCGATCTTCATACCCGTGAGCACGGGTATACCGAGGTGCTTCCTCCGTTTATGGTCAACCGAATCAGTATGACTGGCACAGGGCAGCTGCCGAAGTTTGAAGAGGATCTCTTCCGTCTTGTCGACCCCGATTACTTTCTAATCCCCACTGCTGAAGTGCCGGTAACGAATATTCACCAGAACGAGATTATTGAGGGTGATCTCCTGCCGGTTCGTTACACTGCATACACGCCGTGTTTTCGAAAGGAAGCAGGATCCTACGGTAAGGATACCAGGGGGATGATTCGCCAGCATCAGTTCGACAAAGTAGAGCTGGTCAAGTTCGCGAAACCGGAAACCTCCTACGACGAGCTCGAAACACTTCTGAATAATGCTGAGGAAGTACTGAAACGACTCAATATCCACTATCGTGTGGTCAGCCTTTGCACCGGAGATCTCGGCTTCTCCAGCGCCAAAACCTACGATATTGAAGTGTGGCTTCCCGGACAGGGGTTGTACCGAGAGATCTCATCGTGCAGCAACTTTGAAGACTTTCAGGCCCGTCGCGCCAATATTCGTTATCGACCAGCTCCGAAATCCAAACCCCAGCTGGTACATACGCTGAACGGCTCCGGGCTGGCAGTGGGACGCACGTTGGTCGCGGTTCTGGAGAACTACCAGCAGGCAGACGGAAGTATCCGCGTGCCAGATGCACTTAGGCCCTACATGGGCGGAATGAACCTGATCGAGCCGCAGTAGCCGGTGGGTGCTGTACTGACGCAACGGCAAGAGTAGCCGACAAGGAAGACTGATTATTGCGTGGGATCGCGGAGGTCGGGTATTTCTCCCCCATATCGCTCGGAGAGTTCTCTGCGGAGGAATGCATCGATTTCGAGCCACGTGGAAAAGCGCAAGATCGTATCCACCAGCTGGACCGAATCCAGGTGGCTGATCAATCGAATAACTTTCTTTACCCTGAGCAATGACAGTGCATTCATGCTCAGTTCGTCGATACCGAATCCTACCAGAATAGGCGTATAGAATGCCTCCCCAGCCATTTCTCCGCACATGTTGACTCTGATCCCGGCGGCGTGGGCCACATCGATGATCCGCTTGATGATCCGCAGCACGGCTGGATGCAGCGGCTTGTAAAGATAGGAGACATGCTCGTTTACGCGATCGATGGCGAGCAGGTACTGGATAAGGTCGTTGGTGCCGATACTGAAGAAGTCCACTTCCTGCGCCAGCAAGTCCGCGATCACGACTGCTGATGGAATTTCGACCATAATCCCAACCTCGATCTCGGGATCGAAGGGGAGCCCATCCAACCGCAAGTCCTCTTTCACATCCTCTAGGATCCGCCGTGCCTGATGCAACTCGTTTAACCCGGAAATCATCGGGAAGAGCACCCGGACCTTCCCTAACGCACTCACTCGAAGAATAGCGCGAAGCTGAGTCTTAAAGACATCGACCTCTTTGAGGCAGAACCGTATCGCCCGCAGGCCCAGAGCCGGGTTCATTTCTTCCGCCAGCGTGACCTGGGAGAGGAACTTGTCGCCGCCAAGATCGAATGTTCGGATAGTTGTGGGATATGGCGCCATTTTTTCCACAACTTCACGATAGGTATTGAAGTGATCCTCTTCGTTGGGCAGCTCGGAACGGTTGAGATAAAGGAATTCCGTCCGGTAAAGGCCGATACCTTCGGCGCCGTAGTGGATAACAGAGGGGAGTTCATCGGTGATTTCTATGTTGGCGAGCAGGCGTACACGGTAACCGTCCCGTGTTTCCGCTGCCAGCGGTTTGTATTTGAGGGATTCTCTCTCCTGATCGTCAAGCCGTGTTTTCTTCTTGAGGTACTGGTCAAGAATATTTTGGGTGGGATTGATGATAGTTTCGCCGGAAACACCGTCGACAATGAGCAGATCGCCGTTGCGGATCTGCTGCGACGCGTTCTCGGTGCCAACAATCGCCGGAATTTCTAAAGCGCGTGCCATAATGGCGGTATGAGATGTCCGGCCTCCGATGTCGGTGACAAAAGCGAGCACCTTGTCCGAATCGAGATGAGTAGTGTCTGCAGGAGAGAGGTCGTAGGCTACGATAATTACTTTTTCCTGCACCTTGCTGATCTCTGACTCTTTCGACTTGGTCAGATTCTGCATGATCCGCCGGCCGACATAGTCAATATCATTTTTTCTCTCTTTAAGGTATTCATCCTCTATTTCAGAGAAAACTTTTTCCAACCGCTTAAGAGTGTTGCGCAAAGCCCAGGCGGCGTTCATTCGTTCCCGTTGGATGTGTTTGATAGCTTCTTCTATGAGGACTTTGTCTTTGAGGATCATCAGGTACGCTTCGATGATGTATCCAGCTTCTTTATAGCCCTTCTTCTTGAGGTCCTTCTTTGTTTCGAGCAGTTCGTTGCGGGTAGCTTCCACTGCTTCCAGAAACATCGTTTGTTCCTGCTCGACCTCTTCTTGATTGCGCAGGGAATAGTAAAAAGGGAATTCAATATCGCCGCGGTCTACCAGGAATGCCTTTCCGACAGCGATTCCCGATGACACCCCGACTCCCTTGAGAATAACAGTATCCTGATCGTGTGAATTCATATCTGACAAGATGAGTTGAAGGTTATATATTTTGCAGCTGTACAATATCTAACATATCGTATTCCGTACCTCTTGTTAAATCAACTAGACCAGAGAAGCGCGGTGAGGTTCTCGAGCGAGCCTGATGGAATGATGCTCAGAGGCGAGAATGATTGTGAACTCACCTTTCACTTTTCCTGGAGCCCACGACTGCAGCACCGAGGAAAGCCAGTCTCGGGTAATTTCTTCGTGAATCTTAGTAATCTCGCGAGCGATCACAACATATCGGTTTCCACAGATATCCAGGATATCATGCAGAGTTGCAGCGATACGGTAAGGTGATTCGTAAATAATGAGCGTCCGCATCTCTTGCTTGAATTCTTCGATACACGCGCGTCGTCGAGATGGCTTTCGAGGAAGATAGCCTTCAAAAGCGAAACGGTCGGTCGGCAGGCCCGATACACTAAGAGCTGCAATAATAGCAGACGGGCCGGGAATGGGAATTACGGCGATGTTATTTCGGATGGCTTCGTTGATTAACAGGTAACCGGGATCAGAAATCCCGGGAGTTCCCGCATCGGAGACTAAAGCAACGGATTGGCCATCGATAAGATCAGCGACGATTCTTCCTGCCTGTCGCTGTTTGTTGTGATCGTGGTAAGGCACGAGCCGGCCGGATAGGCCATAGGCCGTCAGCAGCTTCTTGGTTCTGCGCGTGTCTTCAGCAGCAATATAGTCGACACGTTTCAGTATGGAAACTGCTCGGTAGGTTATATCCTCCAGGTTGCCGATAGGAGTAGCCACGATATAGAGTGGGCCGGGTGCTACAGGCATGAAGTAAAACCAGCTCCCTTTCAAAGGTGTTAGCGTAAGGAGCCCCGCCTTCGGCGGGATTCCGATTTCGCGCATAAGCACGAAACCTCAACGAGAAGTAGAGCACAGAGCACGTGAGCTCAAAGCAAAGAGCATGGGGAAGGGGGTATACCTCTTCACTGCATGCAATTTGCCTCTGCCGTGCTGCTTATGCAGGGCACTTCTCTAGATTGACAGAAAGTGGAGAACCTGCTACAGTAGTGTAGCGGAACTTCTGATACTAATCAACAGCATAGGCCTGTAAGGCATGCACATTTTTTATTCTGTACCGGGCGGTAAGCCGCTGGCGAACAAAAGAATACTTCTCACCCGTCCCCGGGAACAAGCTCAGGCGTTTATTGATCTTCTAGCCGCTCGGGGAGCAGCGCCGGTTGTATTCCCAACTATTACGATTATTCCTCCACGTGACTGGGGGGAACTGGATGCTGCTCTGGAAAAAATATCCTACTACGATGCAATAATTTTTACCAGTGTCAATGGAGTGAAATTCTTCTTCCAGCGAATGCGCGAAAAAGAAATGGATAATTCGTGCCTCGCTGCGATCCGGGTTTGTGCGATTGGCTCCGGTACTGCGGCCCGACTTCAGGAACTTGGCATCCAGGCGGGTTTGATTCCTGACCTATTTCAGGCTGAATCTCTCGTTGAAGCGCTGGCACAAGAAGGTATTGCAGGGAAGCGGTACCTCTTGCCCCGGGCAGCCGAAGCTCGTGACGTCCTTCCCGAAGAAATCGTCAGACGAGGAGGATGCATTGATGTAGTGGCAGTATATCAAACCGAAAGTGCTGGTTCGGACGGGGAGGAACTCAAAGGTCTCTTGCAGCACAAAGAAATCGACGTGATTTCGTTCACCAGTTCTTCCACTGTGCGGTCGTTTGTGGAGCTGATAGGCTCTCCTCAGGCGGAGGTGCAGGAGCTTGTTCAAGGGATCATCATTGCCTGCATTGGACCGATAACTGCGGAGACAGTCCTCAGGTACGGAATGAAACCAGATATCATTGCTGCGACGTATACTGTCGAGGGGTTGACTGAGGCGATCATTTCCTTCTATCGGAGACAGGATGTTCAGGCAAATGACTGGCATTCGGCGGGCATCAGAGGAAAAGGTGGGCAGCCGTCAGAGCAGGATGGTTAATAGACAAGAGCTCATACGGGTGAGGTGCGTGAATGTATTTTCCTGTTTATCGTGGGCGCCGGATGAGGCGAACCGAGCAGTTGCGAAGTCTCGTAAGAGAGACAGCACTTTCGGTTAATGACTTGATCCTGCCGCTGTTCGTGCGGTTTGGCGAGAACGTTCGCCAACCGATTTCGTCAATGCCCGGCCACTTTCAGTTGTCGATGGACTGTATGGTGGAGGAAGCCCGGAAAGCTCACCAGCTGGGCATAAACGGTGTGTTGTTGTTCGGGATTCCTGAAAATAAGGACCCACTTGGTTCTGAAGCTTACAGCCACGAAGGCGTTATTCAGCAAGCAGTCCGCCAGTTGAAGGACACGCTGCCTGAACTCGTGGTGATAACCGATGTGTGTTTGTGCGAATACACGAGCCACGGGCATTGCGGTGTTATCTCCGGACAAGATGTAGATAATGATGCAACGTTGGAGCTCCTCTGTCGAATGGCGGTTTCGCATGCCGAAGCAGGCGCGGATATTGTTGCTCCTTCTGACATGATGGACGGCCGTATCGGCGCTATTC
>Ga0116143_10004920_pt1 | contig 12409 bp, 9 predicted proteins | sample AD_UKC034_MetaG_FD_89745 | JGI IMG/M metagenome (GOLD analysis project Ga0116143, IMG submission 89745) | Active sludge microbial communities of municipal wastewater-treating anaerobic digesters from USA - AD_UKC034_MetaG | ecosystem: Engineered > Bioreactor > Anaerobic > Digestate | place: USA...
CGATCTTCGAGCTGGCCCATCACTACATTGAGAGCGGCGACGACGAAAAGACCATCCAGTACGCCTTCCCCGCTGCGGTGAAGGCCCGGGAAAACCATGCCTACCGCGACGCGCTGCGCTATTTCAGGAAAACGGCGGAACTGCTGGAGCGTACCGGCTCCGGGAAAAGCCAGCTGTCAATTGACTGCGTGATGGAGACGGGATTCATCTGCGCCACCGTCGGTGAATACGACGAGGCCGTCTCCATCCTTACCGGAATACTGCCCGATATCGCAGGCACGAGCATGGAGCCCCGGGCGCATCACGCAATCTGCAACGCGTATTACCGCAAGGGAGACTGGAAGATGTGCGAGGAACACGCGGCTCGCGGACTTTCGCTTCTGGGCGATACGCTCCCGCGCAGCAGGGCTCGCGTGATTGCCGGAATCGTGAAGGAGCTTGCGATACATTTCATCCATGTCGCAGTGCCGGGACTGTTCGTGCGGAAGAAAACGAATCCATCCTCGGACCGGTACCGGCACATCATCAATTTCTATGAACCGCTGGGCATGTCATACGCCCTCAACGATCCCCTGAAACTGGTGCGCGCCGATCTGAGGATTCTCAATATTTCCGAGCGTCATATCGGCCCCTCCGCCGAACTCGCCATGAGCCTGTACGCCGCCGGTTCAGTGGGCATGGCGATACCCATATTTCCCATGGCCCGGAAATACCTGGAGCGGGCCCTGGCGATGAACACGCAGATGGGCAACGAGTGGGGAACGGGTAAAACTCTGGAGCTCCTGGGATACAACCGCGAGTGGCAGGGAAACTACGCGTGGGCCCGCGAGTACTTCAATAGGAGCATCGACGTGTTCACAAGGCTGGGCGACGCCAAGGAGCTGGCAATGGCCCTCAACGGCCTGCAGCATTGCTACTACTACACGGCCGAATACAGGCGCGCCCTGGAAACGAACGACCGCTATTACGAGCTCGTCAACAGGATACATGACGATTACTCCATTGGCGCCGCCGACATCTATTACTCGCAGTGCCTCCGGGAAACCGGTGACCTTGAGTGCGCTGCCGACCACGCGGAAAAAGCCCGTGCCCGCAGCGCGGAGAAGCGAATATGGTTCAACTACTGCTCCGCTCTCAATGAACTCGGCTGCCACGCACTGGAAACCGGAAACCGTGCTCTCGCCATAGAGCGCCTCGAAGAGGCGCGCGCCCTCCACGAGGAAAACACCTTCCTGAAGCAGTACATGCTCCCGATATACGTAAACCTTGCCCAGGCCTACCTGGATGATTACCAGGCCCGCGAACAGTCACTGAAACCGGCCGAGAGGAAAGCCGCGCGTTCGCTGATACGCAGGGCTTGTTCCCGCGCCATCGATAAAACCAGGAAATGGCCCACGCACCACGCCGGCGCCCTTAGAGTTATGGCAGGGTACCAGGTCCTGGCGGGACACCATGATAAAGCGGAAGCACTCTTCAACAAGTCGATCCGGCACGCCCGTCGCTACGGGCGACGCTTCGAGGAATTGCGCTCCCTCTACGACTACGGACTACTGCTCTTCCAGAAGGGACACACCCAGCGCGCCAGGGAAACATTCGAGACCGCATACCAGATATGCGTTGAAACGGGAGCCAACCTGTACAATCCCCGGATATCCACATTATTGGGAATAAAGGACGGGGCGACGGGAACCACTCCCCTCGAGCGGATGCTGCGCAAGGAGCAACTGCTCTCCGTCAGGATGTTCGGATATAAGATACGGTCGATATCGGATCCGCGGGAACTCCTGGACGAGGTAATCGCGAAAGCGGTGGAAATTGCGGGTGCGCGAAGGGGTTTCCTGTACGTGAAATCTGCCGGCGGGCGATACGAGGCAAGGGCATCACACAATCCACTTCCAGATGAACCGGTATCACCCCCCGAGGGAATCATGGAGAAAGTGCTGCATGCGCGTAAATATTCACTACACGGGAAACATGATAACTGCCCGTCGATCACCGTACCCATCAGGTCGCAGTACCAGGTTATCGGCGCCTGCCACATCGACTTGCCTCTTGCGGGAGATTCCTTTTCGGACAGCGACGGTGAATTCCTCCAGGAATTCCTGTCGGACGTCGGCTCTGCCGTGGAAAAGGCTCTGACCCAGGAACAGATAAGTGAACCAGTGGAAACAGGGCGCGACGTAATATCGACCGCGACCGAGGCCAAGGTAAAAAAAGCGATGGATTATATTGAGAAAAATTACACGTCCGATATATCCCGCGAGGGGCTGGCCGCCTCCCTGGATATCAATCCAGACCACCTCGGTAAGGCGTTCAAGGCCGTAACCGGTGAAAAAATCAGCGATTTCATCAACCGATTGAGGATCAGGGACGCAGCGGGAAAACTTGTGGATACGAACGATAAAATAATCGATATAGCGTTTTCCGTCGGGTACGAAAGCTTGAGCACCTTCAACAGGGCTTTTTTAAAGGAAATGAATACCACTCCGCAGGCCTTCAGGAAGGATAGGAAGCGTTAGATTGTATACATTCAATGATTTGTGTATATTTTTAACTGGCTCTGACCCCCTTAATTTTTTACAAAGCAGCGAAAACCAACCTCATAAATCCATACTATTCTCCATTGTATGTTCACACTAACAGATTAAAACGTCATTTTTTCAATAATTTCACATATCAATATCAGATTTCTCTGTTATTGACAAGATGGAAATACAATGTAAAGCTATATTATTATCACCAACCGGTTGGACGGTTTGGGACTGTATAAAAGACAGACATAAGACGGGGGATTTTATGAAAAAACTGTTTATCGCACTTACAATTATCTCATTAACCATTCTTCCAGTAGCCTTATTCGCGGGTGGTTCAAATACTGAATGCCAGACCCGGTATCCTATAGTCTTTGCCCATGGCATGGCGTTCTCTGACGGCGCCCTCGGCATCGATTACTGGTGGGATATCACCGACGACCTCGAGGACAATGGGGCCGATACATATGTGGCTTCCGTAAACGCCATGGACAGTACGGCAAACAAAGCATATCAGTTTAAAGTTCAGTTTCTACAGTTCCTTGCGGTAGCGGGGGCATCCAAAGGCAATATTATCGGGCACTCCCATGGCGGCATTTACACCCGCTATGCAATCACCAACCTGGGACTTGCTTCGAAAGTCGCCAGCCTTACATCGCTTTGCAGTCCCCACAGAGGCAGTGCGGTTGCTGACGTAATTTTCGGCGTAGTTCCCGATTCAGGGGAATGGCTGGTTGGTGGAATACTGGATTTCGTCTACAGATTCCTAACCGGTGACGATAGCCCCAACAGCCTTGAAAACGGGCGCAACCTGATACGCAGCTACATGGTCAATACGTTTAATCCCAACACCCCCAATGTGAGCGGTGTGTACTACCAGAGCTGGGCAACCAAGATTTATACGATCACGGCCGATATGGTGCTGGAAGGAACGTGGCTGCTTCTTCTCTTCTACGAAGGCGCCAATGACGGGCTGGTATCGGTCAACTCGGCACAATGGGGCAACTTTAGAGGCACATGGACAGGTTCTTGGTACAATGCAGGCGGCGTATCGCATATAAACGCGGTAAACCACTTCTTCGGTGTCACTCCTGGGGCAGACGTAGAAGCCTGGTATGTAGATATGGTCAAGGACCTCAAGAGCAGAGGATATTAAAGTTCATCATGCTTCCTGAAAAGAGCATCCCCCGGGGTGCTCTTTTTTTATTCTTAATAGGCTCTGACCCCTCCCTAAAAAAAAGACCGAAAATGAAATTTTCTGCAATCAATAGTTGACGATATCAATTTTATTCTATACTTTAATTATACTTAAGTAACTTTATTATGAATAAACCAAGTGTAACACATCGATTTGGTGATAAAATCCGGGAGATTCGCGAAAGGAAGGGTATCACCCTGAAATCGGTTGCCGATAAGGTAGGATTAAGCGAAAGCCTTATTTCCCAGATCGAGCGGAACAAGGTTTCTCCATCCATAGATACCCTTTTTGCAGTATCAGAAGCGTTGGAAATCGATATCGATTATCTTTTTAAGGACTATCGGCATAAAAGAAAAGTCCAGATAATCCGGAAGGGGGAGCAGAGCACCGTTACTACGCCGCAGATCATCTACACCCAGCTTTCGGTAATGCCGGATTACTCGGAAGAACACGCCATTGAGGCGTTTTTGATGGAGATCGCTCCAGGGGGAGAAAAAGGGAGCGGTGACTACGGCCATCCGGGACGCGAACTGGGATATGTGCTTGATGGCCAGGCGGAATTAACATACGGCATCGAGACCCACATTCTGGAAAAGGGTGATAGCATATCATTCACGTCTGATGTACCACATGTGTTACGCAACACAGGCAGAGCGATATTCAGGGCAGTATGGGTAATCACTCCCCCGAAAATGCTTTTCTTCAAGGAATAACAATAAAATTCACGGGGGTCAGAGCCTGTGAAAATAAGAGGTCGTCATATGGGGAAAACACTGGTTGAAAAAATATTCGAAGCGCACCGCGTCGATAGCCCCGCGGAAGACATTCACGTACTGAAACTGGACGCGGTATTCTGCCACGAGATTACCACGCCCATCGCCATCAATGACCTGGTGGAAAGGGGCATGGACCGCGTTTTCGATCCGGCGAAAATCAAGGCGGTAATAGATCATGTCACACCGGCGAAAGACAGCAAAACCGCAGAACAGGGGAAGATACTAAGGGAATGGGCCCGCCGGCATTCTATCAAAGATTTCTTTGATATAGGCCGCAACGGCGTATGCCATGCAATCTTTCCCGAGCATGGATTTGCCCGTCCCGGTTATGTGATCATCATGGGCGATTCCCACACCTGTACACATGGGGCCTTTGGCGCCTTCGCGGCCGGCGTTGGAACCACGGACCTTGAAGTAGGAATTCTTAAGGGAGTATGCGCTTTCAAAACACCGAAGACCATGAAAATTATCGTCAGCGGCACGCTCAAGCCGGGCGTATTTGCAAAGGATGTGATATTATCCATTATAGGTCGTATCGGCGTGAATGGCGCCACTAACATGGTGGTAGAGTTCACCGGAGACACAGTCACGGGAATGAGCATGGATTCGCGGATGACGCTCTCCAATATGGCGGTCGAGGCCGGCGCAACATCCGGCATTATCATGCCTGATATGACCACAGTGGAATATCTCTGGCCTTTTATTAAAAACGATTACCCGTCAAAAGAAACGGCCCTTGCAGATTATCAAAAATGGGGCTCTGACCCCGACGCTTCCTACGAGCGGGTCGTGGAACTAGATGCAGGCTCAATTGAACCCATGTCAACCTTTGGCTATAAGCCGGACCAGGTGAAGCCGGTTCGCGAAATGGAGGGAACCAAAGTCGATCAGGTCTATATCGGTTCATGTACCAACGGCAGGCTGGAAGACCTGCGCATTGCAGCAGAAGTTTTGAAAGGTAAGCGCATCAGCGATTCCGTGCGCGGCATCGTGTCGCCTGCCACACCAAAAATTTATCGGCAAGCTCTGGATGAAGGCATCATCCGAATATTTATGGATTCAGGATTTTGTGTAACCAATCCAACTTGCGGCGCCTGTCTCGGCATGTCAAATGGCGTGCTTGCCCAGGGGGAAGTCTGCGCATCAACCACCAATCGCAACTTCAACGGCCGCATGGGCAAAGGCGGCATGGTCCATTTGGTGAGCCCCGCAACGGCGGCCGCCACGGCACTCACGGGAATTATCACGAACTCACCACTTTATAAAGGCTGAAAAGGTATGATATGAAAAGCTTCAAGGGAAAAGTACTGTTCTTGGATCGTTCGGATATCAACACCGACGAGATAATTCCGGCAAAGTATCTCACCGAGATAACAAAAGAAGCGCTACGCACATATTTATTGGAAGATCTGAAACTGGAGGGCTTTGACCCCCGGCGCGATATTTCCGGCAAATCAATTATCGTCGCCAGATCCAATTTCGGCTGTGGATCCTCGCGTGAACACGCACCCTGGGCACTGGAGGTGAATGGTATCAACATGGTCATCGCCCCTGACTTTGCGCGTATCTTCCGCCAGAATATGTACAATTGCGGCATGATAGCACTGGAATTGCCAGCCGATATCATCGAAAGCCTTTTCATGGATTTCTCCGGGAAAGATACGCAAGCTGAAGCTGATATCGCTGCAGGGAAACTCATTATTAGCAGCGGCGGGCTGAAGAAGCAAATACCGTTTTCACTCGGCACTTTCGACAGGGAACTGGTTTTCGCCGGCGGTTGGGTTGGTTATGCTAATAATCATTACTGATTAAATTTTTCCGAAGCTCTGACCCCGATATTTTTTCTACTTTATCAGGCTCTGACCCAAAAAAAATTTCATGCACCTCCTTTGAAAATCGTACTTCCTGGTAGATGGATATCAGGAGGTTTCTTATGCCGAGAAAAAGAAGAACCCGTGAGCCGGATCTTACTTACCACACAAGATCCCGCTGCATTGAAAATCGTGACATGATCACCGATCATTTCAAAGAAATAATGCTTCGCACCATCGAAAAAGCCCAAGGAAAATATAAATTCGAGTTTATCCATTATGCGATTCTCGACAACCATTTTCATTTTATCATACGCACTGTTCAAAGAGGCAGTGATATCTCCTCAATAATGCAATACATTAAAGCCCGGTTTGCAGAAACATACAATAAATCCACTGGTCGCAGCGGCACTTTCTGGAGCGAAAGATTCAAGGACATTATTGTTGAAAACCAACCCGATCCAAGGCAGTATTTTCTGAGTTTGATGTGGCATACAGGATATAAACCTGTGAAAAAAGGCATTATACCTAAACCTGAATTATACAAATACAGCACAATCCGCTGTTATCTCGAAAAAGGATATTACACATCCATCAGAATAACCTATCATACGTTATTTCAACAACTCGGCAACACCTTCACAGAACGTGCATTCAAATTCCGGCAATGGGGGGCTATCTACAGGGTAAAATATGCAGATCAGGATAAAATGCCGGATCCATAATCACATGGGGTCAGAGCCCTTAAGCCTTGACAAACAAGGCTTCGGCATGTATCATGCATGTAAAGATGGAGGATCGCCATGGCAGAAAAAAAACAAAAGTCTCCGGGCGAAAAAAAAGAAAAGACTCCCGCGCTGCTCGACAACATCCAGAAGCATATCGTCACCCTGCTGGGAAACGACTATCGACCTCCCAGGAAAGACACATATTACAACGGGCTTGCCTACTTTGTCAGGGATGAACTGGTGAAACAGTGGCTGGAAGGCCAGCGTTCCTACTACGATGCACATGCCAAGCGCGTCTATTATCTATCGCTGGAATTCCTGCCGGGCCGTTTCCTCATGAACTACATCCACAACATGCAGATGAAAGACTCCTGCACGAAGGCGCTTGAAGGGCTCGATTTCACGCTGGAGGACCTCGAGGAGGAAGAATACGATGCCGGCCTCGGCAACGGCGGACTCGGACGGCTCGCTTCGTGTTTCATGGATTCCCTCGCGACCCTGAAAATCCCCGCTTACGGATACGGCATCCGCTACGATTACGGCATTTTCTACCAGAACATCATCAACGGCTGGCAGGTGGAGCAGTGTGATAACTGGGTCCGGTTCGGCAACCCTTGGGAGTTCATGCGGCGCGGATATCTCTACAAGGTCAACTTCTACGGTCGCAGCGAGGCGTTTACCGACACGGAGGGCAAACTCCGGTATCGATGGGTCGATACCCAGTCCGTGATGGCAATGGCGTGCGATATCTTCATACCTGGCTACGCAAACGGTAACGTCATCAACATGCGGCTCTGGGCGGCTCTCTCCAGCCAGGACTTCGACCTGGAGGACTTCAACCGGGGCGATTACATCGGTGCAATGGAAGCAAAGGTGTTGAGCGAGAACATCTCCAAGGTGCTCTACCCCAGCGACGAGGTCGCCCAGGGGCGTGAACTGCGCCTCAAGCAGCAGTATTTTTTCGTCGCGGCGACCTTCCAGGACATTATGCGGCGCTTTGGCAAGGATCATTCCGATTTCCACGACCTCCCGAACATGGTGGCGGTCCAGCTCAATGACACGCACCCCGCCATCAGCATCCCCGAGCTAATGCGCCTTTTGCTTGATGATAAGGGCCTCGGCTGGGACGAGGCGTGGGATATCTGCGTGAAAACCTTTGCCTACACGAATCACACGGTGCTCCCTGAGGCGCTTGAAACCTGGCCGGTGGAGACACTCGGCAGGATACTGCCGCGCCACCTGGAGATCATCTATGAGATCAACCACCGCTTCCTCCAGGAAGTGCAGGCGAAATTCCCGCACCGGCCCGAGCTCCTTGCGCGTCTCTCCATCATACAGGAAGTGCCGGAGAAGCGCGTGCGCATGGCGCACCTCGCCATCATCGGAAGCCACTCGGTTAACGGCGTGGCCGCGCTCCACTCGCGCATCCTCCGCGAGGACATCTTCCCCGAGTTCAACGAGATTTTTCCGGGCAAGTTCATCAACGTGACCAACGGTATCACCCAGCGACGATGGCTCCTGCAGGCGAATCCCCTGCTCGCGGAGCTGATATCATCCAAAATCGGGGCGCGCTGGATCACCAACCTTGACGACCTCAGGATGCTCGAGCCCCTTGCCGATGACGCGGCTTTCCGAAAATCATGGGCCGGCGTGAAGCGGAAAAACAAGGAGCGCCTTGCGGCCTACATCAAGGAGAAAACCGGGGTGACTGTCGATCCGTCGTCGCTCTTCGACATCCAGGTGAAACGCATACACGAGTACAAGCGCCAGCTCCTGAATGTTCTCCACCTGGTCACCCAGTACAACAGGATCAAAGACACCCCAAACGGGAAACACGTGCCACGGACCGTGATTTTCGCGGGCAAGGCCGCGCCGGCATATCACATCGCGAAACTCATTATCAAGCTTATAAATTCGGTTGCGGCGGTGGTGAACAATGACCCGGAAGTGAATGGCGTGCTCCGCGCGGTGTTCCTGCCGAACTACTGCGTTTCGCAAGCTGAGAAAGTAATGCCTGCTGCCGATCTCTCCGAACAGATATCCACGGCCGGGATGGAGGCGTCGGGCACGGGTAACATGAAGTTTGCCCTCAACGGTGCGCTCACTATCGGGACGCTCGATGGCGCAAATGTCGAGATCATGGAGGAAGTCGAGCGCGATAACATCTTCATCTTCGGGCTCACCATCGAGGAGGTGCGGGGCCTGAAGGCGAAAGGCTATCATCCCGGGGAATATTACATGAAGGATCCCGAACTCAGGCGGGTGATAGACATGATCCGGTCCGGCTACTTTTCTCCAGAAATTCCGCATCTATTCGAACCCGTCATGGGGGCGCTCCTCGACGGCGGTGATAAGTATCTCCTGCTCGCGGATTACCGTTCGTATATCGATACACAGGCGGAGGCAGGGAAACTCTATCTCGACCAGGACGCATGGGTGCGTAAATCGATCCTTAATACTGCGCGAATGGGGAAATTCTCCAGTGACAGGGCTATTACCGAGTACGCCCAGAACATCTGGGGTATCAATATGCCGTAATTTAACAGGCTCTGACCCCCTGAAAGCAGTATATCTGTTTGGGTTATGCCACTCCATGGCGTGGATTTAATGCAAAATCCATTACAGTGTTTCTACCTTCAGGCACATCGGTTAGTACCCAATCTTAACAGGCTCTGACCCCCCAATAAATGACCCCAATTGCCCAATACAAACAGGCTCTGACCCCTAACAAACATATATATTCAGGCAACGACCTCATCCAAGCGAACCATCAAGAAACGGCCCCCGGACATCGCATTTTCTGCCATATTGGCTGGCTCCGAAACAATCCCCTGAATAAAAGAAGCCTGATTCAAAAAGCTGCGATAAAAGCAAGGGTGCGCCTAAATATCATTTGAAAATTTTTCCGCATTGGGTATCGTGATACACAAAAAGGAGGCCACCATGAGCATATTCGGAATTCTGCATATTGTTTTCATGACGCTTGCAATCATCCTCTGCGCGACAGCCATCATCATCGTTCGGAAAAAACAGGGGACCGACTGGCTGAAAAAACACGCCCTGATCAATATCGCGGGCTCGTTCGCCGCAATTCTGGGCTTGCTTTCGATGTTTTACCTCAAATCGTCGATGGGATACCCGCACTTCAGATCACCCCACTCCCTGGGTGGTCTGCTTACCCTGGCAATCCTCCTGAGCATGCCAATTATCGGCAACCTGATAATGTCCGGCAGGCAAAACCTCCGTAAACCGCACCGGCTCCTTGGCCGCGCGGTTATCATCCTGATGATCGTCACCGCGGCTTTCGGGACCATCATTATCATAACGAGATAGCGCCTCGTCATGAAAATCATATCGTGGAACGTGAACGGCCTCCGGGCCGTTCTGAAAAAGGGATTCCCGGATTTTCTCGCCTTTGAAAATCCGGATATCATCTGCCTGCAGGAAATCAAGGCCCTCCCGGAGCAGGTTGATATCGACCTCCCGGGCCACCCGCACCACTTCTGGAACCCTGCCGCAAGAAAGGGATACTCCGGCACCGCGGTCTTCGCGAAGGAGGCGCCCCTTTCGCACACCACGGGCATCGGCATCGAGAAGCACGACGGGGAAGGGAGGGTGATAACGCTCGAGCTTACGAATTTTTTTCTCGTGAACATCTATGTGCCCAACGCGCAGCGCGGCCTCGAGCGGCTGGACTATCGCACGAAGGAATGGAACGTCGATCTGTTGAAATACCTGAAGAAGCTCGAGAAGAAAAAACCGGTCGTATTCTGCGGCGACCTCAACGTCGCGCACAGGGAGATAGACCTAGCCAACCCAAAGAGCAACGCGAACAACGCCGGCTTCACACCGCAGGAACGCGCCGGTTTCGACGCGATCATCGAGGCGGGATTCATCGACACGTTCCGCGAGTTCACAAAGGAGGGCGGGCACTACACCTGGTGGAGCTTCATGGGCCGGGCACGCGAGAAGAACGTGGGGTGGCGCATCGACTACTTCCTTATATCGCCCGCGCTGCGCCCGGCCCTTAAGAAATCGTACATCCTGCCCGGCGTCACCGGCTCGGACCATGCGCCGATAGTACTGGAGATCGACGCGTAGTCAGCCTTTCCGCGGCGGCAGCGGCAGTATCATCGACACGCTCTTCCGGTACTCGCGGTACTCGTCGCCGAAATCGCGCTCCAGCCGCTTTTCCTCGGTCTGCTTCAGGTACACTACTATCAATGGAAGCATCAGCACGAGGGCGATACCCACCGCCGCCGAATCGAGATAGACCCCGAATGCGAAGTAGCATGAGAGCGCGCCGAACACCATCGGGTTGCGCGTGAAGCGATACGGCCCCCGCACCACCAGGTGCTGCGTTCGCGGGCTGATGGCCACGCCGAAGCCGTCCGTGGGACCGCCCTTGCCGATGAACAGGAGCGCGGCGTTGGACCAGAGCGCGAAAACGATCCCGGGGAGCAGGATAACGACCGCTACAGCCGTTCTGACCGCGGCATTGCCGATGAGTGGAATACCGATAATCGGATCGCATTGGACCGCAAGCATGTAGAGCCCGTACGGAATCAGCAGGAAAAACAGTGATATGCCGATGGCGTAGCCCAGCATGTGCCGCATTACCGTAGATATCCGCATGTCCACCTCCCCGATAACCTATTTTTAACTTGCGTCATCCGGCTGGTCCGCCTGTCTTTTTCTTGCGCCGGTGATGAATGTTATGACCCGCTCGGCCACGAGAAACTCGAAGCCGGGATCATTCGGAACCAGTGGGGCCGCGGGCAGAAGCGAGCTATCTTTTACCCGCTCACTCATCAGCCTGTCCAGGTCTATGCTAAAGGAAAGGTGCTCCTTGAGCATCAGGTTTTCCACCAGCACCGACAGGCCGGGTCCGTTGATGGAGTACGTCGCGTGCATGTAGCTGCCGGTGTCCCTGAACACAGGCCGGTCCCTTTTCTCGTCGAGGATGGACACCACCTCCCTGACATTTTCCTCCGCGATCCTGAAACGGTCCTTTCCCGAGCCCGCGCCGATAAGGTGAAGACATCGGATATCCCCGCTCCCTACGCCGTATTCCCTTTCGAACACCTCGATGATCTGCTCGATCTGCATCCGGGCACCTTTCGTCGCGATAATGCTTCCCTCGGCCGGGTTCGCGATGACGATATGGTTCGCCGCCGCGAAATACGGCCCCCGACCCCCGACAAATACGGTGGAGATGCATGACCCCATGACCAGCGCGATTGTCTGCCGGTTTCCGATGAACCGTATCTCGTTCTGCTTCGGGACACAGTAGTGTTCATCCGGAGGCAGGATCCATGTCCGGTAATCATCCATCATTTCCCTCTGCGATTGTGCGGCGCGGGCG
>Ga0116143_10004921_pt1 | contig 12409 bp, 18 predicted proteins | sample AD_UKC034_MetaG_FD_89745 | JGI IMG/M metagenome (GOLD analysis project Ga0116143, IMG submission 89745) | Active sludge microbial communities of municipal wastewater-treating anaerobic digesters from USA - AD_UKC034_MetaG | ecosystem: Engineered > Bioreactor > Anaerobic > Digestate | place: USA...
CATACTGCAATGCGTATGTACTAATATCGCACCCATCAGCCATAATCTCTAATTCTCTAAGCGCCCTTACAATAAAGCCTTTAGCGCATCCAAAATCTAAAACATAATGTGTTTCATTTAAACCGAGATAGTCTATATAACCAAATGCCTCTTTAAAGCTTCTACGAGGCATCCAGTGATAATTTTGCAACCATCCTTTCCCTGTTTCTCTTCCTCTCTCAAAATAGTCTGCATCATAAAAATTACCGTTAAATTCTATTCCCATACCACCTCTAATTTATTTTTTTTATCCAGCTACTGTCTTCATATATTTTATCCGGAGAAATATTTAAATCTCTTAGGGCATCAATAACTCTAGAGCCAGAAACGTAATGAAAATCATGCCCTGCTAAAAATCCTCCCTTTTTTACTTTTGGTAGCCACGCTTGTATATCTGCTACTACATTTTTGTAATCATGAGCTGCGTCTATATACACCAAATCAAATGAATTTTCTTCAAATAGCTTAGATGCCCCCAAACTATTGTTTTTTATTTTTATTATGTTCTGAAATTCGCTCATATTCTTATCAAATATATCTTCATAATATTTATCAAAAAAAATATCAACGCAATATACTTTCTTACAATAATAAGCGAATAAGGAAGCTGAATGACCATAATAAGACCCTATTTCGCAAATAACCGCTTCTTTGCCAACATTTTCCTTTATCATATCATTCAAACCAAATAATCGGTTTATCCTCATTCCATCGTGTAACATGTCGTCAACAATATCTAATCTTTCTACCCTTGGTTTAGATAAAATATCAGAAAGACTAAGCATAATATTCCTTTTTAAGGTTATACTTACGGGTAAGAATATAGTACATAGCCCTTTCAACATAATGACCTTCTATCTCGTCTAATCCATGTAAATCGTTAATAATACTTTCCCAAAATAGTATAGGATAAGTACTTAATTGCTCTTTTTCAACAATATATTGCAGACCTTTTCCAAATTCAACCCACTCCGGATAGTCATAGTTGTCAAAATATTTTTCCATAAAAGAATTAAAATCCTTAAACTGTAAAGATTTGTTTCTTCCATAAAAGAAGTCAAAACCATTTTTTTCGCAAAAAACTCCCGTATCACTAACACCATACTGAGGTTTTTTCCCAAATACAAAAGGGTCATCTATTATAGTAAATTTATCTTTTATAACTAATTCATCAAAAATCGGTTTTGGGCAGTGGTCAAACGGGTATGCCTGTATAAATATCATTAATCGAGGAAGATTTCCGTGATTTTGTATAGCAAAATATGGTATATCTAATGCGTTTTTACATTTATTAGGGGTGTTAATGACATGTGGATTATCATAAATAGGAACCCCTTTGTTATGCACAATATAATTATCTGTATATTCCTCTATCCAACTAAAATCCTCTTTAAATCGACTGATAATTACTAATCCTTTTATTTTATTTTTTATCATATTTATTTTCTAAGTATACCCTCTCTTTTTTAACTATTTCTTCATTTATAATAGTATTTGTAACTTGCCCTTCCCATAATGTTACAATAATAGTCGGCTCTCTTAATATTCTAGGAAGACCATACTTTAAATAAAGTCTATAAAAATATTCACAATCCATAAACCAAATTAAATTTTCATCAAATAAAATATCTTTATCATTTATCATTGTTAAACAACTATGGGTGCCAATTGTATTGTGCACATATAAGCGCTTATTATATCTTGGCATATGAATGTTAGAAAATGTAAGTCTGTCTTTCGTATGCCAATTTGCCGAAACAAGCCACTTTTTATTATAATCAAAATTTCTAACAGTTTCCATTAAAGAGGTCTCATCATATAAATAATCATCTTGGCACAATATTTTTATAAGCTCTCCGGATGAATTTATAATGCCGTTGTTTACATTTGCAGAGGGGGAACCTCTATTTTTCTCATTACGAATATATTTTATATCTATACTTTGTCTTTTATTTAAGCATAAATTTAAAATATTATCATCAACAGAATGGTCAGATATGATAACTTCGAAGTCATTAAATGTTTGCTTTTCTAATATAGAAAGAGAGTGATTCAGCATGAAACTACCAAGACCGAACATTTCATAACATGGAATAACAATACTAATTTTCGGCATATATTAACTGTAAATTAACTTCCTGATGGCATCCGTTAGAAATAAATCCATGAAATTTTCTCCAGTTTGCTCTATATCCATGCATATATTTACTAAGTAAATTGTGGGTGCTATATTCTTCCTTATTGCCATGTCTATTAAAATTTTCATGTTGTATTTTGTTTAGTGGATTACAAAAAGCGCAAGATATTTCATATGCAAATAATATTGGAAAGTTCCTATATTGATTAAGGTTCATATAAAAAAGTGATTCAAGAGAATTTGGGCTATGATAATATGAAGAGAGCAAGAGTGGCTCCAAATCTTTTATTCTATATATGGAACTAGATACCTCTAACGGATATGAAAAATCCCCGTGATTTACAGAAGTCCAGTCAAAATAAATTATGCTATCCGGTCTCATATAAACATTTGGAATTTGATTTTTAGTTTTTATTGGGTAGCACTCTTTAGTATTTCTCCCTAATCTCAAGGAAAATCCAATTGAACTTGGGATATCCAATAATATATTTTGTATTTCTTTTAAAGAGAAATAATTTGTAAAAATGCAGTCATCAACCATAAACAATACATTTTTATAACCGTTTAACAAATATAATAAGTCTTTCTTAAAATTAGATTCTCTAAAAAAACAGGTATCGCTATGCTCAAGTTTTAATTTTTCATATGCTTCTTCATACTTTTTAGAGGAGCAATTATATAGAACATAGATATTAGATATATCATCTCTAGAAAAATTATTATATGTATTCAAAGCCAAATCTAGCTGTAAGGGTCTATCCTTTGAAAAAACAAGTGTTACAATATCATTCATTACTATCTTTTCTTTCTAAAGTCCCGGCAATTCTTCCCAAGTTCTTGTTTATTTTAAATAAGTAATTCTCAACCGAATCGTTTTCTCTTAAACAGTCACAAGGGGATATTCCATATGTTGTTACATACACACCCTCTGCATTATGACACCCTGTTTCATAGCATTTGTCTAAAATCTTCCCACAGCGGGCACACTCTACTGTAAAGTTTTTATAATCCTCTAGTGCTTTGTTTAATGATTTTATTTCCTCATTAAAATAGTTTTCAATATTATTAACAAATTTCTCAATATCAGACATAGAGTTTCTTATGCAAAGTCTCGTTGTTATCAACGAGCCAGCTTTGCCTTCTAACTCGGCTTCTCTTTCTGCAAGAGCTAATGCCTTTGCATCATAAACAAGTCTATCAATAAGCATATTTATGTCGCACATTTCTTATCTTTCATCCTCATGAGTTATTACAAAAGTTTGAGCCCCAAACCTTTTAATATATAAGTCTAAAGCTGTTTCCATTCCTTTATACTCACGATAAAGCTTCATATTATGATAAAATTCTATCCCTAAAATTACAAGAAAAACAACGCATGAAATTATAAAGTATTTTAATTCAATCACTAATTTAAACTCCTTTTACCACCATAGACTTCTGTAATATTTTGAAAATAACTTCATCGCTTTTTTAAACTTCTTTAAATCCCTATCTGGGTGCAAACCAACACATTCCTGAACGCGGCTATATTCTTCAAACCCTTCTATAATATCTGTAAGAATCACATTCCATTCCTCTGCTCTTTGCTCGAGAATTTCTTGGGAAACAACTTCGCCGCTTTCTTTGAAATCGCCTTCTTTGAATACATCGCCGGGAACGCCAACATTCCTTTCTTTTAATTCTCTTAGCAATTTCGGTATAAGCGTGGCGAGATAAGCGTCAACAGACCAAACAGCGCCATCGTCAAATCCGCGAAAAGCACGCTGAAAAGCAAATTTAACCTCTTCGATACCTTGGTTAATATAGTAACGAATGGTGTTGTATAAAGCTTTTATCTTGCTTGTTTTTCTAATCTCTTCGCTCATTTCATCTAGAAAATCTTGAAATTCTTTATCGTCTTCCATAATTAGTCTCCTATTTTAATTTTTTAGTGCTCCGAGATGGAGTCGAACCATCAACCTATACCTTATAAGAGTAGTGCTACTGACCATTGAGCTACCGGAGCAATTTTCTCAACTTTCTTATTATACCACAAAATGCCACTTTTGTCAAGTGGCATTTTTATTTTGTAAAAACTGATTATCTAATAAACTCCGAGATAACCGCCGGAGTACTTGTATCGAAACCGACAACATCGAGCATGTTCGGATTATTTGGCTCAGCAATAGAAAAACCCGTAGCTGTCATCGCGACCACAATTAATTTAGCATCTTTATTTATTGCATTTTGATACTGTTTTAAAGCTTGCACAGGATGTATACTTCCATACCACGTCTCGCTATCGGTTAAGATAACAAATGCATCAACATAAATATTATTTTTCAAGGCATCTATCATCGGCAAAGCGCAGTCCGTTGCGCCAAAATTCTGATAGGATGTAATATTAAATGCATCGCGAATCGAAGTGTTTGCGGTAATATCTAAATCCTTAAGTACACTCGAGAAACCCTTGATAATATAATTCTTTTCACTTCTAGCTATTGTCATAGCCATTATCGCTGTCGCTTGGGCACAAGTAATCTGCCCACTTTCAGAAATAGGACTATCCATAGAGCCAGAAACATCAAGAGCCAAATAGTATTTTTTATTAGTAGGCTCTACATTTTCGAAAGATTTATAGACTAACCCTTCTAACGCTTCAACAATTTGAGGGACAGTCTCCCATTCTCCGTGACCTCTAAAACCGCTTCCCTGATGATAAGTTAGATATGCGGAAACCGCTTGCATGGGGTGAATTTTTGATTTTTTTATGGCAACTTCATTGCCCAACTTTTGAGTAACAAAATCAATTACATCCCAAGCTCCGCTTACTAGCAATCCGCTTTTACTAAAATTCCCGAGGTTTCTAACCAGAGCGGTAAAACCCAGATTTGGCAACAAAGCTTTTTGTACATTTGGCTTATTTTTCCACTCGGAAGGCACAATTTCCATAATAGCCTTATTTTTAGAAATAATTTCAACAACCTGCTCTTCTGTTAAAGAGGGGTCTTTCAATTTTCTTAATGGCTCTAGCATACCAATATCGGGAGCATCCTCCGACTTACCTACAATGTATTTAAATATTGTATCTTGAGACGCATTTAAAGGAACGGGATGGGCTAATCTCAAAACATCTTTATGAGACCAACCATCTCTCTGCTGATATTTGGCAATCTGAAAAGCCAAGTCTAATATTTCTTTGCTGGTATACCACTCACCAACCGCTGTCCTAATTGCTCTTCCCCAACCCCGCATAGAATCTAAAAACGCGGCAAAATGCAATAAATGAGTTCCTGTTCTTGCCACCGATTCCAAAATATAAAGAGCTTGTTTTAATGTAAGGGGGTTGCAACAAGCAATTGCTAATGCAAATAAAGCAGGGTCATTACTTGGTGCTCTGCCTTTGGTAGATATGTCAAATATCATATCAAGTGTCTTTTGGGAATCCCTAACTAAGCATTCTCTTACAATCTCTGCGTTTTCAAAAGTTAAAGGTCTTTGCTTCACGTAATATGTCCCCCCGGTTGTCCCCAAAATGAGGAACCGCTCTAACTGTTTGAATGGGTCAATACGGAAGCTATATCCTCTAGCATTGTTTTTTTTCATATTCTTGCCGGGAATAGGCTCGGTTTGATGTGTAACCTTTGAATTTAAAATATTGTTGTAAGTATTAAATTGTGACATGGTATAGTCTCCTTAAAAAGTATTGGTCAAATTATCGCGAGAGGATTTAAATTCAGTGTGTGATTGATAACCCTCTTGCCCCGTACCAAAAAATTATATTGTATATGGTAAAAATTTCGCAAACGGATAGCTGACATCTTGTCAGCAAAATTTAAAAAACTTGCTTTCTTTCACCTTCAAATTATCGGTGGCGGCTCACCACAAACAAACCTGAAATCTAGTACCGCAGGACTTTTCATTGTATTGGTAACCGTTCACACCCGTACCATATATAATATATAATTTTTAAAGTTCTATCATGGTAAAATTTTTTGCTTAGGGAGTGTTAATCACCAAATTGATAAGATAACCCTAAACATCCGTACCATTAATTTTTAAATTTCTTTTGCGGTAAAATTCTTGCTAAGGAATATATGTAATCTACTTTGATTGATAACCTTTAGCACTCGTACCGCAATATTTTTTAATGTTCAATGATAATATTATACCACACTTTTCGTTTTTTGTCAAGGGGCAATTTTAGCCGACATTACTTGTAATTAACCATCCAATCTATAATTTCTTCATCGCTCATATTATCTACGTCAATTTCGTTCTCGTCTAATACTAGGGTTTTTTTTTCAACGCTTGGCTCAAACTGTCTTTCTTTTTTTGCAATAGGTTTCATAATATTGACTATTCTTTGGGCTTTTCTTTTGTCTGTTGTTCTAAATACTGCACTTCCCAAAGGCATGCCATCAATAGAGTTTCCACTGTGCCCCCTATAACAAGAGTCATATACTTCATAGTATGTTATTTTCATTTTATCTTAATCTGATTACTATCTTTAAAAAACGGATTGGGAACCCCTTAAAAACTAGGCGTTCTTCCTGCTAACTAAAACTTTCTGCTCAATTGGCTTAACAAAATTTACGTAAACATATGTTAATCCGTTCTCGCTTTCCCAATCAATATGGTCTACAGCATCTCTAATATAGAAACGCATACTAACCGAATAATCTTTCCCAACTAAATCATTCTTTGTTTGTCCGCTTACACTTAAATAACCGCCGACACTAGGCTTGGATTCGAAAGTAATTTCAATATCTTCCGGTGATATGCCAAGAGTGTTTAGGACAACAACGAGCTGACCGTCTCGCTCAATGGTTTTATAAGGAACCATATCTTTTACGGGCCGGTTGAAATAGTATTCTTTTGGCAAAAAATCAAATAAACTTGTCATTTTTCTTCCTCCTAAAAAATAAAATTAGGTTCCCAATCCGTGCCCAAAAGGGCTGTGCCCCTAGCAAGACTCGAACTTGCAACCTTCTCATTAGAAGTGAGAAGCTCTGTCCGTTGAGCTATAGAGGCTAAGAGGTAGGAGAGAATCGAACTCTCACCTTTTGTTTGGAGGACAAAGACGCTACCATTACGTGACTACCTCAAAGTAGCGGTTCCGAGAGTTGCACTCGATTAATGGGATTATGAGACCCATAAGATAACTGTACCTACCAACCGCATTAAATATGAGGGCAGTTAGATTCGAACTAACAAAGCCGGAGGCACCGCTTTTACAGAGCGGGGGTAGTAACCGTTCTACCATTGCCCTCATTCCAAACAGTATACCACATTTTTTAAATTTTGTCAAGGGCTAATTTTCAGTTTTAATGAGCTCTGTCATACAACATCCCCTTCTATGATTTCAAATTCATCCCAAAACCAAGTGTCCGGCTTTGCAATATATTTTTTCATTAGAATGGTATCTCCTCTGCCATATCATATTCAAGTGCAAACTCTCGCTCTGGAAAATTTTCGAATGAAGGCATGATATTATTTTCTTCTCCTAGTTCCTTATATCTTAAAATGGGATTTCTATTCTCTAGTTTATTAAGATTTTTACCCCATTGTGAAAGCACTCTTCTTCCATAATCTGCTGCCGAGTTTTTAGAGTCGTGCGGTCCATAAGATTGAACAACATAGCCGTTTAAACCGACTTCTACAGATGCCGTTTCCCCGTTATAATCTACATGGAACAAATAGCAGCTTCCTTTTACGGCACGAATAGCATATGTTCCAATGCAGTGACCCATTTTTGAACCCTCTTCTTGTATTTCTTTGTAGCTATTCAAGAATTTTATGTTTTTATTGCTCGGAAGTGAAATCGGAGGAAGAGCTGTTTCACTATTAGAAAAACGCTCTTCTTGTTTCAACCTTTCTATTTCTCTCTGAGAGCGTATAGCCATAGCCTCTTGGTGGTACCTTTCACGTTCGCGTTCTAATTCCCAATGATACTGCTCACTCCTCTTGGCTAGCCCAACAATATCCCATTTCCCAAAAATATAAGGGTAGTCAAATATTGCGTGAAATGAGTCTAAAACTAGCCTTGTCCTTCTGAAATCTGTCTTTCTTTTGAAATGTTTCTCGTCTATATATCTGACTGCTTTTTTCAAATCTTCATCTGAAGAACGTAACAATATGTCTTCGGCAGACTTTCCGTTATAAAATGACATATTATTAAAGGTATAATATGCTAAAAAGCGAATTCTCGTAGTGAGAGGCTCTTTAATATCTAAATATGATGGCTCAACTGGAAAAAATTCAGGCTCACCATCTATGGGGGAGTTTCTTGCGTCATAATGAGGGTTTCTCCTAAACATATGAACAAAAAAATAAGGCACGTTTGGGAAATTTGATATTGTCTTTCTAATGTGGGGGTTGCTGATATCAAAAAATTGCTTTTTCCAATCGGTTCTATCAATTAAATCAGTATATGATAAGAATGCGCATCTAGCGGAGCGGTATTGCATGAGGTCTTTTCTTGCATACATAGCCTCTTCTTCCGAATATCCACTTTTATTGAGAAGGTAGCGGAAATGTCCCCAATTACCGCTTCCGTTAGCTGTAGAATACATTTTCTTATGTAATAAAATTGTCTCCTCATCACATATTTCATGGTTCTTTTTAAGCCAAATATCTTTTATCGGTCTTGCCAATGTTTTCTTTGTAGTGGTTACTGCTTGTGTGAAAAGGCGCGCCCTAACATAGGTGTTTTTATTTTTATTTGGGTTCCAATCTTCATATAGCGCAAGTACTGAGTTTCCAAGTATCTTATAAAAACAAAACATAGGAATAACTAATTCCATTTCTTCTCCGCCGCTTGTTTCCCGGCGCATAGTCCAAAAACCATCCTTTCCGACATCCCAAACCAAGGGGTCTCGAGTGGCTTCAATCGGAACAATCTTAAAACCGGTTGGTGTTTCAACAACCTCATAGCAATGCTCTTGGTCTCGTAAAGGAACTCCTGCTTGTTTCAGTCTCTCAATTTTTCTATTAACCATCGTCTCACCTATTTATTTTTTCTTTCTAAGACACACTCATTGCCTTTAAACCAGCGTACATTAAATGGCTCATAATTTAACTTGTGTACATAATGCTCCCCTAGGGTTTGAAACTGTTCGTGGGGACGTATTTCAAAAATATAATCTAAAACACCGGGGTCTAGGTCGTCGTAATCCGCATAATAAACGCTATAAATTCCCTTTTTCTTTTTCGCAACTCTGAACCACTCATCTTGTAATGCGTGCTGTTGCTTTACTGTCAAATTTCCGTAACTCATTTTGTGGCTCCTTAATATTGTTTTATATAAACATATTTTACCACATTATTTTAATTATGTCAAGGGGTATTTTAAGTAAAAGGGAAAGAAACTCCTTCCGAATGTATTTAATCGAACATCAATTTCATCCCAATTAACAGATTTTGGGTTGAAACTCAAGTCAATGATGTTGTTATAAGCCTTTCCTGTATTCAGAATAGTTACAGGGATTTTAGTTTCTTTCTCAATATTGTCAATAAATATCCGAGCATCTTTGCTTATCTCCCCTCGTGACTTAGCATTTTTCATTTCCGGGAACATATGGTCGAGAAACGTAAGGGCAATTTGGGTTGCTCCATTTAATTTTACAGCATATTTTAACATCTCCATATCAAACTCTGCCTTTCGGCGGGTTTTCCCTTCAATTGAGCTTATCTCAACCAATCCTTTTTTGGAAATTTCCTCCGGGGTTAACTCCTTTCCGCTCCCCATGCCTCCAGAACCCTCTCTAGTCGGCATTGTCTTTGCTACGAGAATAACCTCACGAATGTTTTTCCAAGAAAGTAAAACATCATCTGCCGCCGCCATTGCTGTAACATTATCGGATGTGCAATTAGGATAATCGGGGCTTACTGCAAGAGAAAGAAATGTTCCCTGTGATGATTCAACAACAACTACGCGTGATTCCGCGGCATTATTTATTAATTCTCCTATATCTCGAGTATAGGGTTTAAGCAATTCGGAATCCCTTGCTTGTGTTGCCTTCCTAGCAACAAAATCTTTTCGGCACTCCCCTGTTCCGCTCATTGTTGAGCCTATCAAAAGCATATTTTTGCTTGTAGCTTCTTTTTCCATATGGGCTAGCGTTACAACAGGGCATCTATAATCTACAAAAACCCTATTACCAAGATTATAATGGTGAATTTCTCTCAAAAACCATTCGGGGTTCACACATACGCCAGAACCTATTAGCACATAAGCATCCGGATTAAAAATATGACCTAGCGGTAATTGATTTGTCTTTAAGTATGTTTTTTCATCTTTCAGAAAAATACCATGTTCAGCATTTGGTCCTGTTCCTGCCCGAGCAACATATAAGGCATGCTCTCTTGCAGAAATATAAGCACTGATTAACCCCTTCCCTTCGTCCCCCCATTGTGCGCCAACTATAATATAAGCGCCACTACTTATCATTTATTTCTCCTCTTTTGGCTGCCAGTAGGCTTTTCTGGCTAGTTTCCTGAGTTGGGAGTTGTTCCCTAAAACTCTTTTGGTAATGCAAGCACGCAAACCATCTAATTCGTCAAACTCGTCTCCGTCTGTGCACCTTGAAACAATCTTCTCTCCGTCTTGAAAGAAACAGATTGTAGCAGGTGGGCTGAAGATGACGCGCTCTGGAATATATTTATCATTACCTTCTTCACCCAAATTAGCACAATCCACATAATAAATATGGGGTTTAAGTTCTACCTTAATAGGTGTACTCTTATCCTCAATATCAGGGAGAGGGTCATGTTTGCCTATTTCTTCGAGCATCCTATCAATAAGGCTAGTATCAGTTTTATATTTAACGCTGTATTTCATTTTATAGTTTCCTTTTTATATTTTCCTTTTTTGGTGTTTCGGTTTCAAGTATTTTAAAAATTCGTTCTTTATTTTCGTTAAGATATTTATTTACGCCGTAGTTATATATCTCTATCTCACACTCCTTATGAACCCATAAATTTATGTAAGGCTTATCTAAAGCAATAATTATTTTGGAATCATTTTTCTCAATTACCTTTCCGCAATAAAAGCATTTCATAGAATAATTTCTGCCTCTTTCACTTCTCCGTAAGAATACGGAACTTCTTTTCCAAGAATATCAATCCAATATTCTCCGTTTTCTGTTATAACAATAGCACCACCTCTGTCTCTGCATGTGTATATATTATTGTCGAGCATAATTCTAGTTCCGAATTCTAATTCCCTCGGGCAAGCTATTGTGTCATTTGTATCTATATAATTTCGCCAATCTTCTCCGTTAGCCATCATGCTTATGCAATCTCCATAATAAAACAAAGAACAATTTGTTCCTCCGGCTGGAGGGTAATAATGGCTTATTTTAACCATTATTGGGGCTGTGTCAAAGGTAGCCGGACTAGTTTCAACATCTTCGCTAATACTTTTCTGATATACTATTTCAGTTTCTTCCTCTGACTCTATGGAAAATTTAAGCTTGCATTTGTATTTAGGATTACCCTTGCGTTTTTTACCAAATCAACATATCCATCCCCGTTTACATCAATAAAAACATCTTTTAATTTTAATGGGGGAGTATATATTTCAGCTGCAAAAATTACAGCTATGAATATAAGTAAAAATATAATTGCCGCTAAAATAACCTTTCTCCGCCATACTTTTTCCTCTATGTTTGTCGTACCTTCCAACTCATGGGTTCTTTCATTAGTTTCACTGTTTCTTTTATTTACCATTTTTACATCTCCATTAATGCATTTAATATGTCTATCCCATCTTCCCCATTCCAAATCATTTCTCTTACTTTCGGAAATATTTCCTCAACAGGGGTGCCGTTTTTTGTATTCCCATCGTAGGTATCTTCTAAAACGCCTATAAGGGTAAGTAATATTACAATCGCATTGTCTATATATCTCGCTATTCTCTTACTCCTTGAAGTTTCTTCCATATCATAAAACATATCAACTTCATATTCAAATAAGTCCAAATCTCCAATCAAAGCAATTAATTTTAAGGCAATTTTCTTGTTCATTTTTTCAAATCTGCTTGATTTACAATATAATTGAAGATAGCTTTAACTTTATCTCTGCCAATGTGTTCATCATCTAATGTAAAAAGGTCGTGCGCTAAATCATAATATACAGCTATTTCTCCAAATTCTCCGGTATGGTTTGCCCACTCTATCCTAAAGCCAATTTTATTTTCCGAAATGTTCACCACCACGCCGTCCAACCGGGCATCTAAAACCCACGTAGAGC
>Ga0116143_10004923_pt1 | contig 12406 bp, 6 predicted proteins | sample AD_UKC034_MetaG_FD_89745 | JGI IMG/M metagenome (GOLD analysis project Ga0116143, IMG submission 89745) | Active sludge microbial communities of municipal wastewater-treating anaerobic digesters from USA - AD_UKC034_MetaG | ecosystem: Engineered > Bioreactor > Anaerobic > Digestate | place: USA...
ATTATATGGGCTGACGGGGAATCTAAATATCCGGGAGAACGCGCTTACAGTAAATACAAAAATGATACAATTACTACAACCACTTTACATGCTAACTTTAATGTCAGTAGTCTGGGTGAGACAATTTATCTTTATAACAATCATGAAGAACTTGAGGATAGCCTGAAATTAGATGTGCAGGAATATGATATTTCGATTGGCAGAAATATTCAAAATTACTCAGAATGGAATTATTACAGTGAGCCTACTCCCGGTAAAGTTAATTCATCTTTCGGCTCAAGGTCCCTGAATTATGCATCCGAACCGGTATTCTCAATTGATGAGGGCTTTTATCCTTCTGCTCAACAATTGCAAATCAGTTCTGTAGGACAGAATTCCCTCATACGCTTTACTGTTGATGGAACAACACCGAATGAAGATTCTCCTGTACTTTCCGGAAGTTTTAATGTTGCACGTAATTATGTAATCAAAGCTCGTGCTTACGAACCGGGAAAATTGCCGGGTAAGGTCATTACTAAATCCTATTTTATAAATGAAAACATCGACCTCCCTGTTATTTCTATTTCAACAGACAATTCAAATTTCTATGACTTTGATTACGGTATACTGCAAAATGGAATGAAGGAAAGAGAGGTTCCGGTTTATGTTGAATATTTTGATCTGAATAAACAAAGAAAATTTAATGTGAATGCCGGTGCGAAACTATTCGGATCTACCATTTTCAATTTACCTCAAAGACCAATTTCAATCGGAGTAAAATCAAAATACGGTGATGATAAAATAAACTATAAATTATTTAATGACAGAGAATCCTCCGTTTATTATTCCTTCCTCTTAAGAAACGGCGGTAACGATTATAATCTTTCCTATTTCCGTGAGGGCTTATCCACCTCCCTGATAAAAAATAAAATGGACGTGGATTATCAGGCATACCAGCCTTGTGTGGTTTTTATCAATGGACAGTACAACGGCATTTATGAGATAAGAGAAAGGCTGGATGAAAACTTTATTTCAAACAGTCACTACACCAATAATGCTAACCTTGATCTTCTTGAAGACAGTTTAAGAGTCGTCTCAGGCAGTAAATACAATTATCAAAATCTGATTCACTTTATTGAAAACAATGACCTGGGTGTTGCCGATAATTATCAATACGTTCAGGAACAAGTCGACATTCATGAATTTACCAATTACATAATTCATAAAATATTTATCGGCTACTGGATTGTTGATTTAAACAACAAATATTGGAGAAACAATGATACTCAAAGCAAGTGGCGATGGATTGCAAACGACAATGAACATGCATTTGGAAAATTGGGCGGGGACAATTATATGGACAACACATTGAGTAAAGTTTCAGGAATTACCGGAAACCTGCCTGATTGGTCAACTTTTTTATTCAGAAACCTGCTGAAAAATGAAGAGTTTAAAAATGATTTTATACAACGTACATCCACCTACTTGAATACAGTATTTAATCCTGCTGTTACATTACCTATTACAGATAGTTTAAAAGCAGTTCTAAGTCTGCAAATGCCAAGGCATATTAATAAATGGGGTACGCCTCTGTCGCTTTCATTCTGGCATTCAAACATTGATTTTATCAAAACATTTTTACAATATCGCGGAGAACACGTTCGTCAGCATATTACTACTCAATTCGGAATTCAGGATAGTGCACAGGTGGAAATAAATATTGGAAGCGGGGGAGATGTTTCTTTGTGTGACGTATTATTAGGAGACTCAATACATTCTGGCTATTATTTTATAAACATTCCAATAAAATTAAAAGCTTCCCCAAAACCGGGCTACAAATTTATTGAATGGCAAGGAACAGGAAACGCATTTCCGGAAATCGTTTTTGTACCTGGAAGCGACACAAGCATTACGGCAGTATTTGCTCCGAACCCAATAAGTATAATTCCTCCATTGATCCAAAGTGATACCATACTAAGTGCGACTCATTCACCCTGGTATGGATTGGAGGATGTAATTATTAAACCCGGCGCTAAACTTATAGTTGAACCGGGTGTTGAAATATTTATTTGCGAGAATAAATCTATTTATGTTGAAGGTGGTTTAAAAATATCCGGTAGTCCGGACAGTATGATTAGTATTCGGGTTGACACATTATATTCAAACATAAATGACAAAGAAGATCTCCGTTGGGGCAGTATCATTGCTGATAATCCAAGCGACTCGGTTCTTATACAATATGTAAAATTTAATAACGGAAGTTACGGAAATGATCGGGCAAAATATTTTTCGACCATTGCTGTTTACAATACCAACATACGATTCGAACACTCGGAAATTTCAGATGGCGGACCACCATTTTATGCAGATGGTGGTAATGTATATATTGCTAACTCGACTTTTCACACCCACAACAATTGTAATGGATTCGTGAGTTTAAACAATGTAATTAACCCGATCGTTGAAAATTGCTCTTTCAAAGGCAATAAAGCCACAGATACTGATGGATTGGACTTAAAAGGAGTTACAAATGCCTTGGTCAGGAACAATCATATTCATGATTTCTCAGGCACGAACTGCGATGGAATTGATTTTGGAATAAATTCTGTCAACAATATTGTTGAAGGGAACATGATCTATAATTGTACAGATAAAGGTATTTCTATAGGATCACAATCAAATGCAACGATCTACCGCAACCTGATATTCGACTGCGGTTTAGGAATCGGAGTAAAGGACAGTTTATCTTTTGCCAATCTGAATCAAAATACACTTTATAGAAACCATCACTCTATAGCATGTTATGAAAAGAGTACGCTTAGGGGCGGTGGAAAAGCGTTTATACAAAACTCCATTTTGGCGGGGTCATTGTTTGAAACTGTTTTGCTTGATGATAAGTCGGAAGTAGAGATTAACTATTCTCTTTCGGACAAAGAATTGCTTTCCGGCAATCATAATATTTTTGATGATCCACAGTTTATTCATGCAACGGCAGGCAATCTACAACTTAAAAACACTTCACCCTGTATCGATTCCGGAAACCCATTGTCTCCATACGATCCTGACAGTTCAATTGCTGATATAGGAGCATATTATACGCATTTTGGCAACAATGGGCTAACTGTTCACATAAATGAAATAAACTACCATCCTGCTGACAATTACAATACCGGAGATTGGGTAGAAATATTTAACAGGACCAGCCAGGTGGTTGATTTAAGCGGATGGAAGTTAGGTACTGGTAAAAATGACTTTTCATTAAAACAAAATACCCTTATTCTGCCCGGTGAATATCTGGTGATTTGCGAAGACACGCTTTTGTTTAAGTCCAAATATCCCGGTATAAATAATATAGACGGAAATTTCTTTTATGAATTGGATAATAAATCCGACAAGGTTTCACTGTACGATCATAACGGCACGCTGGTCCACAGCATCAGATATTCCGATTCCGGGCAATGGCCGGCATTGGCTGATGGCAGAGGGGCAACCCTGGAACTGAATGAATCAAAGGATGGAAATCTCGTTCAGGATTGGCACGAAAGTTTTCTGCTCATGGGCTCTCCGGGAACTGCTAACACTCTTCCACCTGATTTCAGTGGTCTATTTATAAATGAAGTAATGGCTTCTAACAATGGAAGCATAGCAGACGATTTCAATGAATATGATGACTGGTTTGAAATTTATAACAGCACAGGTAGTTCGATCAATCTCGGCGGACTTTATCTAACGGATCAATTATCAAATTACGACAAACATCAATTGCCTTTGAACTTCCCTACATTAACTACTATTCCTGCCGGAGGATATTATGTTTTGTGGGCCGACAATCAAATTGAACAAGGCACTAAACATGTTGCTTTTAAATTAAATGCTTCCGGAGAATCATTGGGATTCTATCAGAGAAGCTTGGAGGATTATTTGTTGATTGATAGCTTATCTTTTTCTTTCCAAAACTTCCGTGCAACTTGGGGCAGGTATCCGGATGGAACTACAACGATACGTTATCTCGAGCCGACTCCCAACCTAAGCAATGTATTAAAACCGGAGCAGGAAGATATCAATTCCAATATCATTGTTTTCCCAAATCCTGCTAAAAATGAACTTCGGATCCGAACAATGAATCATTTGGTCGGTTCTGATTTCACTATCTATTCTGCGATTGGGCAAAAAATACTTACGGGAAAAATAGAAGCAGAAAACACCTTTGTTAATATTAGCAATTTATTAAAAGGAGTGTATTTTATCTCCGTTCATCCGGAAAAACCGGTAAAATTAATGAAGTATTGACTGGAGATTCCGGTGAACCAAATCACATTTTTCCGGAGTAATTTGTCTACCTTTTTTATTGACAGCGAATGAATGACCTGTTTAATATTGGATCAAATTCAAGCTTTAGGTCATTAATTATTGAATTCAATAAGATGCGATTTTAATCCGGAAATATGTGGTCAGCTTGATCGGATTCCGCCATAGCCCGGAATTTATTAATGTCTAAATGGTTTGTGCTATTCTGGTAGTGAGCAGCTTTTGATAGGCTTACAGACCATCAAGGTGGATTGCAAATCCACCTTTTGTTAGCAAAGTATTGCAAATCTTTAGCAGCGGAATATCTGTTATCAATTTGCACAGTTAGAGTGAAAATTCTTATGTAGTTTATTATTCTTAGATTCGTATTCAGTTACTGCAGGGGTGGAATGAGCTTGCACACAAGCTTTCACACAACATTCCATCTAGCGGGTGCATCCTGTCATGAAAAAATTGAAGAGTGTCATTATTGTTCTACTTTGGATTATATCTCCTACTTTGGTATTGGGACAAGCACCATTAATTGAATGGCAGCGAAGTTATGGAGGAAATGGTATAGATGGAGCAGCAAGTATTGAGAAGACGACTGATGGAGGCTTTATCCTTATTGGAGCAACTAACTCAACAGACCAGCAGGTCAGTGGGCTTCATGGGAGTTTTGATATTTTAGTAATTAAGATAGACAGTTTGGGAAATTTGGTTTGGCAAAAGTGTTATGGGGGTTCAGGATTGGATGGAGGTGAGGCTGTCAAAGCGACAAACGATGGAGGATATATTATCACTGGATTTACAGAATCCAATGATGGTGATGTTTCTGGAAATCATGGAGGAGCAGGGGATCTTTGGATAGTAAAAATTGATAGTATAGGGCAAATTCTTTGGCAGAAATGCTATGGAGGAACTCAGGGAGAATCGGGATATGATATTCAAGTTTTGCCAAATAGCCAAGGATATCTAATTTTAGGAATCACCGGCTCTAACGACGGTGATGTTCAAAATCTGATAGGGTCAAGTGATATTTGGATAATTGAAATAGACACATTAGGAAACATAATGAATGAAAAATGTTTCGGAACTATTTTTGAGGACTTTGCTTTTAGTGCAAAGCTATTGCAAACGACGGATGGTGGCTTATTCTCTTCCTGTTTTAGTTATGGTGGAACAATATATGAGAATCATTCATTCCGCCATTTAAAAATTAATCAGCTTGGGAACCAGGAATTTTTCACAGCCTATGGCGGCTCCGAAGAGGATGAACCATCTTCTAATATCCAAACAAATGACGAGAATTTTGTCATTATCGGCTCAAGCCGATCTAGCGATGGATACGTTTCTCCTGTTCCGGACACACTTTACGATAATATTTGGCTTATAAAAATATCATCAACCGGAACACTTATTTGGACGCGAACTTTGGGTGGAAATTATAGTGATGCAGGAAGATGTTTATTAGAAAATCAAGATTATGAAATTATCATAGGCGGAAATACTGAATCCAACAATGGAGACTTACTGAATGCCGGAATTCACAGTTCTGCTTTTGATTGGTGGCTGTCCAAATTGGATAGTTCCGGACAAAATATATTATGGAGCAAATGTTATGGCGGTAGTGGTCAAGATGAAATTGAAGATATTCTGGCAACAGATACTGATGGATTTATCGGTGTAGGATCGACATGGTCAAATGACGGTGATGTAAGCGGAAATCACGGGGCTATGGATTTATGGGTAGTAAAATTTTCAAATGTTCCAACCCAAGTTTCAGATATTGCAGGAATGAACTTGATTAATGTGTATCCCAATCCATTTAGCAATTATATAACTGTTGATATGCCTGGAAAATCTATCATAACCCTATATCTACGAAATACTATTGGACAAATATTAACTACACGAATAATCAAACATAAAGAAGTAATTGATCTCTCTTTACTTCCAGGAGGAGTTTACTTTTTAGAATATATTGTTGGAAATAAAAGTGAAATACGTAAAATTGTAAAGGTAAATTGATTTTACTTTTTTAAATGGCCTGAAGTAAAGGGGAGCTTACAACCGCAACTGCACCGGATATGCTCCTGCTGATGTTGCCAGGGATTTGAAATCCGTAAGCCCCAATATGCCTTGCAATTTTATTAATCTGGTTCTTGTTAACGGCATGGACAATGACAATTAAATTTACCGAAACACTCCTATGTAATTTGTTTGTATTTACATAAAAGAAAAGGGTAGAATTTAATTCTACCCTTTTCTTTTTAATTGATTTAATAAACGACTTAGTTGGTATTACACTTTAATTGTATCTTTTAAATAGCCAAAAGTATATCATATCAGATACAATTACTGCACTGATTAATATTCCAACAGTATCGATTGTAGAAAGACCATGAAAATACCAGTTTGCAAAAAGTATAAATACTGATGCAATTAACAAACATACTCCAAGTATTTTTAAATACAGCACTTTGTCTATTTGCGGTTTTGTAATCACTTGATCTGAACTCGTAAGACTAAGTGAATATTGTCTTTTAGTTGCAAATCGTACACCTATTGTTACTAAAAGCAAAGTAAAGATGATAAGCCCCCACTGAGGCATAGTTGGAATTGATGCACTGGAGTCAGCCTCAAGCATTGTTGTGCTATCATCATCTTCAGGAAGATATAGGGCACCACCGTCCAATGAAATTTCAAGTGCAACATCGAAAAAATTGATAACTTCAAATCCGCCGGTAATAGGTTCAATGATTGCAATTCCGGAAGAAACAGAAGACGGACTTTCTCTGAATAGAACTAACGGAGGCAATGTTCCTCCACTTAAACTCATTGAAACAATTTCAGTATCGTAATATTCTTTTCCACCGGCATCTGCCGTATGTGTAATCGTACCCCCTACTGTAGCCATAGCTGAGTAAGGAGTAAATGTGACGCCACTGTCCATAGATAGCTCTAATGTTACCATTGACGAAAACCCAAATCCTGAGGTGCTTCCAAGGGAAGGGGCTGGACTGCTTGGATATCCGGAAATTTCAAAATTTTGTACCACAACGCCACCACCACTGAAAGAGTTTCCTGTATTGGCTTTTGATTTTAACTTAGTTCCGCCCGGAAGATTTTTATTGGGTTGGTTATTTTTTTTAGCCGGACATTCAACCACAAAAAAGAACTCCTTCGAACCGGCAGCTAAGGCACCGGTCCAGGTCTTTGTATTCGAATCATAAATTGCACTCTCGTCAACAGTTCCTCCTGCTTTTCCTTGCTTGCTATCATGCGTAATGGTCAGTTTATATTTACCGCCTCCTAAATCTGTCCATCCGGTAACACAAACACAATGTGAAGCATTACCAGTTAACAAAACATCAAGTTCAACATCTTGTTTAGCATTAATTTCTGCACCAATATTTTTTATGCCACTTCTACCGTTTATTTTGCGAGTTGTGATGGGGAGTTTGTTAGCCTTAACATAAGCCTCTTTATTTTTTACCCAACCTGGTCTCGGGCAGCCCGCAGGATTCCAGCCTAACCCAATTTTTAGATTCTGAATGCCTATCAAAGGAGCCGCCATTCCTAAACCATGTTTTGCATTTAAATAATTCAAACTATTTGAAATGCCGACAGGAACGCATTCATTTGTTCCTGCTTCCTGGTTTGGAAAATCTTCGTTCTTTTGCGGAGGTTGAACAGGGGGATTTCCTTTTTGCTTTTCTGATGGTTTTGGTTTATTCGGTGGACCTGGAGGATTACCGGAGCCCCCGGAATAAACTTCTACTGTATCCTGTAAAACACTTGTTGGTATGGAAGCAACAGGTTTTGTAGATACCCCCGGTGTTAATGTGAAACCATAGGTTAGAGATGATACTGGAATTCCATCCGGGCCGATTGGAAACCAAAATCGTTGAGTTTGTGAAAGCCCTATTCCACGTATGGATTGTACAGGAATATTTTCAATTACCCAGGAGGTGTCAACAGTCAGATTTAAATACAAAAGTGCCGGTGTACCTATAAATGTAATATCTGCAGCCCCCCAATCAGAGTGAGGTGTAAAATCAGTATTATAAATAAAATTTAATTGATAAAAAGCTGCAGTTTGGGCTTTACTTGAAGTGGAGAAAAAAAATGCCATCACAGCAATGGCAATAATATATAGTTTTGTTTTCATGTCTTTGTGTTTATACTTTTGATTTATAAAAAGAAACTGAAGAAATAGATCTTACAAAAATTAAATCAATTCTTAATAAACCACTCATCAATTCTATGAACGGGAAATTAAGATGAATTGAATTTCTAATAAATTAAGTTCATCTTAATCTCTCCAACCTAAACGTTCTTAAAATTAAGAGCGCCGGCGGAGAGCATATGATATTTAAAAACATATCCGTTTTATAATATTATCAAAATTATATTATTGAATACTGAATTGCAAATGATGCAGTCCTTAGTTCTTGGTTTGTATAGCTTAAATGGGTAAAATCTATAAAATTAGCCTCTCCCGGACACTTTTCGGATGGTTTTTAATTTTGTATAATTTCTTGTCTTACAACGAAAATAAAGCCGGAAACGCTATCCGGGTTTAAAGTATATAGATGATTGAGGAATACATACGCTAATTAATAAGTTTTGCTTTTAATCTTCAAACAATCTAATTTAAGAGTTTTAGATGATTTAGATGTTTTGTTAAGGAGAATTATATTTGAAATTTTTAATACTTTTATGTGAACTAATCGGAGACCATCAATTATTTTAATAATTGCGACTGCCTTATAAGTAATTCGGACATATTATGGGTTATCGAAAGGAGAAAAAACCAAAAAACAGGTATTCGCATACAGGGTTGTTAAATCTAAGGTCAGACTTGAGAGCCAGGTACCCTGTATTTTTGTTTCTGTTGCTTTTTGCAATCCTAATGTTTAGTTTTTATATAATGTGGCTTTCAGATGAGTTCAAATTAAAACTTCACCCCAAGATACTTTTTGTTAATGCAAGAATTTCAAACGATTTATTGAACTTATTTGGACAAAACACCCGGGTTAGTGAAGAATCAATTTACTCGAATTATTTTTCGATCGTCATTTCAAGAGGCTGTGATGCAATACAAGAAATTGCATTATTTACAAGTGCTGTGCTTGCTTTTAATTCCGGGTGGAGAGCAAAAGTCATTGGATTGGCTGCCGGAATTGTCTTTTTATTTGTGATGAATATTGTTCGCATTGTTAGTTTGTTTCTTTGCGGTGTTTACTATCCGGGAATATTTGATACAATGCACGTTGAAATCTGGCCAACAATATTTATTATTCTTGCCATTGTCTTGTGGCTGCTCTGGCTTCGTTTTATCGCACTTCCAAAATTATCCCTCAACGATGTTAAGAACGAAGCCAATACTTAAATTCTTGTTGAAGCTGGTAGTTGTAAATATAGTCATGCATTTTGCATATCCGTATTTTAGAGCGAACACAAGTCATTATATAATGCGGACAGGAAACAGTTTCCTATCAGCACCTCTTCAAAATGCACATGTTTCATTCAAAAAGGGATCAGGTAGTTTTGATGTTGCAGTAGTGGTCAGTAATCGAACCAAACAAACTAATGGAATGGTGCAAGCGTTTTATGAAAATATTAGTTCATATGGTTTCGCTTATTTCCCTTTTACCTTACTATTGGCACTTATTCTCTCTTCACCTGTTAGTTTTAAAAGAAAAATAATTTCATTATTTATTTCATTAATTTTGTTACATTTTTTGTTAATCTATAGATTGTATGTACAAGTTATTCATGTTTGCATATCGCATCCTTCATTGGAATTACTTACACCTAATTCCGTAAACAATTTAATGCTTGAAGCAATGAATACTTCTATTATATTATTTATTGTCATCTTTATTTGGATAGGATCTACATTTCGGAAGGAGGACCTGGCCTTGTTACGAATGACTAAATAGAACTTGGAATGTTGTCATTTACAATGAATCACTTGGTTAGCCAGGTCTCCCAACTGCGCGGGATATGCTCCTGCGGATGCTACGAGGGGTTTGCAATCCTTTGCAGCGGGTAATATTTCCTTACTGATCACTTTTATAATCCAAATGATGAACCTTGAAATTTATTGCTTAATTATCTTAATAGTTTTTTGATGTTCCGGGTTTTCTGCAGAATAGATATTCATGAAATAAATACCTGCTCCATATGAACTAAAATCAATTTCTAAACTCTTTTTAATTCCGGCTAGAGATTCCATACTTCCTTTGTAAATTTCCTGACCTTGTGAGTTCAAAATTCTGAAAGAGTTTTGAGAATTTATTTTTGTTTGAAAATGTAGAGAAAAATTATTTGTAACAGGATTAGTGTAATTAATTTCAGAGAGATATGAATTCTCTTCTATGTCTATTGTCAAAGAAGCAAGATATAGTCCGTAAGGGTCAATAATTAATCCGTCTCCCGTATTATATGTTAATAGTATGGCCCCATTGTCAGAGCTGTACCAAAAATATGCATAAAATTCTATGAACCCTTCAATGAAGTGTACCCGAACCATTAAGGCATTGTAGGAATTTCCGGGTAGGACTAACGTTCCTGTGCCAATACATGTTAGGTCATAGGTGCCTCCGAAACTTGAATTGGTACTTGCCCATGTATCATTATTTGATGCACCTAACTGGAGAGGGAAAATGTATTCAACTTGTGGGTCACTGTATATATTTATGTTCGAGAGGTAGGAGCCAACTCTTTCCATCTTTGAACTACTGAGTGCGAAATACCTGTAAGCAGTATTTGGTCCCTGAACTTCCCGATATGCATAATTCGAATTTGTAAATGCTGAACCGTTGGGTGTGTTGGCCGGATTGCTTATTGTAACTACCATATCACTGGTTGCAGTGTTAGGCGTCAAAGCAGAAAAATTCCAGGTTGAGTTTGCGCCTTGGATAGTTGTATCTATAACAGTCAAATCCATAACGCTTTTCTGAGTCATTACAGATCCGAAGGGTAACATTTCGTCGCTGGTTAATTTAACTTGTGCAATTGTTAAGAGTGAAGCTATACTTAGGCAAAGACTGAGTAAGAGTTTTTTCATGATCTAAGGTTTTATATAATCCAAATATACACCATTTTCAATAATACAATAGCAAAACCTAAAAGGGGAAATTTCGGCGGAACAAATCGCTTTTTTGCTTAAAACTGACCGGAAATATTGGCGATGGAGATATGCTCATTCATTAAATACTTAGTCAGGTTATATTTTAGTTGACTAAACTCTTAATAATTGTCTTTGATTTTATCCTGAACAGAGTTTTGACCGGCCCGGAATTCCGAAAGCGTATAATACTTTTCAACTTCCATTTATTTTAACTTAATTCGTGAAAAATATTCTAAACACATATTTACATGAAAATACTTTTAATACTTCTTTTTCTGTCAATTTTTCTTTCACTAAATACTTTCGGTCAAACCGGAGATTCTTTGACCCTTGCTGCATTGAAAGAGGCCATCATTTATCAAAGGACTCAGTTGGAGTTGTCGCACAAGGAATTTCGGACAGGCACCGGCCTGGTATTGATTGGAAGTCTTGCCTTGGGAGCAGGTGCCCTGCTTTCATCATCAGACAAAAAAACTGATAGTCCCGTAAATGACATCCTGCTTATATCAGGTGGCGTGATATTATTTGCAGGCTGGGTAAATTGGATAGATTCACATAAATATATCGGCAGGGCAGGGCGTTGGAGAATTAAGGGGAATTCGTTTATTATTAAATTTTAGGGGACTGATTATTTTTAATTTGAATTGTTAATTTTGTTGGAGCTGATATATGTTTTAGGATGTAGTTTTACATGAATTATTTTACTGATTAATTGTCTCCGTATGAACATTCATAATTATATGATGGAGTCTTTAACTGATTGGATTATTTTGTTTCTTAGTACCTAATATTTGAACGCTTCATGTATATGAAATTGAATGAGTGGATAAGAGAAGCCATCGGTTTACTCTTTTGGTCTTTATTATTTTGTGTTCCTGCTTTCATTAACGGATTTCCCCTTGTCACTTCAGATACTGGAACCTACCTGAGCAGTGGGTATGGACCTGTTGTTCCTTTCGATCGTCCGGTTTTATATGGTTTGTTTGTTCACTTGAC
>Ga0116143_10004926_pt1 | contig 12403 bp, 25 predicted proteins | sample AD_UKC034_MetaG_FD_89745 | JGI IMG/M metagenome (GOLD analysis project Ga0116143, IMG submission 89745) | Active sludge microbial communities of municipal wastewater-treating anaerobic digesters from USA - AD_UKC034_MetaG | ecosystem: Engineered > Bioreactor > Anaerobic > Digestate | place: USA...
CCTGATCCCCTGACCGCCATGCCTCTCTCCGACGCGGACCTGCTGGTGCTCCGCGCGGCGAGGCGCGACCTGGTCGACCTCATCCGTGCGTGCATCGACCCGAAGACGGGCCGCCAGCGCACGCCTTCGCGCGCCGCGCTGCTCCGTGCGCTGCGCACCCTCCCTGACCTCGCCGAGGTGCCAAACGATGAAACTTCTCCTCTACCTGTTCCTGCTGCTGTGGTGTTCCTCCCTCAGGGCACAGGCACCTGAAGCCTGCATCTTCAAGAGCTTCTGGACACCGTTCGGAACCGGCACTGAGTGGGTGCGCGGCGCTACCACGGTCGACGGCGTCACGGTGGCCTGGTGGGGTTGGTGGTGCCCACTTCGCTCGGGCCTCTGGGAGCACGAGATGCAGCGCTGCGTCGTCGGACGGGGGTGCCTGGACGCCCAGACGCTGACCAGCGAACTCGACACGGCAGCTCGTTCGGCGAATCCCCTATCGGCGCTGCGGGACGCGCGCGCCAGGTACACATTACCCCCGCTCGCTTCCGAGCGCGCCGCCTGGGACCAGGCCTACGCCGATGCGTTGGCGCAGATGCAGGCTATCAAGCCGCCCGACGTGCTCTACGTCGTCGGCCGAGCCACCGCGGCGGACGGCACGCGTCCGGCGTACCCGTTCAGAGAGGGCACCCGCAGCACCACCAGCAGCGGCCGCGCCATCGCGGGCCAGCCGTGCGAGCCGCGGCAGGGCTACGCGGAGGCGTCCGGCTCCGATCTTTGGGCGGTGTTCGGGCCGGCGTTCGACCCGGAGCGGGTGACGCTCTGCGTGAAGAAGCCCTGAATGCAGTGGAGAGAAGACATGAGCGACATCGAAACCGAGCCGATGCCCCTCACAGGTAATCGGCGACAGCACCGCAAGTTGCTTCGCTTTGACCCGACCGTCTCGAGCGGCACGGTGATGCAGCTCGTCGTGCTGATCGGCGGCTTCGCTTCGGCGTACGCCACGTACCAGTCCGACCGCGCGACGCTTCGACTGGAGATCGAGCAGATCAAGGCCTCGGCCCTGGTCGACAAGCAGCTCGCCAAGGAATCCCTCTTCGAGCTCAAGGCCGACGTGCGCAAGGTGCAGGAGACGATCACCTCGGTCGACAAGACGCTGACCGGAATTCAGGCCCAGCTCGACGCGGCCAAGAAGGGCAAGCCATGAAGCTGATACCGCAGTGGCGCCGCGCCTGGCGCATGTTCTCTGTGCAGGCGATGGCGGTGGCCGGCGTCCTGCAGCTGGCCTGGGAGACGCACCCGGAGGCGATCAAGGCGGTCGTGCCGGCGAGCTGGGTGCCGTGGATCACCGTCGGCGTGCTGCTGTTCGGGATCGCGGGGCGCCTGCTGAAGCAGCCGGGCGTCGACACGGACGGCGGGGCACCGTGAGCGACGACCTCTACTTCACCCGCCTGCGCTTCACCGGCCGCTCCGGGCTGGCCAAGCTGCACGGCCGTGCGGTGGTGCTCACCGAGTGCCCGCAGTTCCTCCCGCAGCGCATCGCCGAAGTCGACTACATGCCCGAAGTGCACGCGTGCCTGATCCGCGACGAGTGCGCGGGCTGGCGCGAGATGGATGCGCCCGAGATCGCGGCGGCCGACGCGCTGCTGCGCGAGCTGTGCCAAGGGGGTCCGAATGCCACCTCTCCCTGACCCTTCGCTGCCATGGCCGCTCCCGTTGCCGGCGGTCTACGAGATCGCCTCCAGCGAGGGCCTCCGACTGCGCGCCTATCGCTGTCCAGCCGGCACCTGGACATGCGGCTGGGGAGAGACCGACGGCGTTGGTCCGACGACGCGATGGACGAAGGACTACGCCGACGGTCGTTTCTGCGACAGCCTGGCCGACTACGCGCGGCGCGTGCGCGATCTGTGCACGGATGCGCCGACCGACAATGAACTCGGCGCAATGGTCTCGCTGGCCTACAACATCGGGCCGGCCGCGTTCAAGCGGTCTACGGTGCTGCGGCAGCACAATGCCGGCAACCGCCAGGCGGCGGCGCGTGCGTTCGGCCTCTGGAACAAGGCGCGCAACCCGCGCAGCGGCCAGCTCGAGGAACTGCCCGGCCTCACAGCCCGCCGCGCGCGCGAGGCAGCGCTGTACCTCAAGCCAGACGACGACCTTGTCGACCCGATGCCCCAGGCCGTCGACGGGGATTCTTCGCTGGCGCGCTCGCCTATCAACGCCGGCGGCGCGGTGGCCATCGGCGCCGGCGCGCTCACCGGCGCGACGCAGGTCGCCGATCAGCTGCAGCAGGCAACCGGCCTTCTCGGCGTGGCGCGCGCCGCCGTCGACGCCCTGAAGGGTGTCGTCGACCAAGTGGCCGACCTGGTCGGCATCCCGCCAGGGGCAATCCTCGCGATGGTGCTGATCGGCGCCGGAGTCGCCGTGGTGCGTCACAGACGTCGGCAGCGCGCGGAGGGCTGGGCATGAAGCTCAAGCAGGTCACCTACTCCGATCCGACCATCACGCCAGCCTGGCGGCACTGGTGCCCGGGCTGCAAGTGGATGCACGTCATCCCGACCGACCCGCGTGCGCAGCAGAACGGCCACAGGTGGACCTTCGACGGGAACATGGAGGAACCGACCTTCTCCCCGTCCATCAACATCGTTGGTCAGTGCCACTACTTCATCCGCGCCGGGATGATCGAGTACTGCAGCGACTCGAAGCACGCGCTGGCCGGCCAAACGGTGCCGCTGCCGGAGCTGCCGCGCGATTCCGACTGGGGGGACGAATGATGGGCGCGGCGCTCGCTCTGCTGGGCCGGGTGCCCATCGTGTTCTGGCTGCTGGCCGCGGTGCTCGCCTGGGGCGGCTGGAACCGGCTGCAGGCGCTGCACCTGCGCGGCGAGGTGGAACGCGCGGCCGCCAGCGCAAATGCGCAAGCTGCAGCCGCCGCAGCTGAGCGCCAGGCTCGCGAGTTCGAACACGCCGCCGCGGTGCGGGACAAGGAGATCGCCGATGCATACGCGAAACAACGCCGCGCGGACGCTGCTGCCGCTGCTGGTGCTCGTGCTGAGCTCGACCGGCTGCGCGACGCGCTTGCCGCCGCCCCCAGCCCCAGTGCAGGCGCCTCGGGTCCAGCCGCCGCCGGCGGAGCTGATGGAGCCTCCGCAGCCCGGATCGTGGTCGGACAGTGTGCGGCAACGGCTGTTGCAGTGGCAGAAGCTGCTGACGATGCCGAAGCAAAGCTGAGCGGCCTTCAGGCCTACGTCACGGGCCTGCTGAAGTCGCTGCCGGAGTGCCGGGCTCCCTGACCACCGTGCACCGCCACACCTGCGCGTGCTCGTAGACCCGCTCGCCGCCGGTGGTGGATTCAAGCTCGAGGCCGGTGATGGTGATCACGTCGCCCTCGATTCGCAGCACCTGGGCGTCGAAGAGCGGCTTCGTGGCGTCCTGCCGGCCGTCTTGCCACCCGGCCGTCGGCTGGAACAGGTGCGCCACCTTCATCGGGCGCTTAAAGCTCAGGTGCGTGCCGGTGTCGTCGAGCAGCACCAGCTCGCCGCGGATCGGTTCCTCCAGCTCGGACTGGCGGAGGCGTAGGCCGCCGGCGCGGATCTTGACCAGGTCGACCAGCATCGGGAGATCGTAGCCGGCCCCCGAAAGCTTCTAACGTGTCTCGGCTCCCCCGGGCGCCAGCGTGCGAGAATCGCGCCGCGGCGGTTAACCGATTCGCGCCCAACGCATTGATGCGCAAGGTTTCCGACGGTGCTTTGGGAGCAGTGGGTCGGATGTTCGAATCATCTCACCCCGACCATCTAAGTGCTTGTCGCACTTGGTGAATCCGGACCTCAGCGAGTGCCTCTTTTTCTGGCAGTTTGTTAACGGGGTGCCGTTCTTCTAACGGATGTCCTCTGGGCGTAGGCCCGGGCGATGCGTCCGAACACTGCTTCGCCATAGGTGCTCAGTGCGAGATTCACCGCCACGCAGACCAGCCGCACGTTGCCCTTGGTGTAGCCGCCAGCGGAGCTGATCCGATCGATGCTGACCATGAACGGCCGCACGTGCGAACCCTCGGGCCGGTCGAAGGCGAAAGGGATGTTCGTGAGGGCGCAACGCCAGTTCTGCCGCATCGCCAACTCGAACACGTCATCGAAGGTCAGAGCGAAGTAGGTGGCGTCCCTATCTCGGGAGCGCTTCTTCGCAGAGTCAAAGCAAGCGCGCAACTCGCGCACGAGACCCTGCTTCGGGGCAGTCTTCGCCAGTGCGGCGGCAGAAACTTCCCCACGCCTCAGCGCCTCGTACTGCTGCAGCGCCTCGTCGAAGTTCTTGGAAAGCGAGATCCACTTCTTGGTCCGGGAGCCCTCGACCGGCTGAAGGTAGTAGTAGCGACCGCTTTTAAGGGTCATCAATGGGGGAAGGCCGTGGCGATTCTGGCTCTCGATCACGCCGTCGCCTTCGTCTTCCGCGCCACCTTCGACCGCACGTAGTCGGCGGTCTGGGCCTCGGTGGTGTGGGTGCCCATGGCATTTGCCTCGCGGATTCCCTCACGCACGGTCTTGTCGGTCAGCGCCCGTGCCCGGATGTCGCGGAACATGAAGGGCAGCACCTTGGAGCGCCGGATCGCGTCCTGCCAGGCGTTCGCCACGGCCGAGTAGGTCAGCGGCTCGCCGTCCTGCTTCGTGAACAGGCAGGCCGTCTCGACCCGCTGCGAGGTGTGCTTCTTCAGCGCCCGCTCCGCCTTCAGCCGGCGCAGCGCGGCCACCAGGGCGCGGAGCCGCGGGGTCCACTCCACGATCACCGCGCGGCCAGTCTTGTCCCGCCGGAAGAAGATGCCCTCGGCGCAGACGTGCGGCTCGTCCGGGTGCTGCGGGTCGAGCTTGTCGCGCAGGCGGATCATCACCGACACGTCCTGGCCCGACAGGTAGGCGAGCTCGATCAGCGCCGCCATCGTCACGCCGGTGCGCGTGCGCCGGCCGTCGTCGCCGTACAGGCAGCCGACCTTCACGCGCCGCAGCTCGCTCGTTGTCGGGCAGCGCTTGCGCGGCGGCGTCGACATCGTGCGGATCACGCCGACGACCGGGTTCGTGCCCGGCGGCCGCAGGCCCTTCTCAATCGCAAACCGCATCAGCTCGGCGATCTGCTGACGGTACAGGTTGAAGGTGCGCGGGTTGCCGCGGTACGCCGCGAGGAACTCGACGACGTCGGGAGGCGTCACGTCGGCCGCGGTGAAGTCGGCGAACCGGGCGGCGATCTTCGCGCCGCGCGCGCGCTCGTCGCGCTGGGTGCTGGGCGCGTGGCGCACCATCACCTCGGCCTCCCAGTCTGCGATCAGCGCCGGCATCGCGGCGCCGGATTCCTCGGCCTGCAGCATCTTCGCGAGCGCCGCGTACATGGCCGGCAGACCGTCGCGGATGCGCGAGATCTTGTTCCACTTCCGCTTCTTGCCGATGGCGACGACGAGGTAGTACCAGCGTCCCTTCGCCTGGACGCGCGGCGGCAGCGCGGGATCCTTGCTCATGCGGCGGGCCTCAGCCTCGGGCGCGGCCGACCGGCTCGCGGGTCGTTCGCCGCGGCGCCTTGCCCGGAGGCGACAGCATCATAGTGGGCGCGCTCGAGCACCACCCTGCCATTCAAGGGGGATCGCCAGGCACGTACGAACCCGCGGGCGTGCAGCGCCTTCAGCTGGTCCGCCGGGCGGGTGTAGCCACCGGAGGCCTCGCGCACCTCGGCTTCGCTCAGCGTCAGGCTCAAGGCTCCCTCCGCTTGTTCCTGGCGGTCCAGGTCCAGCACCACACCGGATCACCGGGCGGCGAGTCCGGGCCCAGCACGACGCAGTGCAGCGTTTTCCGGCCGCCGACCTTGGCAACCAGGTACCGGCGGCCGCTGGGCGTCTGCAGCTCGGTGCCGACGGCCGGCGCCTGGCCGAACTCGACGGTCAGCTTCACGGTGGCGCCGGGCGGGGCAGAGGGGCGTGTCAAGCCACCCTCCCGAACGGGCCGTGGATGGCCGTGATCGTGTCGAGCACCCAGCCGCCCGGCCGAAGCTCTCCGTCCCGACGGTAGTCGGTCAGGGTGAGCTGCCAGCATCGACCGTCGGCGTCGACCTCGAGGAAGGTCGCACAGCCACGGGAGAACACCACGTAGATGCCGGGCTTGGACAGCATGACATCGATCGAGCGGGTCGCCATCACGCCACCTTCCCGCGCGCCTGGAACCACTCCAGCGCCGCGCAGATCTCGGGCCGGTCCCACCAGCCGTCGATCTCGCGCCGGCACGCGCGGTCGCGGTAGAAGGTCGGGCCGAAGTAGCTGTGCCACTCCATGAAGACGTGGCCGCCGCCGGCGAGGGGCAGGCGGAAGACGCGGTGGCCAGTGGCGCAGGAGATGCACATCAGGCGGCCTCTTCGTCACCGGCGCGCAGGCCAGTCTCAGCGATCGCCTCACGTAGGGTGCGGCCAGCGTGCTCGCACTTGGCCGCGAGAGAGGCCAGCTTGCCCAGCGGCGCGTCTCGCCACTCGTCCAGCTGCTGCAGTGTCTGCGCCAGCTTGATCGTCGCCGCCGGCGGCCCGCTGTACCGCTCGAAGCTGAGCCCGGTTTCCTTCTCGAACTTCGCGATCTGGCTGCGCAGTGCCTCGAGCTCGCCGGTCGCGCGTGCGATGCCTTCTGCGATCCGCCGATCGGTGTCCTCGCGATGCTGCCGCCGCAGCCCTTCGAGCGCGTCGCGGTGCCGCCGGTCGGCCAGCGTGACTAGGTCGGAGTGCGCGCGGCGCATCATCGACGCGAAGAACTCGCGCGACACCGCCTCCGGCTTGAGCTTCGGCGCCTCGGTGGCCACGCGCAGCGAATCGCCGCGGCGCTCGAGGTGGCCCCACGTCGCAGGCAACTCGCCCGGCTTGATGACGTTGGGCTCGCTGACCAGCCACCAACGGTCGCAGTAGCGAAACACCGGCTCGGCCTTGCTCGGGTTCTTCAGCTCGCGCAGCCAGTCGCCGCGGCTGATCTTCAGCTCGAAGCCGTGCACCGCGTAGCCGCGGCTGCGCCAGGTGTTCATCGCGACGGCGTCAGCGAACCCGCCGCCGGAAGGCTGTGCCGCGACCTCCTCCATGAGGATCCATTCGCCCTCGACGGCACCGTACCGACGGCGGAGAAGGGTGCGAAGGCTGACGGTCGAGGCTTCAGCCTCGGCGGGATCCGAGACGAAGAGGTCAGGCACGCGCTACCTCCGGGAACCCGTCGTGCTGCACGCCGTCGAGCAGGCGGCCGGCGGCGGCTCTGTGAGGGGCCGTCATGGAGCCTTCTTTCTCAGCCGCTTACGCGACTGGTTCATCTCGATCATTTCCTCTCGCATGCGCTTCATCGCCTCCAGGGGGTCGTAGCTCGAGCTGAACCAGGGAAAAGGGTCGACCGACGACGCTTCTGTCGCGTGCTCCTGGAGCTCGAGCGCGAGCATCGCGTGCTCCTTCTTCACGAGCAGGTAGGGAAGCACTCCTTCGATCACCGGTACGGCCGCTTTGCCCATCCGCTGCCACTGGAACTGCGGCCTATGTTCCGGATTGGCAGGCTGGTGGCATGAGACCTTGCCTCCGAACAGTGCCGCAGCCAGGTCGTGTGGCTCGCGCCGCGTGCCGGCAATGCCGACCTGAGCCCCGAAGTAGTCCCTGCCGCCTCTGGTGCTGCGGGTGATCGTGATGTGGCCGTCGCCGTCGATCATGCCGGCGAGGTACGCGAGTGTGGTCGGTTCGATCATTGCGGGTGTCTCCTGATGCGTAGGTCCTCCGGCAGATCTTCCACGGCACCGCGCTTGTCACGCACGCGGCCCATCTGCTTCATGAAGAACGGCACGCCGGCCGCGGTGCACTGGTCGCGCAGCGAGCGAAACCAGTCCGGGTGCGCCGGTCGCGCGTGCGGGCCGCTCTCGCCGCCAGCGATCACCCAGCGCAAGCCAAGGCAGTGGCCGAACTGGCCACCACACCGATGGCACGTCACGCCTCCGACACCGCCCGGGCCTGGCACGCTTCCGTTGTTGCACTGCGGTCCGAGCCAGCGACTTGCGTCAATCGATCCCAGCGCCGGTTCGTAGCTCAGGAAGTGCACCGGCGCCGGTAGCGCGAGCAGCTTGCCGGCGTCGCGATCCAGCTCGGTCTGGTTCACGGCGGTGATGCCGAGCCAGAGGTTACCCGGCCACTCGCCGCGCAGCCACTGCTCCGGCAGCATGCCACGCGCGTTGCCGATGCGCTTCGTCAGCAGCAGCCAGGTCAGTCGCGGTGTCTCGGCGACGAGCGCGAAGAACCTTGCGCGCGGCGCCGGGTCGACCTCGTTGTCGAACGGGTCGCAGATGCTGGGGAACACGCGTGGCCGGGTGCCATCGCGGGCGGCGCGATCGTTCCAGCGGCGAGGCTTCTGCCAATGCTCCTCGCCGAACTCACGCCGCGGCGCCCCTGTGCCCCAGTTCTCGCCCTTGCGCAGCCAGCGGTTCATCCGCTCGGCGTAGCAGTGATCGCAGCCACCGCCGCCGGTCGCCGCGATCGAGACGCGCGTGCAGCCTTCCCACGGCGACCAGCTGTGATCGCACCACTCGATGCTGGTGTTCTCAGCCATCTTGGCCCTCGCGCGACTTCTGGTAGGCGTCGCACTTCTCGGCCGTCAGCTGCGACCCGCAGGGCGGCCCATCTAAGGCTCCAACGATGTTGCGCTTGCAGAACTCGCAGCGAGCGGTTGAGTCGTCCATCGCTAGCAGGCGCGTGCGCTCAGCCTGATCGGTGACGCACTCGTTCACGGCTTCGGACCAGGTCTGCTGCCGTGGCCGGCGCGCCTCGAGGGCTTCCCAGTCCAGGGTGTCGTCGGCACGCAAGAGGCCCGCCGCGCGGAGGACCTCGTTCGCCCGTCGGAAGACCTCAGCGACATCCGGGCCCGCGTGCAGCTTCATGAACAGGCCCAGCAGCTCGGTGTTGCCGTTGCGGTACTGGTCGCGCCGCGTCTCGGCCTCGTTCGCCGCCAACAGCATGGCATCGACTACCCAGCGGTGCGGCTGCCACACCTCGGCCAGCAGGTCGGTGGCAGGCATGTAGCTGTGCCGCTCGCCGCAGGCCACTGCCGCCTCGCGGGCGATCTCGACGCATCGATCCTTGTGCATGGTCATGTCCTTGGGGTGGTCAGGGCGCGGTACTGGCGCATCGCGTCACCGCCGGTAATCAGCGGAGACGTGCTTGGTTCGAGCGAACGGCGCAGCTGGCGCACCTCGGTCGCCAGTTCCAGCAGCGCGTCGTGCACTTGGCCCAGAGTCGCAGCGGGACGGCCGTCGAACTCGGCGAGCATCCGCAGTCGTCGTGCAACGGATTCAGGGAATCCGAGCTCGGGGCGATGGGTCGGGTCAGGCATCGAAGACCTCCGACTGCTGCACGACGATCGCGGACGGCAGCGCGATGCGCCGCGTCTGCGTGTCAGGAGTGCCGCCCGCCGATGTGATGATCCAGTCGACCGTCTCGCAGATCTCCCGGTTGGCCTCCAGCTCGTCAACGCGTTTCGACAACGCCTCTTCGAGCTTCCGGCGGTTGGCGCCTGGCCAGTTGAGAAGGTTCGGCATCGTCAGATCTCCTCGTCGGAGGCGCGTGCACCGGCCGCCGCTCGATCGGCGCGCACCGTCAGCGCGTGCGCCGCAGCGCGCAGCTCGGCCTCGGTCGGCTCGCGCCCCAACTGGGTCAGCACGCCGTCGAGGAATTGCACCAGCGCCAAGAACTGGGCATCTGCAGGTGCTGCAGGTGCTGCAGCAGGTGACGCGCCAGCGGCGACTCGGCGCGCCACTTCCCAGGCGAGCGGCTTGCGTCGGTTGTAGTCCGCCTCGGCCTCCAGCAGATCGGCCGGGTAGTCGCGCGTCACCGACAGCGGTCTGCGCTGACGCCTGCGGAGGCACGCGTCCTTGATGTCCTTGAGCGTCACCAGTTCTGCGAGGGCGCGCTCGGCATTGACCGCGCGATCGAAGAAGTGCTCCAGCCGATTCCCCAGCTCGCGCGCCTCTTGCTCCCAGGTCACGGGCCACATGGGCCCGCAGCCGTTCGGACAGCGCTCGGGTTCACGGTTGTCCTGCGCACCGACGGCGCCGGTGCTGGCGTCCATCACCATGCGCTGCAGGCGGAACTTGCAGCGGGCGCATGCCATTGCGCCCGGAACGAACTGCTCCTCCGCGCGTGCCTGTCGGCACCTGACGCCGCTGGCCAGCCGGCCCTCGACGACGTCGCCTCCGCGGCACGAGCCGGGGAAGCAGCTGCAGGTCTGGTGGCTCATCGGTGGATCTCCTGCAGCGCCTTCTCTTGCGCCGCGTTGAGCTCGGCCATCGCCTGGTGCGAGCCGCCGGGCTTGTCGGGGTGGTACCGGTCCGTGCGGCTTCGGCTCTCGCTGAGCAGTCCGGAGAAGCCCTTGCACGGCGCCGACAGGAAGACGATGTGCGGCCGCTCGTTCCCGGCGGAGCGCTGGATGTCGGCCGGCGTGGCCTCGCGCCAGTCCGCGTCCGGCTCGTGGCCGTGGAAGGCGCAGTACTGGTCGCGGTCGAACAGGTCGAGCACCGTGCCGCGCACGCCGGCCAGGCGCTCGAAGTCGCGCATCGCGGCTGCGTCGACGTCGATGCCGCCGAGGCAGCGGAACCGCGCCTGCAGGTTGCCGACGCGGGGCTGCGCGCGGTTGAAGCCCTTGGCGCCGCCGCCGAGGCCGGCGAAACAGTGCCAGTGGCGGATCTCGACGGGCGTCATGCCGGCACGCTCCAGCGAGCGCCGAGGTCGACCGCAGCGCCGCCGCGCAGCACCAGCGCGCGCGCCGCCGGCGCGGCCGGAAGGCGCGGCATCTCGCACCAGGCGACGATGCCGGTGATGCCCTCGCCCTGGGCGTTGACCCACAGCGGGCCGTCTGCGTCGTCGCCGACGTAGGCGCCGAGCTGGCCCTCGGGGCTGCTGGCGTCGAACACGATGACGTCGGTGTCCGCGTCCGGCATCTCGGCCGGCGGGTAGTGCAGGGACAGCGTGATGGTGCTCAAGCGTTTTCCTCGGTGGCGGGCCATCACGGCCCACATGCAGTTCTCGGCGCTCGTGTCGCACCCCAGGCACTGCCCGGGCGGACACGAGCAGGGCTCGGCCACGTCAGTGCGTCGTGGTGCTGGCGCCGGTGCCGGCAAAGGCGGCCGTCGCGGCGTCAGCCTTCGCGGCGTCCTTCTTCTCGCGCGCAGCCGCGACGCGGGCGATGTGTTCCTGCGCGGCGTCGCTCGCCTTGGTCATCTCGGCCGTCGAGCTGCCGGCGGCCAGCGCGGCCTTCGTCTGGGCCTTGCCGCGCTCGGTGCGCGCCGGGCGCTCCTCGCCCTTGTGCGGGACCTTGGGGCCCGGGTCGCCCTTGACGCGCGCCACCGCGGCGCGCTCCGCCGGGCCCGGCTTGCGCGGCGCGGCGGCCGGCGGCGGCGCATCGTCGTCGTCGCTGCCGGCCTGGTCCTCTAGGTCGCGCTGGTGCACCTCGGGCGGCGTCATGCGCATGGGCATGGTCTTGCTCTTCATCGAGCCCAGCTCGCCCAGCATCACCTTGGACACGTCGGGCGACTCGAGCGAACAGCCGGCCACCACGGTGCCGCCTTCCTTGAACTGCAGCACCCAGTCGCTCAGGATGCAGTCCTTGATCAGCAGGTTCGACTCCTTGCGGCCGGTGCCGATCACGATCTCCGTCGTGTAGCCGGTCATCTCGAAGGTCAGCGGCAGCTTGGCGATCTTGGCGCCGAGCTGCGTGAGGCGGACGGACTTCTTCGGCTCCACGCCCTCGATCTCGCTCTGCGCGCTGCGCGTCTCGGTGGGCGGCTCGTACACGAACTCGGTGAGGTGCGCGCCGAAGTGCTCCAGCGTGTCGGGCGGCAGCTGCATCTCGAGCTTCAGCTTGACGCCCGGCTTCTCGTCGGGCTTGCGGTTCTTCTGGCTGAGGGTGATGACGTTCTTCACCTTCACGTCGGTGGCATTCGACAGTGCGAACATGGCTCGTAGCTCCTGGTGGTTGTAGGTCAGACGGTGTGGGTGCCTTCGACACCGCGGCGCATGCGGGCCAGCGTGCGGCTGTGCAGCCAGTGCTGGGCTTCCTCCAACTTCGTCAGCGCAATCGCGTTCTCGCGGCACGCATACGGGCCGGCCTGGAAGGACCGGAGGCGGTCGATCACGATGGCGATGAGCGCTTCGTGCGTGACACCGTTGACGCCCTTCTCCGGGATCGGCCCGTTCTGGAAGAGGATGTCGGCCATCTGATAAGCCGGCCCGCTGTTGCTCTCGTTCGTCGAGCTGTTGAAGCCGCCGACGGTGTACAGGTGGCTGGCACCGCCGGCGCCGGGCTTGTCCACCACGGTGATGGTCAGCAGATCGTTGGCAGGGTTCACCTTGTGGTCGTGGATCGTGCGCATGTGGGTTTCCTGGTGGTGTGGTCAGTAGGGGCG
>Ga0116143_10004930_pt1 | contig 12395 bp, 5 predicted proteins | sample AD_UKC034_MetaG_FD_89745 | JGI IMG/M metagenome (GOLD analysis project Ga0116143, IMG submission 89745) | Active sludge microbial communities of municipal wastewater-treating anaerobic digesters from USA - AD_UKC034_MetaG | ecosystem: Engineered > Bioreactor > Anaerobic > Digestate | place: USA...
CCTGAGGTGGAAAGTGCAGCGGTAAAATCTTCCTCCCTGATTTGGGTGTTAGGATGAGTCTCCAGCAATTTATTGGTCGCATTCAGGATGTCCCAGCGGGCACTATAATTGAGTGCCAGGATCAAAGTCATCCCATCGTTGGAGGAAGTCTTTTGTATGGCTTCCACCAGTGCCGTCCTGGTAGCCGAAGGCAAACCTTCCAGATTGCCTATTGCATGAAGACGAATGTTGTTATCGAGGAGGGTCAGTAATTCCTTTTTGATGGTGTCGACCAAAAGGCCCATAAGACCTTTCACTTCCATTTCCGGTCGATTCCAGTTTTCGGTGGAAAATGCATAAAGAGTCAGGTATTGTATTCCCAAAGAACCGCAGGCTTCTGTTACTTCCCTGACAGATTTCACGCCATTGTGATGACCAAACAGTCTGGGTTGACCGTTTTTTTTGGCCCAGCGCCCATTGCCGTCCATAATCACCGCAACGTGCTGTGGCAGCCTGGATTTGTCGATCTGCTCTAGTAGCCTTTCGTCCATGTCAGGGCAAAATTAGCAATAATTACAGAGCAGAAGCCTGGCAGAGATTCATCAGACCTCTGCTTCTTCTATTTTGGAATCCTCCTGAGGCTTTTCATCTGAAACGTGCTGGCCTGTGAAAGGGACAGGTTCTGCCATTTTGTCTTTGTGGAAAGGGCTCGGACCAATCAGTCTTTCCACATCGGATTTCAGCAAAACTTCTTTTTTCAGCAGTTCCGTAGCCAAAACTTCGAGTTCGGTTCTCTTTTCAGAAAGTAACTTTTTCGCCCTTTCATATTGCTCATCGATCAGTTTTCTGACTTCCTCATCCATGAGTTTGGCAGTTTCTTCGCTATACGGTCTTTGGAATCCTTCCTGTGACATGCCGTGGAAGGAGACATTTCCAACCTTTTCGTTCATTCCAAAAACTGAGATCATGGAATAAGCCATTTTAGTTACCTGATCCAGATCAGATTGAGCTCCTGTTGAGATCTTGTCAAAACTGATTCTTTCAGCTGCCCTTCCTCCCATCGTCATACAAATCCTGTCCAGCATCGCTTCGGTACGGGTGATGTATTCTTCTTTGGGAAGATACTGGGCGTAACCCAGGGTGCCGATTCCCCTTGGCACGATAGTCACTTTGACCAGTGGACTGGCGTAGGGCAGGTACCAGCCACAGATGGCGTGACCAGCTTCATGATAGGCTATCACTTCTTTTTCTTCGGGAGAAATCAGTTTGTTTTTCTTTTCGAGTCCGCCGATGACCCTGTCCAGGGCATAATTGAAGTCGTCGAGTTCGATCTCCTGTTTATTTCTGCGGGCTGCCACTAAAGCCGCTTCATTGCAGACGTTTGCGATGTCTGCACCTGCGAACCCGGGGGTCATCTCTGCCAGAATTTCGGGGGTGACCTTCTCAGACATTTTCAGTTTCTTGAGGTGTACCTTGAAAATCTGCGCCCTTCCTTTTAAATCAGGGGGATCGATGGAAATTTGCCGGTCAAACCTGCCTGGTCTCAAAAGAGCCGTATCCAGGATATCCGGTCTGTTGGTAGCTGCCATCAGGATCACACCCTTGTCAGTAGAGAAACCATCCATTTCTACCAGGAGCTGGTTCAGGGTATTTTCCCTTTCGTCGTTGCCGCCCTGCCACTGGGTTTTTCCCCTGGCACGACCTACTGCATCAATTTCGTCGATAAAGACGATACAAGGAGCCTTTTCACGGGCCTGACGGAAGAGGTCTCTCACTCTGGATGCTCCGACACCGACAAACATTTCCACGAAATCGGAACCTGAAATGGTAAAAAAGGGTACCGCAGCTTCTCCTGCCACAGCTTTTGCCAGGAGGGTTTTACCGGTTCCCGGAGGGCCTACCAACAGCACGCCTTTGGGAATTTTTCCTCCCAGTGAGGTATATTTTTTGGGGTTTTTCAGGAAATCTACCACTTCCATCACCTCCTCTTTTGCTTCTTCGAGACCTGCTACGTCTTCGAAGGTCACATGGGTGTTGATGTTCTTTTCAAAGAGCATCGCTTTGGACTTTCCGATATTGAAAATCTGTCCACCGGGTCCTCCTGCACCCCCACTCATTCTGCGCATAAAGATCATCCAGATACCCAGGATAATGAGGAATGGAAGAACAAAGGACAGGATCGGGCCCAGCCAATTTTGTTTCTCCACGTAATTGATGTCCAAAGGGACGGCCATTTTTTCGTTTAGCTTGTCCACTTTCTGGGCAAAATTTTCGATCGGGCCCACATTAAAATGATAATGGGGCTTTACGCCGAGTGCCGAAATGGTGGCATCCTTGTAGGCTTCCTTGGAGAGGGATTTTTCCTTGATATAGATATAGGCAGTCTTGTTGTTGGTGACCTCCACCTTATCGATATCCCCTTCCATGGCCATATGTTCAAACCGGCTGAAGGCGATGGGTTCTTTGGACGGATTGGCCAGGTAAAAGAAATTGATGCCTATGATCGCCAGAAAGAGAATTCCGTAGATCCAGTATGTGTTGAACCCACCTCCCGATGTGGGTTTTTTCGGTTCGTTGTTTTCCTGATTTTCCATATAAATAATTTTATTAGGGTAAGTGTTCGGTATCAGATTTACAAACGTAAAAAGTCTGTAAAGGTTATTTCAAAAGGGAAAATTTGAGCCAGAATCAGAGGTTTTGGATCTCTGTGAACTTACCGTCACTCCATAATTCTTCGAGATCGTAGTACTGTCGAGTTGCTTTGTCGAAGACATGCACCACTATGTCGAAAAAATCAACCAGCACCCATTTTGCACCCAATTCGCCTTCGATATGGCTGGCCCGGAATGAAGTTTCTTCCTTTACCCTTCTCGCTACATTACCGGCAATGGCTTTTATCTGGGTAGAACTTTCCCCTTCGCAGATGACAAAGTAACGAGCAGGTGCATCCGGAATGTGACTGAGGTTGATCAATACGATGTTTTTACCTTTGATGTCCTGTATAGCATCTACAATCAGGTCCAATAAAGCGCTCTCCGTACCGGTTTGGGATTTTGTTTGTGATTTGGTCTGTATCAGAATAAATAATTTAAGTTTATAAACAAGGCAAAGTTATCAACAGATGTCGAGTTATCAAAATCCACCCTTTCGCTTCCTGCATTTAAAGGTCACGGGTTCAACAAATGACGATGCTCTGGAATTGGCCTCAAAAACCGCTCCATCTGATGGTTTTTGCCTATTTACTGACTTCCAGACAGGAGGCAAAGGACAATATGGCAGAAAATGGCAGAGCGAAACAGGAAAAAACCTGCTGGCCAGCTATATTTTTCAAACCTCTTTTCTTAGACTGGAGGACATATTTTGTCTTCACCTCATGGCTTCCCTATCTGTCTACCATCACCTTGCATCACAAGGCGTTGAGGGATTGAAGATCAAATGGCCCAATGATCTGTTGGCCTCTGGTCAGAAAATAGCGGGCATCCTGATCCAGAATTCCATGAGAGCCCATTCTCTGGTACACACCATCGTAGGGATTGGCATAAACCTCAACCAGGATCAATTTTCAGATGGACTCGAGGCGGTTTCCCTGAAAATGCTGACAGGCAAAGAAAGTGACCTCTCTGCTCAGGCAGAAAGCCTCTATTACCAGCTCATGCAGCGTTTTGAACTCATTCGGTCGGGTCAATGGATGGAAATGCTTCCCGAATACAATGATTTGTTGGCCGGAGCAGGTTCCCTGGCAGCATGTGAAACCAGCGAGGGGAATTTATTTCAGGCGACGCTCAAATGGGTGGATCGGGAAGGCAAACTATGGTTGGAGTCTGAAGGGAAGCTTCAGTCCTATTCTTTCGGGTCACTCCGGATCAGGCTATTGGATCAAAATCAAATATAGAGTAACGAATAATTCCCTTTCCCTTCAGGTCATACTTACCTTGGAGGCATATAAAAAGAATCCGCTGTCAGCATGACACTGACAGCGGATGTATGTTAGAATGGGATTATTTACCGAATCATTGTGCAGAAAGCACCATTTTCCTGGTGGCCGAATGGGCACCTGCATCCAGTTGAACGTACAGCACACCGGTCAGTCCGTTGAGTTCATCGCGGCTAATGGTCAGGGAGTTCATGCCCTTGAGACCATCTATTTCCCAAATCCGGATGAGTTTTCCCAAAACATCGTAACAGCTGAGTTTTACAGGACCATCCTGAGGCAGATGGAACCTGACTTCTGTCGATGTGGCAAAGGGGTTGGGTTCATTCTGGAATAGTTCAAAACCATTGGATGGCAGCCCGAAATTGCTCAGGCTAATGCCGTACTTTCCTTCCCGGCTGTCATAAGCTTCTGCACGGGTTGGATGGTTCAGAATTTTAATTCCGCTAATCTCCGATGTCTTTTGGGCTGACCTGAATTTTATCACAAACAGATCGGTTTCAGATGAAGCCGTCAATCCATGAATCAGATCCGGGCTGTCCCAGCTCAATGTTATGATTCCTTGCTCCACTGTCTGCAGACCGAGGTGTGAGGATGACAGGGATAATAGAGAAGACTCCACCCCATCAAACTCCATGGCGGACGGATCGAATTGCAGGGTAAATTGCATTCCGGTTATATCCCTGAAGTTAGGACTTCTGAAGGCAATCTTTTGAATTTCTTCTTTTTCGGAGGTAAGTCTCACCGCGTACAGGTTTAATTCTGATCTCGATCTTGGAGTTTGTCCACTCAGTGTCCTGGCCAGGGCATCACCTGTCACATCACCGGTTTTGATGGTGATGAAGTCCAGCAATAACTGTTGCTGGGACAAAGTGATCTCTGCATGATCCGGAGCTCCGAATGGCACAGCAGGATTCTCAAATCTATGTGCGGAGGGCACAAAGGACCAGCTGTCTGACTTGTTGAATTCAGCCTGAATGCCCAGGATCAATTTTCTGATCTCGGAGATGTCTGCCGCGGTAATGCTGGAAGATCGGTTTACGTCTGCTGCAAGCAGGCGGTAAGGATCATCGATCTGCTGTAAACCCAGAATATGTTTTTGAATTTTCACAATATCCTGTGTGCTGACTCCATTGAGCGGATCATCCTTGCGCACAGGTTTGATCTGATAAGTCGTAAACAAGGCCAGATCAGAAAAGGCATAGGGACTTCCATTCATTTGTCGCAGCATTTGGCCATTGTTGTACAAACTGATCTCTACCGGAGAAGCTTCTTTTCCTTCGCTGGTCCTGATCAATCCGGAAATCCTTCCCTTGGATGATCCTACATTGGGACAGGTGTTCAGATTGTCCTGGATCACGATCAGTGATTTGCAATAGTCCCTGTTACCAGCTTCGTCTTCAACCCACATTTCCACTTCAATTACGAGTTCATCATTTATTTTGGCATCCACGAAATCCTTGCAACAAACCGTGATGGCTGGTTTTGAACTGTCGCCATTGAAATAGAATTTAAGCTTGTCTGAAGGTGTACAGTTGTCGAAACTGGCTACATTCAGATCAGAGGCCCAAATATCGATACATCCTGTAGAAGGCATGGGAACCGTTATGATGGCGGTATGGCAAACCGGAGTAGGTGCTTTACAATCCCTTATCTCAAAAATTTTGGTACAGGTTCCGATATTCCCACAACCATCCCCTACAAACCAGGTGATGCGGTGAGTGCCGATGGGATAGATGCCACTTGCATCAAATGGGTTACCAGGAAAATCGGCACCGGGATTGTCCCGGAAGGCCGCTTTTTCACCAGCCAGGTACTGAAGTCTGGTAAGGCTTCCCACCCGGTAGTCGTAGCCACCGTATGAGCCCACTCCGTCGTTGTACAAATCGATCTTGTATTCCCAGCTCAACCAATCCGGAGGAGAACAAAGATCAGAAGCACTGGCCGTAAGAGTAATGTGCGCTTCGCAAAGGCCGGACTGGCTATTTTTTTCAGCAAGCTCACATGGCCCTGACTGACAGGTGACTTCAGGAGCAGTGAGGTCATGTACCACGATCACCTGCACTCTTTCCCATCTGCCTTTATTTGGATTGACATTTGGATCGTATTGACACCAATCTATCACCACCCATTTTCTGAGCACTTTGTAGCAGGCATCCGTTTCGATGGAATAAATATCGTCCTTGTAGGTGATGACGATCAGGGAACAATGATCCTTGCCACGGTTCACAATTCTAGGTCTGCCCAGCAACGGATTGTCCGGACTGATGTCAGAGCCGCAGCCTTTGAGTTCCACAGGTTTGTTTTCACATATGCCATATGGCCAAACCACATCCGAACGCGTGGTATCATTGCAGAACTGGTAATCCACGTAGAAGGGATCACAGTTGACTACCCAGATGTTTTGTGTGCCGCTCACTACAGTACCGTTGGGTCCGTTTACTGAAAATATTCTTCGAATGAGACCTTGACCACATTCCCTCTGGTCCACCACCGTGATTGATACAGTGGAGCCGCATGCACTCAGGATGTAACCATCCAATCCCCAATCCAGGCTATATGTTGAATCCGGATGCGCATCCTGATAATATTTTCCAAACAGATCGCAGGCTAATTTTCCTACCGTGCCGGGGCGTGCACCAGGATAACCTGTCAATGGGTTGGGTTCGCAATAAGCTACGCAAACCTTATCTTTCGTTTTAATTTCCTTTCTCCATTCCAGATCTGGAGAAACAGTGCCAAAAATTTGGTTGTCTATTTTATCCAGCTCATTGATATCAAACCAGAAATCGCAGCTGACCACTACATCTGAAGGGGGCACCAAGACAGGAGTAGCCTTATCCTGGACTTCGACCTCCACCATGCAGTCAGAATATCTTCCATAGAGATCCCCTCCTGCCAGCAATCTGGATGGATGGACCGGACCGTCTCCCGGGTAAACGTCAAACACCCTGAAGACAACCATGACGTTTTTACCTAAGTCACCACAGCAAAACTTCACGTGATCGTCAAAATACACCTGGTTGCCGTTTACATTAAGATCGTCATCCCCGTTGGCACCGCTGCAGGAAACCGTATTGTCTGCAGTGGACCCATTGAGGGTACCGAGCAGTTCCTCCATTCGGATCGCTTTGAAAAAGACTTCTTCGGCGCAGTTATCAAATGACCCGTCATCAAATGACTTGACAAAAATTTTGGTTACAGATCCCCCCTTGTCCGGTGTAGGGATCAGGGTCACTACGGTTTTGGTCTGACAGATAGCCTGCGGTGGAGTAAAATCGTACACATGCAATTCGATCTGATGTCTTGTTTCGTTTCCACAGCAATCGTATGCGATGATCCAGGCGTTGTGCCAACCTTCCGGTATATCCACGACGACAAAACCGGTCTGACTGTTTCCAAGCACGGTACCCTGCTCTACTTCGACTGTGTAGTCGATCTTGTTGCTGCAGTTATCAGTCAACCAGGGCACAGCTACATCCCACCTTCCGCTACATACCCAGGGATCCATGGACACATTCAGCGTATTGGGATAAATAACCTGAGGACCTTTCTTGTCCAGGATCTTGATGATCTGATCATGGGTGCGTACTTCTCCGGAGCACCAATCGATCATCGTCCATCTGCGCAATATTTTATAACATCCTGAAGTCCCCGGATCACAGGCACCCGAGGTGATGTCAAAAATCAGGTCTTCATAGGCAGTGGCGATATTGTGGCATCCAGTGGAACCCGGTCGTCCTGTACCCAGCCACATAATGTGCGTGTTGGGAGCCCAGCACGCAGCTCCTGCAGAGGACCAGGCCGGGTGGGCAGGATAAAAGACCGGATCAGGATTGGGGTGTCCAAAATTTGGATTTCCCGGATCGCTGATATCATTCCATCCCAGTATTCTAGGCAATCTTCTTTCTCCATAAATGTCCGGCAGCCCCGGATTGGAAAGCCAGTATGCTGAATCCAGCAAATAACCGTCCACACATTGTGGCGAAGAGCTCAGGTGTGGCGTAATATTTTTATTGCGATCGATTCTTTCGTCACAAAGCAAACTCTGTTTATCTGAATCATCAAAATCAGAAGGCAAGCTAATGTTGTCCAGATTTCCATTCAAAATGGTGATGAATTGTATACAAGTTGAGGTCTTACCGAAATCATCGGTGGCTTTCCAGGTTCTTTTGATGAGGGCCTGATAATTTTGGAAGCAGGAACCGCGCGTGATCTCGTCCATGTAATCAAGCGTGAATCCTCCGCAATTTTCCTGAACGTCAGGTATGCCCGTGATTTTTGGAAGTGGTTCCATTTCGCAGGACAGGGTAGTATGATTCGGACAGGAAATGGTCGGTGCCAATTTATCTTCAACGGTGGCTTTGCCCCAACAACTGTTTCCGGTGCGTGGATCCGTCACTGTTATTTTAAGCTCTTTACCGATTTCTCTTCTGTCAATCTGGGTTCCTGGTTTAATTGGATCGCGATCGATAAACGGACCGCCATTCCATAGTTGAACTTTTACTTCGTAACTATCCCAACATCCATATGGCCCTCCAGTCAGGATCCATTCTGCCGTAATGGTGGCCTCGCAGTTTTCATCCAGGGAAATTTGAATTCCCCCCCTGCAGGCAAGTTCCCTTATCGGATTTTGGAATTCTATGACCTTGATCTCAGAGCAACAGGTGTTGATCCCGCCCCCTTCGTCGATTACTACATAGCATATATTATGGGTTCCGATAGGAATGAATCCTCCGATCTGATAAGTATTGGAGTCCAGAGTGTTGATATAGGGCTCCTGATCGCAAAGAGCGGCAGTGATATCCGGTTTATAATCCAAAACTGCCTGGCACTCACCGGGGCCAAGGTATATTTCTAGATCCCGGCATACCACCACAGAGTTAAAGGTATCCCTCACTTCTACTGTAGACACGCAGGTACTCGAATTGCGACACTCATCATACACGATCAGAGTGACCTGATTCAGACCAATGTCATTACATCTAAATGTTGTCTTTGAAGCATCAAACAGTACCGGGATCGCTGCGGTACAATTATCAGTACTGCCATTGTCGAGTTGAGAAGGATCAATGGTGATGGCACCATTTGATTCGAGGTAAACCAGCAGATCCTGACAACGTGCAGTAGGAAGCTGGGTATCATTGACAGTGATCACCTGATTGCATTGACGCACATTGCCACAGGTATCTGTAGCTGCATAAGTTCGGGTGAGTGTATACCTGTTCATGCAGGTCTGGTTGCTGATGACATCAGACACAAATGAATTTACAACACCTGTATTGGCACAGTGGTCGCCGGACAATACCTGTGCGACATTTACTGGAGGTATATCTTCGTCACAGGTCACGGAAACATCTCTTGGGCAGATTATACTGGGCGCGATGCTATCGTGTACCCTGATGACCTGCACGCAACTGGCGTAATCCGTTCCTGCGATTCTGACGGAGTAGGTCCGGTCAATGTAATAGCGGTCGCGACAGCTCTGATCGCGTATCACATCTGATACGTGGACGACCGATCCGCCACAGTTGGAACTGAAAACAATGGATCCAGGGTTGGGTGCAGGTACGTTGATCGCACATTCCACTGTCGTATTGGAAGGGCAGGTAATACTTACACCGGAAGGTATGCAAGGATCTGAAACACAAAAATCAGAGAATGTGCCATCTCCATTTATTTCTACGTTTATAAAATAAGTGGTTCCAACCAACAAGCTCACGGTTGCAGTCTCTGTTGTACCTGCGGAGCCGTTGTGACAGGTACCGCCTGCACTACAAGAAGTGTGGACAAAAATGACCGGATTCCGGCCTGATGGTCCGTTGGCAGTAAGGGTATAGATACCTGAAGTGGAGGGAGTGAACCTGAACCACGCAGCCCTAGTGTTGGAACATCGGGTATCTGTAAAGGTATTATCCAATGAGAAAGAACCGCTGCAATCTCCCGCATCGATAACCGTGGCATTTGCACAGGAATTTCCCTGAGCTTTCAGCGAGGTTTGCGATGACAAAAGAAGGCAGACAACAGATGTAAAAAAACTCAATCTGCCGACAATGCCCAATCGGCCCATACCCCAAATCGAAATTTTCGAGCCTCCCTGAAAGGAGGATTTTCCTGGATTCATATATACTAAGTTTATCAAAATCAAGCCGTGGTAACCTGATAAAACCTGGTATAATGAACCGCCAACCTAAGAATTCAGAATGCATGAAGCAATTCGGATATCTGAAGAAGGAGATCTTTAAAAATGAGAAACGTACGTGTGCAGAAGAGCCCGCATCGTAAGCCCAGAATTTATCAAGATACTCTGAGCTTGAGCTTTGGAAGGGTAAAAGTATCAACTAGTCTCTCACTTGCACCTACCCTGGACACTCATGCAATTTATTTTTTTAATTATCATGCTTAATCCATTCAAAATAGAATTCAAACAGATAAAATATACCTTATATCAACAAAAAAAAATTATGTCAGCACTGAAATAAATTGAAAAAATCAGGGTTTTGCAGGGATATCAATTCTTTCAGATTTAAGGATATCCGCACATTTTTTCCCTTCTTTCATCTTTTTGTTCTTTACATCCTCCATAGCCTGATCAACCCTGGATCGCAGCAGGACGGATCGTTCTATCATCAGGTTGGAAGGCCTCTGATTTCCACCGGCGACATTGCCGTATGCTTCAGAGATCTCCTCCCTTAATTTGGTTTCATCTGCAAATACAGATTTCTGTTTGGTAGCCAAAAGTGTGGATCTGAGTGTCTCCAACTGATCGCGGTAAGTGGTTGCCACGATTTTGTTTTTTTTGTTTTTTATTTTTGGAATGGCCTGGTTATACAGATTGATCTCATTTTGTAATTCTTCCACCGTTCGTGCCAGATCTTCGTGCATCCTGTAATAGCGCATGGCAATTTCATGTTGAAGTTTTCTGTCCTCCAGGTTGTAGTTTTTCTCGTCCTCATGCAAAAGTGTCAAGGTATCTTCAATTACTTTGTTGCCAGCAGTCAGTTTTAGTTTGTAATTGCCCGGTAAAACCTGAGGCGCAGTAAAACCTCCGAAATCCAATTTGGCACCTCCTTCTGCTACCCGTGGCGGTTTCATGCGATAGTTCCAGTAAACTTTATTTATTCCTTTTCTCTTACTTGCCGGTATGGTCTGCACAAGCTTACCTTCCATATCAAAAACCTCCAGTTTGGCTTCGCCGCTCATCATTCTGTCTTTCAGATAATATTGAAAAGCAGGAATGGATTCCGGATTGGGTGCGTTCCAACCTCCTGAAAAAGGACTGCCGCCACCATATTTTCCATCCGAAATAACCCTTGATTCCAACGGAAACAAATAGACATCCCTCTCTGCGATTTCTTTGGACATCATTCTCCAAACAGAGATATCATCGATCACATAGATTCCTCTACCGTGTGTACCGATGATCAGTGCATTTTCGGAAGGATGAATTTGGATGTCTCTGACCAGAGCATAATCCGGAATGTTGTTTTTCATCCGGAACCAGCTGAGTCCTCCATCCAGACTGGTGAACAAGCCACTCTCCGTTCCAAGGAAGAGCAGGTTTTCATTGACCCTGTCCTGTGTTATTTTGTGGGCAAAGCCAGTGAATTCAGAGCTGGTAATTCTCGACCAGGTTTTTCCGCTGTCTGTGGTTTTGATCAAGTAGGTATGATGGTCTCCGTAAGCATGGTTGTCCAGGGTGGCGAATGCGGTCTTCACATCAAATCTGGAAGCCTCTATGCTGCTTACCCAGGTTTGAGCGGGAATGCCCAATTGTGCATATGCTGCGCTGGTATTCTTCCAGGTTTTTCCTCCATCCATGGTAATTTGCAGATTGCCATCATCGGTACCCACCCAAATGACATTTTCGTCGAGAGGGGATTCTGCTGCAGTAAAAATGGTACAGTGATTTTCGGCACTGGTGTTGTCGGCAGAAAGCCCGCCTGATTCTTCCTGGTTTTGTTTTGATTTATCGTTGGTGGTAAGATCCGGTGAAATGCGAACCCAGTTTCTGCCCTGATCGGTTGATTTAAACAGGTACTGCGCACCCACGTACAGATTCTTCTTATTCTTTTGGCCGGTGATGATTGGAGTGTTCCAGTTCCACCGAAGTTTTTCTTCTTTGGGGGTTTGCATTGGCTGAATAGGCCAAGTTTTGAAACTGTTCAGATCAATGCGGGCCATGTGGCCTCCCTGGTATTCAGCATATGCAATATCCGGGTCGGATGGATCGGGAACGGTCCAGAATCCATCTCCCCAGTATAAAGTCTTCCAATCTCCATTGGAAATGCCTCCTGGTTTGGCTGAAGGTCCTATCCAGCTTCCATTGTCCTGCAAGCCTCCATAAATATTGTAGGGAGTTTTGGTGTCTACCGCGACATGATAGAACTGACCCACCGGCAGATTGTGACAAAATGTAAAGGTAGCTCCCCTGTCATTGCTGATGTAAACACCGCCATCTGTCCCAAGGACCATATGGTTGGTA
>Ga0116143_10004933_pt1 | contig 12386 bp, 7 predicted proteins | sample AD_UKC034_MetaG_FD_89745 | JGI IMG/M metagenome (GOLD analysis project Ga0116143, IMG submission 89745) | Active sludge microbial communities of municipal wastewater-treating anaerobic digesters from USA - AD_UKC034_MetaG | ecosystem: Engineered > Bioreactor > Anaerobic > Digestate | place: USA...
AACCTCCGCCAAGGTCAGCTCGGAGACCTCCCCCACCCCGTCCGTGGTGCGCTGGACGGAGCTGTCGTGCATGAGCACCAGCGCGCCGTCCACCGTGTGGCGCACGTCCAGCTCCACCAGGTCCGCGCCGACCGCGGCCGTTGCCCGGATGGCGGCCAGGGAGTTCTCCGGCTGCTCCCGGTGGTAGCCGCGGTGGGCCACCACCAGGCGCTGGGTGCAAGCGTCCGAGGTCAGGCAGTCGAAGGCGGACAGACGCTCGGCCTCGTCCGTCCCGGACCCACACGCGGCCACAAATCCCAGGCAACCGATCCAGGCGAGAGATCGGACCGACAAGACCATGGAAACCTCCAAGCGATGCCACCCAAAGTCTAGCCCTACGATCGCGGGATTGGAACCGGAGACCTCCCCAAGGTCGGGACCAGCAAGAGGATGGCAAGATCGGTGCCTCAGATTGTGGGCTAATGTGCTGGGCCGGCCCAGAAGAGCCGGAAGAGGAGTCGGGGTTCTGGAAAGTGCCTCCTCGAGGTCCTGAACCAAGCGCTGAATGAAGCGGCTGCAGGGGTATCCCCTGCCCTGCCGCAGGACCGTGAGGTCCAGCGGCGGCTCCTGGGCCCTCCCCGCCTTCGGGCCAAGGTGGTATTGTCCAGGCCCATGAGGTCAAGAACCCTCGGCACACTGGTCGCCCTCGTTGCCCTCGGGCTTGGGTCCTGCGCTCCGCACGCGGCGGCGCCGCGGCGCCTCAGTGCTGGTCGTTCTGGTGTTCGGCACGGCCCGCCGGCCGCACCCTTGGACCCCAGGACCACCCTGCGGGTGCACTTCATCGACGTCGGGCAGGCGGATGCCATCCTCCTCGAGTTCCCCTGCGCGGCCATGCTGGTCGACCTCGGGGCCGAGAAAAACAGTCCCCCAGCCAGGCGGTCCCCAAGCGGGCCGCCGGGGGCCGCTGCGCTGCTCACCGGGGATGCGGTGAGCGCTACGCGGGCCTTCGACGGGGTCGAGGCCCTGAAAGAATACCTGGACGCATTCTTCGACCGCCGCCCGGACCCTGAGCACAGAACGGCTTGGCCTGCCTGCTGCGGCACGGGCCCCCGGCCTGCGCCGGGCAGCCTCGACGCTGCGCTGCTCAACATGGCCTCTGCCATGCTTCCGCTGCTCTCTCCTCGTCTGCGCGGCTCGGCTCGGGCTCCCGCGCCTCGCGACGACACGTCAAGCCGTTCGGTGCTCTGACCCCACCCTCCAGATCTTGACGATCACCCACCCACACATCGACCACGTCCGCGGAGTCGGTCTGCTCCTGGACCCCAGCTCGCCGTTCAAGGTCGCCAACATCATCACCAACGGGCTCGAGATCTCCTCAGCTCCTCACCGCTTCTCTCCGCTGGTGGTGATGAGCCAGTGTGGGAATCTTCAACAGGAGTCCAATGGCCTGATATTCAGTTACACCTAGTTACATTTGTAACGAAGTGTTTGTAAATGCATCTTGACTTTCTTGGATCCGGTGTGGTCCGCTCTGGGTGGAACTCGATCGAACATGAACCGGGTGGAGTGCTTCGGGATGAGCACCTTCCGACTCCAAGTGCTGGGCGTCTCCCGCTTGAGGGGTAGGAGATCTCGTTCCGTTGCCTTCGTCGGTTTTCAGAGGGCTCGCGCTCCACCTCCGTGGTGAAGCACGCTCCGCTTTAGGACCGCAGTAGCCAATGAGCAAGGTGATTGTGAACCCTGCAATCGCCTGCCGCTGAAGCGTGTATACTGAAGGGCAATGAGGGCCTTTCCGCTATTATCTGGGAAGTGAACTGCTGATGAAGACGCCATCGCATACGACCAACTACGCGATCCTCATGGCCTGTCTTCTGGCAGCCTTCTGCTCAGCTTGCGGCGAGGAGCGGACGCCTTTTCGCCTTCTCGCCGAGCTACACGGTCCTGGATACGACTTCATCCGAGAGATCGCCGTGGACGGCCAGGACGACACCTACATTCTGGGCGACTGCTCGCTAACCTGCACTCTCAGCACCATCGCCGGGGAATCACGGATCCTCGAGGTGGATCCGACAGACATCGTGGGACCTGGCCATGACATCTTCGTTGCGCGCCTCGACCGTGAAGGCCACATCGCCTGGTTCTCCACTGGTCGTGGTCCTGGCATTGAAGTCGGTTTTGATATTGCTGTCTTGCCGACAGGCAAGATCGCGGTTGTCGGCACCTTCTCCCACGACATGACGTTCGAGGGCTCGGATGGCAATACGATCAGAATCGCCGTAGGAGAAAAGGAGCAATCGTTTGTCGCGGTGCTGAATCCAGAAGGGGTTTTCGAATGGGTACTTCCTCTGGAATCCGACACCACAAAGGCCTAGCGTCTCAGGCTTCTCGGATGGTTCGATAGCAGCGTCTGGTAGCTTCCGTGGCACGATCACCGTCCCGATGAAAGACGGGAGCGAGGCAACGATTGATTCGACTGACGGGGGTGATTACCTGCTCAAAATAACCCCGGATGGAAAGGCGGATTGGTGGGTTCTTGCGACTGGGCCCGGGAAAAACTTCACCCTCATGTCGAAGGTACTTCTCAACGACCGTGTGTTGTTTTCTGGGTACTATGATGCGACCACCCAGATCGCCAGGATGGGAGCTCCGCTGATCGAGTTCACCCCGGAAGGATACATGGATCTCTTCCTGCTCTCCCTGGACGCGGAAGGAGCCATGAACTGGTCCTCCACGAGCACCGGTGGACCTAGCAGCCATGCCTACTTCAACTCTGCCCAGCCTCTGGAAGATGGCTTCATCGTGGGTGGCGTGTACACCAACGGATTCGCCCTGACTGATTCCAGTTCGAGGACGACACCGATGCCCCGCTATGGCCGCCTCGACACCACGGACGCTTTCGTGGCGAGGTATTCGAATGATGGGTCCATCTCCTGGGTCGACACGTTCGGCGGCTGGGAAAGTGACCTGGAAAGAGCCGTGACTGGTCTTTCGGATGGCTCGATCGTGTGCGTGGGCCATGGAATCATGCAGGGGTTTTCCCTAGATCAACTCCGGACGGAAGAAGAACGTGACCAGGATGGGTTCATCGTCCGGATGGATGGGGATGGTCGCGTAGCCTGGGCGCATAGCTTCATCGGGGGAAACCAGCAGGATGCGCTCCTCGATGCGCATGCCTTCAGAGATGACACCGTAGTGATTGGGGCCGATTTCGTGGTCGAGACGACGGTGATAGGGCCTGATGGAACGGAAATACAGGTGCGCGGTGACGGTGAGAAGGATGGGCTGCTGCTCACCGTTGACCGAGAGAGAATGTAGTTCCTTACAGCCCATTCGCGTCGACTTCGGTGAAACCTCCGTCCTCCTCATGGCCGACCTGGAGGAAAAGGGGATCTCCACGCTCATGGACCTCATGGGCGACTCCAAGCTGCTCGACGCCGACCTCCTGAAGGTCGGGCATCATGGGAGCTGGAACGCGACCAACACCGACCTCCTTGCCGCCGTCACGCCCGACCTCGCCGTCATCATGATGGGCCGGAGCGACCGCGAGGTCGCCTGGTCCGCCTGGGCCTACGGCCACCCGAGAAGGGACACGGTCGAGCTGCTGACCGAGGCAGTGGCCCTGGATCGACCAACCGCCGTCGAGGTGCCTGTGGCAACCAAAGCCAAGCAGTTCGAGCTCATGCGGGTCGAGAAGGCGGTCTACGGCACCGGCTGGGACGGCACCGTCGTCATCGAGGCCGGGACCACGGGGAAGGCAAGAAGGGTGGAGTAGGCAGGGCTTGACCTGCTTTTTGCGCCCACAAGCTCGACGCCTTCCCGCTCCAACTCGGACGAACAGGCCTCTACCATGGCATCCCTGGATTTCAGTTCGAGGCATTCAACGTCTGTTTCGGTGAGCGCCGACAGAGCCCTCTCTGGGGCACTCTCTACGGCCAAACAACTCGAACTGGAGTTGACTGGTTCGTGGTTGTTCCATCACCTAGTTGACTATAGGTATTTCGCCCCCAGCACCATACCTCGGAATTCGTGTCGAGTGCACAAGTATGCACACCGCCCACGAAAACTCCTGTTGCATTGGTGATTCCCACGACCTGAACCGGCGATGAATGGTGAGTCGTGCTACCATCCCCAAGTTGTCCATAGTCATTTCTTCCCCAGCACCAGATCGTTCCGTCGCCATTCAGCGCACAGCTGTGGTCTCCCTGAGAATCCAAGTCAACCGCAGACGCCAAGTTGTCAATTTGCACGGGATCGTAACTAATCGCATTGGTACCATTTCCAAGCTGTCCGTAAGTGTTCATTCCCCAGCAGTATCCTGTACCGTCATCAACCAATGCACATGTATGTGCCCCACCAGATGCGACTGCAATAATGCCGCTCACTGCCGTAATTTCTATCGGAACATTGCTACTCACGGTCGTTCCATCACCCAACTGTCCTGCTATATTCCAGCCCCAACACCATAGGGTCTTGTCATTCAGCACTGCACAAGTATGGTCACCGCCACCTGACAGTTCTACAGCCCCAATAATCCCGTCTGCCTGTACCGGCGTAGCGAATGTGGATTGTCCACTTCCATTCCCCAACTGGCCCATGCTATTGCTGCCCCAACACCACACTGTCCCACCAAAAAGAATGGCACAGCTATGCAAACTTCCGGATGAAACATACTGTGCCTCCGTCAGCCCAACGACCTCAGTTGGAGAGTACCTGTCGAATGTCGTTCCGTCACCTACCTGCCCGCGATAATTAGAGCCCCAACAATATACCAATCCACCACTCAGGACAGAGCATGTATTGGCTGCATGCGCAGACATCATAACCGTTCCGTTGCTATCAACAATGTAAACTGGCGACGATCTATCGATGATTGAGCCGTCTCCGACTTGGCCAAATGGGTTGCCGCCCCAACACCATACAGAGTTATCCCTTCTTAGAGCGCAGGTGTGCGCACTGCCTGCGGTCACCTGCAATACCCCACATTCCTCAGGACAGGTGCCTAAAGTCTCCCCTGGAGTGCAATCCCCATCCCCGCAAGTGAAGTAGTACTGTCCAATACAGCTGCCATTCGTGCAATTATCCGGGCCCGTGTTCGGATCTCCGTCGTCGCATGACAGGGAATTATTGGTGTAGGAACACCCTACAATAGGGATGCAAGAGTCGTCAGTACAATAGTTCTGGTCGTCGCAATTGTCTGACAGAGAACTACTCGAGCACTGGCCTGCAACGCAGACCGGCACTCTCCAAGACAGCTCCTCACAGTAGTAATTACCGCACTCAGCTCCATCAGGTGCTTTCAGATCTTCAGGGCATTCCGCGCTCGAGCCGGAGCATGTCTCGGCCACATCGCATGGATCTCCTGCAGGTCGGCATTCGTAAGTGTACGGCTGCAACTGGTCACCTGGGCAATCGGAAGATACGCCATCGCATGTCTCTTCGATATCGCACGGTCCGCCTGATGTTCGGCAGGGATATCCGGCTGCAAACATGTCGTTTCGCGGGCAAATCGGATCGTTTCCGGTGCAATTGTCGGGGATATCACACGGACCCGCCGGCGGACGGCAAACGGTCTGGCTGTCTTCGTAGTTCGGTAGACAGTTTCCTAATCCGTCGCAGAAGTCTGGGTTGTCGCAGTCAGTGTCCGCCTGGCTGCCGCACGGAGTACCCAAGGGGTCGGCGCACCTATCATTCGATTCATCGCAGTGCTCGCAATTGGTCTGCGGGCAAGGGTTCGTTCCTGGCTGGCAAATGCCAGATAAGCATATCTCTGCGCCATTGCAGAACAAGCCATCGTTGCAGTCTTCACTCCGCCCGCAAAGAATGCAGTCGTCGCCATTAGGGACACCGCTGCATGTACCGCCAGCACATCGGTCACCGATGGTGCAAGCGATACCATCATCACACAGAGCCGTGTTGGTTGAGTAGGTGCAGATCCCGAGTCCAACACAGCTGTCATCCGTGCACGGATTTCCATCGTCGCAAGCAATTGAACAGACCTCACAGGTTCCATCCACGCATCGGCCCTCACTACAAGTTCCATCAGCTCTACAAGGGTATCCGACCACTCCGGCCTTCCTGCATATGCCCTCCAAACAATACTGCCCCGGATCGCACAGTTCATCCATGGTGCAGCTACGGTGGTCATCGCAATCGTTGCACCCCGAATCACAACGATAGCCGTCTTCTTCAGCGACCCACGTGCAGTGCTTCCCAATCATTCTGCAATAGATCGGGAAGATTTCTTCATTGACGCAAGTTACGATGATGTCATCCTTGCAGATGCTGTGGTGGTCAAGGTCGGAACAACTCTCTGCATCGGGCCCTAGATCGTCATTCAAGAATGAGCATCCAAACGAAGCACCGGCTAACCCCAAAAGACAAGTCGTCGCTGACAGTAGTTTGCTTGAGTAGCTCACGTCTCGTGCTCCTCTCGCTCAGAACAAAACTGAAGCTATCAGAACTCGTATGTCAGACCCAAGAGCGCCATGGGACCTGACATGTTCACTTCGAAGCCAAGAGGATAGCTCGCGCCATCGTACTTCACGGAAGACGGATTATTGAAGAACTGACGCCAGCCGAAATCGAAGGCGAGCGACCAGACCGGGTGCAGCATGATATCAAATCCGATCTCGAACTCCAACCCGTGCGCCAAGGCCGTTCCCGTTTGCTCGTCGCCGTTCACGTCCATGATCGGGGCATTGACGATCCCGAGCGCGTAGCGTAGGCCGAGCTTCGGCGCGAAGCGCCCCCAGAACCAGCGGATCTCGAAGCCCGGGTCGACGGATACCACAGCCAAGGGGACGTCGATGATGTAGGAGACACGCGTTGTCTGGTACAGCTCGGACACCGGAATCCAGGGAATGCGCCAGCGGACGTCGAGACCGATCCCCGCCATGCCCACAACGAGATCCAGGGTCTCGTCGCCGTCTCCCACGGCATGCGCTCCGTGGGTCACGGGCAGAAGTCCGGCGCGCAGACCGATCTGGATACCGACCAGCGGGTACTCCATCGCCTTGAGCAGGTCCATCTGGCTATCGTAGTCGGCAATGACCTCCACGTGGCTGGGGTTTGCCAGCCCGTCATTCCCGCCGAGGCCGATGTCGCAGATTCTGCCGAAGCCCTCCCATACGTCTGGGTCGCCCAGGCTGAACACGAAGGTGTCGCCCCGCCTGACTCCCTCGGCCTCGCCCACGCTGACGAATACCTCGTCGTCCTCGCGCTGGAGCATGGGGCTGACCAACCTGAAGTCCGGCAGCTTCGCCACAGCCACGCGGAGCTTCGCACCCGCCATCGTGAGGGACTGTTTGACCTTGAATACGTACCAGTCCAGTTCATCATCCTTAAGGTGGACCGGCTGTCGTCGTCCTGTGGCCTTGGTGATGAGGGAATCCACGGTGCCCTCGGTCTTGCCCTTGGAGTCCAGGGCGCCACCCAGGCTGAGCGCGCCATCGACCTTCTTCATCGCTTCTCGCGTGGCGATGTAGGTCATATCGTCGGCGAGGAAAACGCCTCGCTCCAACCAGCCCGGGATTTCTAGCTCGAAATCGGCATACTCCTTCCAGTCGCTGCCACGGACGTCCCAGATCTTAAGCGTCACCGGGACCACGATCGCTTCCAGGTTCTCCGACGTCTTCCCGGTCTTCTTGTCCTTGACCTGCTTCCACTCCTCGTCCCAGCCCTTGACCGCGAGCGAGAAGACGAAATCCGCGCCGGGCAAAGGCTTACCCTGGATGTCGGCTAAGGTCACCGGCTTGCAGGGCTTGACGTAGTCGATGCGCTTCATGCGCACGGTGTTGAGCAACGTGCGCCAGATGCCTTCGGCCGCCAACCAGCGGTGCCGCATCTTGTCACCCAGGGCCGGCTCGACCAGCGGGCCGATGAGCAGCGCGCGCGAACGCTTGAATGTGCCCTCGACATGCTCAACCTGGGCGAAGGCACTGGCGACCATCGGATCGCTGCACTCGGAGGGCTCCTCCACATCATCGTCCGTAGCGAAGAGCCCCGCGACGTCCTCGACCTCCTTGGGCAGCGGCTCCGCGCCCTGGACGAATTCAGCGAAACCCGGCGGCGCGGGGAGCCTGATGTAGCCGTCGGAGTCTCCAGCGTCGGACGACTCCAGCACCTCCGGTGCCTCCGCCGACGCGGACTTGGTGGCCACAGCGCGGTTGCTTCTGTGCCGTACCTCAGCCGAGGACAAGATGATTTCCAGATTTGACCATAAGCTCCTTCGAATTTCCTCGGGTGTTCCCTGGAACACTTTTCTCTCCACAACGAGGCGGTTTCCATCCGGCTGGATGAGCGTCAATTGCAGGCTGGGTCCCTTGGCCTGGTCCTCGAGGACCAGACCGAGCACGAAGTCCGCTTTGAGCTGGCGCAGCAGGCCGAGTGCACACTCCTCTTCGCCGAGACACTGTCGGGCCAGAACGTCATCGTCCTCCGGAAGTAGCGCCAACACGCTTGCGGTTGGAACCCAGCTCAATGCGGCGCGAGCGCTTGACCTCAGTAGGACTTCCCTAGAGAGCCCCTTGAGCAGGCCCATTCGTGATCTACGATCGAGCACTGCCACGAGCGCGCCCTGAAGGTTCTGTGGGCGCCCGCGGATGACCTCGGCTAGGGTGGCCGCACGTGCAACGCCACGGGCCATCGAGCGGCATTCCTGGTCACGTGAATCGAGACCCGTCTGCGGCACCTCCAAAACGAGGCACTCCGCCGCCAACCTTTTCGAGCCCTCAATGTCGCCCGCTCGCAAGGCTTTGTCGAACAGGACTTGCAGGCCAATGAGCTCAGCTCGCCACAACTCTCCAAGAAGTGAATGATTGGGGTCGTTCTCTACCGCACGCTGGCGCAACGCCTTGCCTGCATTGATATCCCCTGTCTCGAACGCATGCTTGGCCTCATCGATGAAGCCCTTGGCCGTGCAGGTCATGAGCTCCTCGAGGCGCTTGATCCCATGCTGGCCAAGGCTGGATGCTTTGAGTTCGAGGAAGCTGCGGCAGGCTCGTCCGTCCGCGACCGTGATCAAATCCGAAATGGTCTCATTGATCTCACCGATGGAGCGGGCTTGGGCAGCCAGGATCTCCAACCTGACCTGCTCCTTCCGGAGTACGTCGTCGATGTAGCGATCGATCTGAATTCGAGTAATGGAACTGCCATCCACGAACAGCTCAATCTCGCGCGCCGCCTGACCGGAGAGAATCTGCGCAGCAGGGATGACCGTGGGCACCGCGAGCTCGAGCCGACCCTCAGCGTCGGTTGTAATGGTGAAGCGAGCGCTGCCGGAAAGACCCCCGACAGGTTGCAGGGCCAGTGGCTTGCGGTCGCAAGTCTGGGGCTCGGAGGAGGCGATTCGCTCCTTGGGCTCCGAAGCCTCCTCGCTGTCTAGGGCGCGGACGGAATCGGTGATGGCCCAGGCGATCATGCCCGCGGCCAGGCCCAGCAGGCTCCCGCCGATGGCGTAGGCGCCGGTTTGGCCTACTGGATTCGAGGTCCAGTAGTCGTTGGGAGCAACATTTTGCGCGTCGATGGTAACCCAAAGCCCTGCGCCAAGGAGTGCGCCAGCGGCGCCCCACTCGAGCCCCTTTGCCCAATCAGCGCTGGTTCGCTCGATGAACTTCCGCTCCTGGATTACCTCAACGAAAAGCCGATCACACGTGTCCTCGCTCTCCAGCCGGCAAGTCACCGTCCACGAGTCGGTGATTCCTTCGCAAGCGGCAAAGATTTTGAGTTGCTGTTTGGGTTCGGAGAGCTTCTCGAACGACTGGAGGGCTTGTCTCTCGACCCGTTCCTGAACATCAATGGCGACGCACCCACTAAGGAAAGCGCAGAGCGGCGGAAGAAACACCAGCGTCCTGAGCGATGATCGACTCCGGCCCATCCCCATTGGATGCACGATTGGCTCCTTGTCAATAACACTCGCTGTTTCTGAAGGTCTGGAACGAGAAAACGATATCACAGCCAACGGGCGCTTGGCTAGAAGGCAAAGCGGCGCGGGCAGCGATGGTGCTTCGCGTAGAAGCCCGCGCAGGTGCTGGGTCCCCTGCCCCGCCAAATCATCAGCTGGTCGCCTGGGGGTGGTCCGGGCCGCGAGGCCGAGCACGAGCACAGCGTCGACACCCAGCCCGCCCTCGATGACGGTCCCCGCTTCTCATCCGTAGCCAGGGACAGAGTCCTGACCGGGCTGTCCGCCGCTCGGCTGGCGTCGAGGGACCGCGCAACGGTTCGAATTCGGGCCTGCCTTGAACCATGCCCCCATCTGTGGTACCCAAATGGCATACTGAGCTTCGCACTGCTCGAACGGAGGGATCGCGATGCGGTACGCGAGTCGCTGTCTGGCACTGGCTACGGTCCTCCTCGGACTCGCCTCTCCAGCCTGGGCGGGCGATGGCCCGGTCGTGGCCATGTTCGAAATGGAGAATCGGGGCTCCGAGATGAAGCCTGAGGTTCTCCTCAACCTCCTGGATTACCTGTCGGCCAAGCTGACCGAGGGCGGCTTCCAGGTGGTTCCTCAGGAAGAGGTGCGCGCCCGACTCAAGGACCAGCAAACGAAAAGCTACAAGGAGTGCGTGGACCAGAGCTGCCAGGTCGAGCTGGGGCGCGAGCTGGCCGCGCAGAAAACCCTGACTACCAAGATCCTGCGAATCGGGTCGAACTGCCAGATCACCGCGGTCATGTACGACCTCAAGAAGGCCGCTACCGAGACCGCGGCCACCGCCGGCGGCCCGTGCGACGTGGAACGGCTCATCCCCGCAGTCGACGAGATCTCGAAGAAGCTGTGCGAGCCGCTCAAGCGGGCCCACCTGGAGGCCGACGCCAACCTGGCCCGCTTCGAACAGCTCCGTCAGAAGGCCGAGAACGAGAAGGCCGAGCTCGACCGGATGAAGAAGGCCTGGGACATCGTGGCCAAGATCGCCAACGATGAGTCACTGCCCAGAAAGATGCGTATTCAGGCCCTCGACGACTTCATGGGCGAGTTCCGCGAGCAGACCGCCTTCGTGTCCGAGGCCAAGAAGATCATGGGAAGCCTGATGCAGGGCAACCTGGCGGTGCGCTCCGATCCTCCCGGGGCCGAGATCCTGATCGGCGCGGACTCGGTGGGCATGGCGCCAATCACCAAGCCGCTCGACGCTGGCGAGTACGATGTGGAGGCGCGCCTCGCAGGCCACACGCCCACTCGCACTCGGGCGAAGCTCGCTTCGGGAGAGCGCGTGGAGGTGGTGCTCAAGCTCGAGCCAGTGGCGAAGACCGTCGAATCGGCCAAGGTCGCCGAGACCGAGGCCGAATCCGAGGCGCCAGCGAAGCCCATGTCCACCTACACCCTCGTCGGACACGTGACCTTCTGGAGCGGAGTCGGCCTCGTCGCCCTGGGCGGCGCCGGGCTGGGCCTGTCCATGTCCGCTGCCTCGGACTTCAAGGCCGGAGACATCGTAGCCAGGGACACCAGCCAGACGTGGGCCGGGGTGATGTGGGCCGGGTTCGGGCTGGGCGGAGCGCTGCTCATCACCGGGGTGGTGATGTGGCTCCTGCCCGAAGAAACCCAGGAGACAGGGCTCTCTGCCGCGGCGGCCCCCACCGCGGACGGCGACGGGTTCACCCTGACGCTCGGCGGGAGGTTCTGAAATGCGTGCCTTCACCTTCCTGAGGCTCGGTGCCCTGGCGCTCGCCCTCTCGGGCGCGCCTGGATGCGACATCTTCCTGGATGACGTGGGCAGCGAGGGCAAGCCCTGCCTGGACAACGGGACCTGCCTGGACGACCTGATCTGCAACGCGGAGCGGATCTGCGTGGGGTGCACCCCCAACTGTACCCAGGCGGACGCCCGACGCTGCCGCACCGACGAAGGGGCAACCGAGCAGTGCCTGCTCAACGCCTCAGGCTGCCTGACCTGGCAAGTTCAGCAGACCTGCGGGGCGAACGAGCACTGCGAGCTCGTCACGGGCGTCCCGTCCTGCGAACCAGGCTGCACCGACAACTGCGGCCCGAACCAGGCTACCCGGTGCTCCGGCGCCGTGGTCCAGCGATGTGAGACGGATGGCGCCTGCCTCCGGTGGACGGACGTCCAGGACTGCAGCGACGACTCGCAGGCTTGCGTGGTCGTCGCGGGTTCGGCCGAGTGCGGCACCTGCAACGCGAACTGCCCGAATGTCGGTGACCTGCACTGCAACGGGAATCTCCTCGAGATCTGCGCGGACGCGGGCGGCAACTGCCTGGTGTGGCAGCTCCAGCAGAACTGCACTCTGAACGGCTTGATCTGCGAGGAGACAGGCACGCCGGCCTGCGTGCAAGGATGCACGGATGCGTGTGACGAGGCCAGCTACCCTGCCTGCAACGGCACCGTCCTCGAGACCTGCGTGCTGCAGGCCGACGGCTGCTCGGACCTGATCCCAGAGGAGGATTGCTCCTTGCGCGGCAT
>Ga0116143_10004941_pt1 | contig 12375 bp, 7 predicted proteins | sample AD_UKC034_MetaG_FD_89745 | JGI IMG/M metagenome (GOLD analysis project Ga0116143, IMG submission 89745) | Active sludge microbial communities of municipal wastewater-treating anaerobic digesters from USA - AD_UKC034_MetaG | ecosystem: Engineered > Bioreactor > Anaerobic > Digestate | place: USA...
CTTTTTGGAAAGCTTGAGGTGTACATAGGTGATGAGCACCTTGCCCCTTAGTTCATGCTTGAAGATACTATCCCGATAAGCCATTTTGGCTCCTTCTTTGTTGATGCTGATCATCTTGCCATCTGGAATGTGGACTGCCTCACACCGTACAAATACCTCTTGCAATTCCACGCCATAAGCACCGATATTCTGAACGGGAGCAGCCCCTACCGTACCCGGAATGAGGCTCAAATTTTCAAGACCATAGAAACCTTGCTGAAGCGTCCATTCAACTATTGCGTGCCAGTTTTCTCCTCCACCCACTCTGATGACAATTTGATCACCCTCATCGTGGATCACTTCCCGACCTTTTATTTCCACTTTTATGACCGGACGAGATATTTCGGACATGAGCAGAATGTTGGTGCCACCACCCAAAATGTAATAATCCTCAGGTTTCCTGCCATAAAAGGGCAAGAGATCATTTTCGTGGCGGATGTAATAGATAGCCGGACAATGAGAATCTATTGAAAAGCTATTTGACGATTTAAGGGAAACCGGTAAAGACATAGATTATAAAATCAGGTTTGGAATTGGGGTTTTACTTGGGTCTTATTTTTTTTGAACAATGATGTTCTCGTATGGATTCCTGTATTCAGACTGAATGACCTGCCTTCTCCTGCCCCCATTCGAAAGTAAAGGCCAGCTGTAAATCCGCCAATGCCTCCCCCAATAATCAGCTCCCCCATATAGCTGGGAAAAAAAATCCGGGTCACCCTTTCATTCCCATCACGCAGCCCAAATAATTCTGTCCGATTGTACTGCACCCCTCCTCCAAATGAAAAGCCCAGCAGTTTATCTTTACTCATTCCTGTCAGGGCACCAAAATTCAACCTTGCGATCAAAGGAAATGAAATAGCACCTAATCCTTTGTAATTCTGGAGGTCCAATGCCAGGGGAGAGAAATTAGCGGAAGCTTCGATCCCGAAACTCAAATCCGGCCTGCCTGCTGAAACCTCAATACCCAAAGGAATTCCGGCTAAAATGGCACCCGAAGACCTCCCCAGATCAGACGGTCCTGAGTCCTCAGGATTGCGATACCTTTGAAAAACATCATACCCAAAAACCAATGCGGTTCTGAATTGCGCATAAGAAGTCGAAATTCCAGCCAGCATTATGGGGAATAAAATGATAAATCGACTTAAAAAACGAAACCGAATCATTTCCAAAAGTAAATCAATCCCGGGATTCGCAATGGGTTTTTAATCAGAAGGATTCTTTTTCCATCTGGAGGCTAACCAAACTCTTGTAGATGCCCCCTTCTCTGGCAATCAGATCTGCGTGGGTGCCGGATTCAGCAATCTGTCCATCCTTGAGCACGTATATTCTGTCCGCATCCCGAATGGTGGATAATCTATGTGCGATGATGATGGACGTCCTGTTTTTCATCAATTTGTCCAGAGCATCCTGGACTATTTTTTCTGATTCAGAATCCAAAGAAGAGGTTGCCTCATCCAGGATCAGTATGGAAGGATCCCGAAGGATAGACCTTGCTATTGCGATGCGCTGTTTTTGTCCCCCACTTAGTTTAATGCCGCGCTCTCCCACTACAGTGTCAAAACCATCAGGAAATCCGGAAATAAACTCCATACAATTGGATTGTTCCGCGGCAGCATTCAATTCACTTTCGGTCGCACCCGGCTTTCCATATAGAATATTTTCCCGGATCGTTCCTCCAAAAAGAAGCACATCCTGTGGTACAATAGCCAGATTTTTTCGAAATGAAAGTAGATCGTAGGAATCAATATCGCGGCCATCGATGAGGATTGATCCGCTCAAGGGATGATAAAATCTCATGACCAGTTGGGCAATGGTCGATTTGCCTGCCCCGCTTTGTCCCACAAGTGCGATTCTTTCTCCTTTTTTGACATTCAGGTAAATATTTTTAAGAACGGTCACGTCCGTTCTACTTGGATACGAGAATGAAACCTGATCAAAAACTATTTCACCATTCAACTTTAAATTTGACTCTGCATGCAACTGTGTGTCCGATATCTCTTCCCCTCTATCCAGAATATCCTGAATCCGTTCTGTTGCCCCGATTGAACCAGCCAGCGTAGAATACAGATTACCAATCCCTGCAATGGCCCCTCCTATGATCCCTGTATAAATGATGAAAGAAAAAAGGTCACCGGCCTGCATTTCTCCTGCCTGAACCATAAGGGCGCCACGCCAGAGAATAAAAAAAAGCCCTCCAAACAAGACTGTGATGATAAAAATAAAAAACAGCCCCCTCATTTTGGCATAATTCATGGAGATGCTTACCATGCTGGTAATCGATTGCACAAAACGAGCAATCTCAAATTTTTCATTTGTAAAGGCCTTGACGATGGGAAAAGCCTGAAAGCTTTCTTCAACGATGATGTTTGTATTGGCAAGGGCATCCTGCCTTTTTCTGGATAATTTTCTGATGTAACGGCCAAAAAACATAGAACTGATCACAATCACCGGAAAAGTGAGCAACATGATCAGAGAAAGATGAGGTGCCAGCCAGGCTATGATAACCAGTCCCAGGACGAGGACCACAATTTGACGAATAAACTCAGCAAGGGTGATGGAAAATGCACTCTGTAACTGTTCCACATCGGCTGTTAGCCGGCTCGTCAACTCCCCTACCCTTTGACTTTCAAAATAACTCAGGTCCTGTGTGATAAGCTTTTGGTAAAGGGCTTTACGAACATCTGCGATGCCATACTCTGAAACCCTGGCAAAAAACAAGGTCCTGAAATAAGAGAGCAGGCCCTGGATAATGAGAATTACAAGAAATAACAAACCAAACTGGGTGACACTGATATTCCACTTGCCTTTCCCAATTGCAGTATTAGCCATTTCTCCTGCTGCTGCGGGAAAAATCATAAACATAGATGAAGAAATAATCAGACAAATCATCCCCATGATGAATGCCCCTCTATACGGTTTGATAAATCGAAGTATGCGATAAGCTTTAAGTACTCCTGCCTTGCTGATCTTCGGACGGTCTGCCATGCGAAAAGGAACAAGCAAACACAGAAAGGGTTTCAGGACCAAGCTTGTTCAATTTTATTTTATCTGAATCAGGCCGCCGGACCATTTCAAATGCATCACGAATCCGCAGAATAAGACCGGATAAATTTAAAAAACCAAAACGAAACGAGGGATCAGGATCAAAAAAGAAATTGTTCCTAGACACTAATAATCCAAATACATTTTTCAAGCAGGATCAGAAATGATTCGTCCTGATTACAAATCAATAGTAAATAAAAAAGGCCGCAGAAGTTCCGCGGCCTTGTATCTAAATGCCTTTTAGGGCTTAAGATTTCTGAAATCTGGATCTCGCCACCACATCCTGCCCCTGGTAAACAGTTATAAAGTACACTCCAGATTTTAGGTCCTGTACATCCCAGGGAACAATGTTTTCACCGGGCTCCAGATCCACCTGTTTTTTCTTGAGACTTTGACCTGTAACGTCTACTATCACCAGAACAACAGTTAATTTGTCAGAACTTTTCAGTCTCAAGGTCATTTCCTGATCCACAGGATTAGGACTGATATCCAAGATGGAAACTGTTCCGGGTCCAGTCAAAGAGTTTATTTTGACCTCCTGAGTAATTTTGCAGGTAATGCCATTATAACTGATCACCAATACTACCTGATAGGTGCCGGGCTTTGCATAGGTATGGCCGGGTGCATCCAATGTTGATTCCGCTCCATCGCCAAACATCCAGAGGACTTTGTCGTATTTGATGGTGGAAAGGATGGAGAAAGATACATCCAGACCTTTCTGGCGAAATTGAATGGAAAACGGACAACGGTCACGTACAGGATCCTCCACTTTTATTTCACGCTCCACCCTGCAATACTGTCCGTTGACAGAGAACTCGACGACCACTTTATACGTACCGGGAGCTTTATAACTGTGAGTAGGATTCAAATCGCTGGAACTGTTGCCATCGCCAAAATTCCAGAATATTTTATCGGGAGCCTGAGGAGTATTCAGACCAAAAGAAACATTCAGTCCATTTGCTTTTGACAGGATGTCTACTTTGCATGGATCAGCAGAATTTTTTCCTACATGAACATAAGCACCCAACTCAACTTTGCAATCCTCTCCTGCCAGCCAGGCTGTGACCCGGTATTTTCCTTCTGTTTTATAGGTATGCGTTACTTCAGCACCCGTACCCAACTCCCCGTCTCCGAAATCCCAGCGGACCTCATTTACTTTAAAATCCCCTTTTGCAATGAAACGAAAGGTGTTGGGAGCGCTTGCATTGGTCACTGGAACAGACAATATCTGGATGGATCCACAGCACCGAGCTTCTATACTCCTGCTCGGAGGAGGAGGTGGTGGAGGGGCAACAGTCAATTTGACCTCCACTTCCAACTCAATTGAGCCTGTGCAAGAGGGTGACACTACTCGCAGACTTACTTTGTAGCGTCCTGCTTTGGAAAATTCATGACGAACCGGATTGCCCTCAGCGGTATTCCCGTCTCCAAAGCTCCAATAGTATTTTGCATCCCGGATGGCCGGATTGGCTGAAAATTCAAGCACCAATTCATTTTTGAGCTGGGAAAACTTAAAGCTGGGTTTACACGGATTGGGTGGATTCTGAGCACAAATGATGAAATCGTGCTGAGAGGACGAACCTTCTGTTGTGAATTTCTGAACAGCCGGAATGTTGACACAGGGATCCTTGACTGAAACCGTAAGGGTCTGTACAGGTTCGGCAGGGACGCGAATCACAGCTTCATAGGAACCGTCTCTTCCTGTTTTTACAGAAGCAGGATTCCCAGCCGCACCAGAACCGGAAATAAAGACATCCCAGCCCGCAACCGGATTTTTGTCCGTATTGAAGACAGATCCGTAAATCTTAAATTCTTTATACCGGACTTGACCTGAAATACCTCCTGTCAGGAGGACAAACAAGGAAAAAAGGAGTAGTTTTTTCATAAATTATGTATTACAATAATTTCATTATTATACACAAAGATAGAAGATTGCCAACAGATTTACGCGTATTTCTATTTCCATTCAAAATATAATCTGCCGCGAGATTGGGGATTTGTCTACTCCTAAAAATCTCTTAATATGCCTTAGTCACTTAAAAGAATGCTAATATATGTGCTTCAAATCCTTTAGCTCAGATAGGAGACCCAATTTAAAATGTATGGATACAATTCCCTACAGACTCGAAAAGATCAATGTATCAATTGCAAAACTTCACAGCTTATGACAGCACCGTCTTCATTGGCCAGGCATAATTCGTAGGAACCGCATGGAAGGCTTCCCACATCCAGTTTATAATTTTCCACACCGGCATCCAGGCATTGATGGATTACTCTCTTGCCTTCCAGGTCGGTGAGGAACAGATGACCAGAGCCACTGGTTGGCGGCAAATCAACGCAAATAGTCGAAACGGCTGGATTGGGATAAACGCTGAGTCTGGTGGCCAATCCATCTCGGGTGCTTACTGGTGAAGAGGCACCATAGGCAATGCAATACTCACCAGGCAAGAGTCGGTCGATGCGCAGAAAACCCCGTTTATCGGAGGGTGTCAGTTTCTGCCGGGTATAAAAGCTGAATTCCCTCCAGGGTTCTGTCCAATCCTTGCGATATACCAGGATAACACTGTCTTCAGACAAGATTTCCAGATCTTCATCCAGCCCACCTTTAGCCCCATTATAATCCACGCGTGCGGTCATGACCAGATTACCCTTGGTCAAGGCACTCACCTGCCAAAAATGTCTGGGATTCAGCCTAAGTACATTTTGCAAGTTCTGACCCTCAGAAGGGGGCACTAAGTGATGAACGATATTGACAAAAGCACTATCGGACAATTCAGTCACTGATGGCGTCATACCAGTACCTATTAGTGCAGGGTTGCCGGTCTTCGTCACCCATGCATTGTCCTGAAGGCTGGCCAGATTCAATTCCTGCCCCTCATTGATCAGTACCAGTTCTGGTAAATAAGTATCCGGCAGTTCAATTTTAAGGCGATTTGAGGGCCCTGTCAGATTTAACTTCTTGCTATACCGGACGAAATTTTTATCATAAAAACTGATAAAAACCGGAGCCTCTGTAAAAAGATGATCCGCATGGTAATCCTTTTGTATCACAGATAATTCTGCATAATGTTTCATACCCTCCTCAACTAACTGGAAGCTGTCTGGATAAAATGTGCAATAACCGGGATTAAAAATATGGTCATTGAAATAATGCGTCAGATCCATGCCTGTATTGCGATTGAGAAAATCTCTAAACTGAAAAGCATTCATGGACGTACCCGTCAGACTATCGAATATCATGTGACAGGCTTTGCGGTACATGGAATCTCCCAGATAGGCGCGTAAATTATGAATCATAGCTGCACCTTTCCGGTAGGTATGTGTGCCATAGGTCTTGCTGTATGGCATCGGAGAAAGTGGCAGAAACGCACTGTCGTTGACGTGCGCATTGAACAAAATGAATCCCAGATTATCCTTTACTACTTCGAGAAATCTTTTTCTGCCATATACGTATTCGAAAAACAAATGGCTGCTGTATTCTGCAGTGCCTTCCTTGATCCACATATCGCGAGCATCATCCAATGTAGTCAGATTACCCCACCACTGGTGACCAAACTCATGAGCCATCAGCCTTTCGTTTTGCGCAAGTGTACCTGAGTTAATTGAGCTCACAGGATATGCAGTATTGGTTGGATGCTCCATGGCACCGACCGTAGTGGTGACAAACCCCACCCGTTCAAACCGATAGGGACCATACCAGAATTCAAACGCATCGATGGCTCCGGGCAAGTTTGCAAACTGGGTTTTCATTCTTTCCAGATCAGGACTTCGTGAAATCAGTTCAACCGGCACCTGGTCGTAGGAACCTTTGTGTTCATAGCGATAGGTTTGATAGTCGGAAACCGCGATGGAGGAAAGATAAGTGGGAATCGGATCTGTCATCATATAATGCCTTCTGATCCTTTGATCAGAAAGTGAATCCTCGCCAATCAAGGTCCCCACACAGTGTGCCCGTGCCGGAGAGAGAGAGGTGACAATATATTCATAGGTGGTTCTTTCGACAAAGTTGTCAAAACAAGGATACCATACCTTTCCAAAATTAGGAGGAGTGGAAGAAAGTCCGATGCCCAGGTTGTAGATATAGGGATCGGCAAAATAAAAACCACCCCAAACCGGGTCACGGGAAGGGCTACCTCGATAAAAAATATCGACAGACGATGTCTGACCCAGAGGAAGCTTGATCCCAAAATTTGCCTGAATCATTTCACCATCGTAAGCAAAGGATACCTGTTTCCCTTCGAATAAGACAGAGTCAATGGTCAAATTTCTTAAATCGAGCGTGATCCACTCCAGGCTATCCATTTTGGTGCGAAAATCAACCGTGGTGTGAGCGGTGATCAACCTGTTCTTAAAATCCGTTACATCGATCCTGATGGTATAGTTCAATACATCTATGGAATCACTCCTTTTATTGGAGTTCTCCATCATGAGGAGTTCTTCCTGAGTAGGGTCCCTCCATTGGAGGGTCTGATGGGCATGATGACAATATTCCTGTAAGGCTTCGGGTTGAGACCAAAGGCTCGTCATTCCCCCAAAAATTAAAATCACTAAGTACTGAATCCTCATTTATTTGGTAATTGAATGCCAAATATCGGAATAAACATGGAATTCCTGAATCATAAGGATACAGGCTGATCTCAAGCGTTCAGCTGATCCAGTCAAAAAAGGATTGACAAACTGCTCTTTATTGCGCCTTGAAATTAGGATTCAATTCATAATCCATGCCGCAGACAGGACAAACACCCATCGTATCTGCACCACTTCCTTTGCAGTTCATAGGGCAAATATAACGGGAGGTGAATTCAGGCCCGGTGTTATCCGTTTTTTCCATCAGGGGCCTTTCTGGAGCTGCCTCTGATTTGGGTTTACATGCCAGTGCGAGAAGGGTGATCGTGGCAAGGAACAAAAGTCTGATTGTCATCATGATGATTTTTTATAATTTTTCCTGGTTAATAAGCTTTGGCGAACAAAACTCTTTTTCTGGAAGGAGCACCAGTCCAGATACATTTACCATCTTCATCAGCAGCTTCCATGGGTATACATCTAATGGTGGCTTTGGTTGCCTCCTTGATTGCCTCCTCCGTCTCTGAAGTCCCATCCCAATGAGCATATACAAAGCCTCCGGGACCGCTGATGATCTCTTCAAATCGGCTCCGATTATCCACGTAGTGGGTATTCAGATCCCGAAACTCCTGAGCCCGGCGGAATAAATTGGCCTGTATTTCCTCCAGCAGTGATTTGATTCTTTGCGGTAAGTTCTCCAAGGGAATTGATTCCTTTTCTTTGGTATCCCTTCTCGCCACTTCTGCTACACCCTGCTCCAGATCTCTTGCTCCGATCCCGATACGGACCGGGACGCCTTTAAGTTCGTGTTCTGCAAATTTGAATCCTGGTCTGTTTTTTTCATCCTGGTCATAACTGACCCTGATACCTTCTCTTCTGAGCGAGTCCATGAGTCCCCTGGCCACCTGATCCAGTTGTTCGCTGGGTTTGGGGATAGGGACGATCACGACCTGCACCGGAGCCAATCTGGGAGGCAAGACGAGGCCGTCATCATCAGAATGGGTCATTACCAGGGCACCGATCAAACGGGTGGAGACTCCCCAGGACGTGGCATAAACATACTCTTCCCGATTCTGGTCTGACAGAAATTTTACATTAAAAGCTTTGGCAAAATTCTGACCCAGATAGTGAGAAGTTCCCGCCTGCAATGCTTTTCCATCCTGCATCATGGCTTCAATAGTGAAAGTTTCTTCTGCACCTGCAAACCTTTCGTTGGCGGTTTTGGCCCCCTTTATCACCGGCATGGCCATATAATCTTCTGCAAAGCGTGTATAAACTTCATGCATGCGGAGCGCTTCCTCTACCGCCTCCTTCTCGGATGAATGTGCCGTATGGCCTTCCTGCCAAAGAAACTCGGCAGTGCGAAGGAAAGGGCGTGTCCTCATTTCCCAACGAACCACGTTGGCCCACTGGTTGATCAGGATAGGAAGATCCCGGTAGGACTGTATCCAATCGCGGTAGGTGTTCCAGATGATGGCTTCACTGGTTGGCCTGACGATCAGCTCTTCCTCCAGGCGAGCCTCTGGATCCACCATGAGTTTGGATTTATCTGCAGGATCTGTTTTCAAGCGGTAATGGGTCACGACCGCACACTCCTTGGCAAAACCCTCGGCATTTTTTTCTTCCGCCTCGAAAAGGCTTTTTGGCACAAATAAAGGGAAGTAGGCATTGACATGCCCTGTCTCCTTGAACATCCTGTCCAAAACATCCCTCATGTTCTCCCACAAAGCATAGCCGTGAGGCTTTATGACCATGCAACCTCTGACTGCAGACTGGTCTGCCAGACCAGAACGATAGACCAGGTCATTGTACCATTGAGAATAATCCTCAGCTCTGGATGTAATAACTTTTGCCATTTTAAATTGATTTTAACGAAGCCGAAATAAACTCCTGCGTAAATCAAGTGTCCAATAAATATATCAGGATAACCGTGAATTTATTTAACTATTCGGCTTGATTTATTTAAAAGGATTTTAACTGGATCCGGGACGCAAAAGTAATAAATTGCACTCGAAATGAACTTCAAAGTAGTCACACTCATACCAAAGCATATGAAATCGCATTACAGTATCTTTATTATGTTGATCGGCAGTCTGATTGTATCGGGTGATTTGTTTTCACAGTACGACGACGTTTATTACGATCCTTCCAGAATCGATGCGAACCGCATCAGGAAAACCAATGACAGAGACCGGAGGGATTATACTGATCCTTATGAGCCTGAACGGGACGATTTAGACTCCCAGGAAGCTCCTTACGAAGGAGATCTTTCAGAGTATGACGATCAGGAGTATTACTATTCCAGTCGAATCAGGCGATTTCACAGGAACTATTACACAAGGGATTTTTATGATCCTTTTTATACCAGTCCGGGTTTCTACGATCCGTTTCTGAACGACCCTTTCTTATGGTCCAACAGCATTGTTTTTTCCTATAACAACTGGTACTACCCCTGGAGGGTAAACAGGTGGAATACCTGGGGCGCATGGAGAACACCTTATTGGGGTTATTACGACTGGTTTTATGGTAATTGTCCCTTCACCTATGCTTACCGTTGGCCGTTTTACGACCCCTGGATTTACAACAGAGCGTGGGGTGGCTGGTACGATCCCTGGTATTACGGGCCAGGGTGGAATACATGGGGATGGTATGGCAGCGGTTTCAATGGCGGGGGATGGAACAATGGCGGATGGAGACCAGGTGGAAATGGAGGACATACCGTATCCAATCCAAAAGGGACTTTTTATGGGAGCCGAAGAAGTGGTCATACGACCACATCCCGATCCGGGCCCATTCGACTTTCCGATCCAGATAGAAATTCTGATAAAGTAAGACAACCCGGTGAAACCACCCGAACCCGTCCCGAATCAGAAGTGCCTGAGCAGAACAGAAGAACGGATCGCAGGATCGATAAAAGAACAAACAATCCTGATGAATCCAGACCTAATGATCTTCCACCTCAGGGGGATACGGATCCCAATAGCAGAAAACCGAGAAGATTGCCGGGTGATAAGAATACCGACGACAAGCAAAGTCAGCCCGATCGCATCAGAAAAGAGCCACCAGGTGAAAACTTTAAGCCAAATAATGAAGAATCTGTCAAACCCGGCAGGATTCCGGGAAAGCCGGATCGCAAAGATCCTTCTCGGGATGAAAGGGTAAACCGACCCAATCGTTACGATGACACCTATCCTGACAGAAGCAGGTCTGAACCCGAACGGTCTTACAAACCTGAGCGTTCCATGCCACAAAGGGAAACTACCCCAAGAAGAGATGCGCCCCGGATTGAGTCTTCTCCCAGGTCATTTAACAACGGAGGCAGATCTTCTGGAGGCAATTCACGCAGCGCCCCCAGCAGTCAGGGTGGATCCAGAAGAAACCCTCGATAGAGCTTTATCCTTATTCATATGAGATAAATGCCATTTCTTAGGTTTGTGCTTTGGATCGGCTCACAGATTTCTCTTTCCAAATTTATTCATTATGATTAAAAATCTTTTTTCAATCTCCATCATAAGTCTTTTTTTAGCAAAAAGCCTAACCGCCCAGGTCAGTTCTGATGCCCTAAGGTACACTCAGCAAAGAGCCTTTAGTACAGCCAGGTCCTCTGCCATTGGCGGAGCTATAGGTGGGATCGGAGCCGATTTCACCAACAGCAGCATCAATCCTGCCGGGCTTGGCTTGTTCAGAAGTTCTGACCTGAGCATATCCCTACTGACCCAAAGTACTGATACCAAATCCCGCGTAGAAGGTAATTCTGCCAATAACAGCACCAATCAAAATACCATTGATTTCAATCTTTCCGGAATAGGCCTGGTGATTGCCCATAAGCCCATAGGAAGCAATTGGAAACAGGTAAATGTTAGTATTGGAATGACTGGCACAGGATCGTTTGACGAAAATGTGTTTTTCTCCGGCAAGTCTCCTGGAAGCATATTACATCGATATTATGAACTTTCACTGGACCCGGCCTATCCGGACGGAAGGGGATACGATCCCGATAATCTGGACGATTTCGAAGCAGGGCTTGCCTATGAAACCGGAGCCTTGTTTGACATCAGCCCGGATTCCGGTCTCTATCGTTATACCACAGATCTGAAGGATATTAAGAATCTACAGACCTTAAAGAGAGAAAGTTACAGACAAAGGGGTTTTGCAAGGAATCTGAGTTTCGGAATAGGCAGTAATTTTGGGGAATATCTGATGCTGGGTGGAAGCATAGAAGTTCCCTTAGGAAAATACCAAATGGACAGAACTTATCGCGAGATCAACGACCAGGGCGCAGCCCTCCAACCATTTGACAAGTTGGTGTTTACAGAGAATATCACCACAGAATACAGCGGAGTCGTGGCTAAACTGGGCATCATGGCCAGACCCATTCACCAATTGAGGATAGGTTTATCTTGGCATAGTCCCGGGTATCATTGGATGTCGGACCGCTTCAACACAGAGATGACTTATAGCTACCTGGAAAATAATAAGTTAAACACTTATTCAGCGGCCTCTCCGGATGGCTATTTTAACTATCGCCTGATCACTCCCATGAGGTGGATCGGGTCCCTTGCCTGGGTCGGAAGTCGAGGATTCATCAGTTTGGATGTCGATGTTTACGATCCATCGGATGCGAGTTTTGATCTCACTTCTGAATCTAATAATGATGCAGACCGGGAATACCAGATCCTGTTGAATTCAGAGATTGAAAAACAATATAAAACAACTTTTGAATACAGGTTA
>Ga0116143_10004946_pt1 | contig 12366 bp, 10 predicted proteins | sample AD_UKC034_MetaG_FD_89745 | JGI IMG/M metagenome (GOLD analysis project Ga0116143, IMG submission 89745) | Active sludge microbial communities of municipal wastewater-treating anaerobic digesters from USA - AD_UKC034_MetaG | ecosystem: Engineered > Bioreactor > Anaerobic > Digestate | place: USA...
CGACAAATTCACGAACCGTTCTCGTTACTCCGGTTGCTACAACATAATCATCCGGTTCATCCTGCTGTAACATCAGCCACATTGCACGTACATAGTCCTTGGAATGACCCCAGTCACGTTTGGAATCCAGATTACCAAGTTCAAGGCAATCTGCTACGCCAAGCTTGATTCTGGCAACTGTATCTGTAATCTTTCTGGTAACAAATTCCTTACCTCTTCTCTCGCCTTCATGATTGAAAAGAATACCGCTGCAGGTAAATAATCCAAAGCTTTCGCGATAATTCTTTGTAATCCAGTGTCCATAGAGTTTTGCAACACCATATGGGCTTCGAGGATAGAATGGTGTGTTCTCATCCTGGGGAATTGCCTGTACCTTACCAAACATTTCTGAAGTTGATGCCTGATAATATTTACATTTGGGATTAATTGTTCTGATTGCTTCCAACATATTTGTAACACCAACTGCATCAATCTCAGCAGTTGCAATAGGTTGTTCCCAACTGGTTGCAACAAAAGACTGTGCTGCCAGATTATAAACCTCATCTGCCTGTGAAATCTTCATAGCATTAATCAATGATACTACATCCGTCATATCTGCATAAATGAAATGAATCTTATCTTTGATATGTTCCACATTTCCATAATCAACAACAGACTTTCTTCTCAATATTCCATATACGTTATATCCTTTTTCCAAGAGTAACTCGGAAAGAAAGGAACCATCCTGTCCATTAATACCTGTAATCAACGCATTCTTCATCTTACATTAACCTCGCTTTCATCTATGAATGTTTCTTCTTCAAGAAAACATTTCCTTCTCATTATATCCATATTTGCAAGCGTTGTAAACACAAAAAAGAAATCCGCCATACACAGGCTATCCGCGTTTTCCTCCTTTTTTATACCACTTGCTGAATTTATGCTTTTTGTATACATAAGTAATCTCCTGTAGTGAATCAGGAGACTGACATTTCTTCAGAAAATCTTCCCGTTCTTTCAAATTCATATCCAGATAATCCGAATATTTTATCTTCAGTTCTGTAATCGTACCACCGCATCCCGGGCAATCAGTCCTATGACCGCTTAACATATGTAGAAATTTGCATTTAGAGCAATAATGCATGTAAATCATTTTGTACCTCCCTTTACCCAAGCATTGCAGACTTTCGACTGCATCCTCTTAAAGATAACAAAACGATTCTTTCTTTTCAACAGAATTTCCTCTGTTTTCCCCATCAGTCATCTGCTGAATCGGTCAATAATCGACAACATCTTCTATTACGATTCAATATTCTTAAGCTAAGGTCACTTTCCCATCCTTGACCACATAAGTAATATCACAATTCTCAATTGTTGATAATCGATGTGCGATAATAATCATTGTCTTACTTCCATGCAACTGTTCAATCGCTTCCATAACTGCCTGTTCTGTTTCATTGTCCAGTGCTGATGTTGCCTCATCAAAAATCAGAATCTGCGGATTATGGTAAAGGGCTCTCGCAATACCAATTCGCTGTCTTTGTCCACCGGAAAGACGGATTCCCCGATCTCCCGCCAGCGTATCCAGCCCTTCTTTTAGGCCTTCAACAAAGCCATCCAGTCGCGCCTGTTTTAAAGCCTTCCACACCAATTCATCTTTTATCTGATCCGCTGGGATTCCAAATGCGACATTATTTCGAATTGAATCATCTGACAAATAGATTGTCTGTGGGACATAACCAATCTGGCGATACCAGGAGAGCAGATTCTTTTGTATTGATTGTCCATCTACCATGATTTCTCCCCTGGTTGGTACAAGGAGTCCCATTAAAAGATCAGCAAGTGTCGTCTTGCCGGCACCGGAAGGTCCAATCAGCGCAACTGCCTTTCCTATAGGAATCTGAATTGAGACATCAGAAAGTATCTTCTCTCCGTTAATGTCATAATGAAAATCCAGTTGTTCTGTACATAACTCCTTCTTTAGCTGTAACTCCGGCATATCTTCTTTTGTATCTGCAGCTTGCTCTGAATTACCCTCAAGCTTTTCAAGTTCTTTTAAATCATCATAAACGCAATCAACTGTGGGTCTGAAATAAAGTAACTCTGCCAAAAAGCCATTGATTTTCCCTACAGAAGGAAGTAATCGAAATGCCGCAATTGCAAATACTGCAAGCTTGGGAATCAGTGTAGCCAGATTTTCTCCCGAAAGTGCTTTTGCAATAATTAACAGCAATACACCCGCCATACAAACAGTTTCCGTTACCATCCTTGGCAGCTGCACCAAAAACTGCTGTCTTTCATTGTTCTTGGCTGATTTCCTGCTATATCCCTGATAGGATTCTACAAAGAAGGGTTCCCTTCCTAATATCTTGATTTCCTTAATTCCACTGATTGCCTGCAAAACCCATTGATTCATTTTCGCCTGATAACCAATGTCCTCCTGTCCGAGACGTTTGACTGTTTTCTTGGAAATAATCAGAAAGATACCAACACAGACTCCCAGCAATAATGCCAGAAAAATCGTAATCATTGGATTGGTTACCAGCAAATAAATCATCAGTGTTGCGCAGATCACGGATTCTGCAATAATCTGCAGCAATGGCTTGATAACACGATAACAGCCTTCCACGTCCTGTCTGATTGTTCGTTGCAGCACTGCTATGTTTCTGGATAAATGAAAAGAATATGGTTCCTTCATATAGACCGCCAGCATCCTCGTAGAAAGAGCACTCATTCCCGAAAAAACAAAGGAAAAGATAGAGCGATACATCCATGCAAGGAATACATTTTTAACGACATAAACCAGAATCAATAGTACAGACAGCATAAGAATCGGCTTATTCGATGCATTATCCGCTCCTATAATCTGGTTAATCAAAGGAAGTACAACAGAAACACCGGCCAGTTCAAGAAAACCACCCACCAGCATCATGAAGAGCAATCCACCAATCTGTCTTTTCTCTTTTGCAGACATAATATATAACAGTTTTTGTAACATTTCTTTCATCGTTGTTCTCCCATCTATGCCAGTAAACGCTGCAGTTTCTTCATGACCATTTCCCAGGTGTAATTATTTTGTACATACGCTTTGGCATTCTTTCGCATTTCCCAATGCTCTTTTGTAAAGAAGTTCTCAATTCCCTCTTTCATTTCATCTGCATTGTGATATGCAATTCCAGCCTGACTTTTTCTGCAATGTCCCTCCAATACCAGACATTGTCCATTCACCAGCACCGGTGTACCAACAGCCATCGCTTCTAGGACCACAAGGGAAAGACTCTCATTCGCAGATGGTAACCACAGCGCAGCTGCTCCCTGCATTGCAGCAAATTTATCTTTCTCCGAGACAGTGCCCAGAAAGCGAATTCCATCCGATTCCGGTATCTTCATGTAATCTTTACCAATCACAACAAGTAAAAGATCCTCTCGTTGTTGCCTCATCTCAATGAATGCATCGAACATCTCTCTGCATCCTTTCATTGGTTCAATTCTTCCCACATACAATAGATACTTACCCTGAATCTTGTATTTTGAAAAAAACTGCTCTGAACTGATTGAATCAGGCACCTCAATACCAGTTCCAATCACCTCATTTAAAATTGCTTCATTATGGAATTTGTGTTCCACCATTTCCTTTTCTTCCTGCGTCAGATAACCAATTGCATGACTTCTGGTAAATAAATCTTTATAAACGCCAAGATTGATATAGGGTTCATCATGCGCTGTCGGGATAAATACAGACCGTTCCATGACCAGTGGCAATCCCATAACCGTCGGATAATACAGGTATGTAACAAAGATAAACCTGTCATATTCACTGGCATGTTCCTTTAGAAACTTTATCAACCCCGGAAGATATGGTCCCAATACACGAAGCCAGATTTCTTCCAGTTTTTTTCCTTTCCAATGAAGTCGTATAATCAGGTTTCTGATGATTTTTCTAAGAAATAAATGTCGTTTTCCTTCCACATCAAATCTTCGCACATGAATATCATCTATCCATTCCTCGTTGGGATAGTCATTGCCCCATGTATCATAGGTCAGGGAACGACTGGTCAATATCTCAACCTCATATTCTTTTTTTAGTCGATTGGCTAAAAGCATGGTGTAGTATTCAGATCCGCCAATCACTTCCTTGCCATATCGCTGATTGATTATTGCAATTTTTTTCATTTACTCCTCCATTTGGAATATTTCTCCCAAACGTTTCGATATCCGCTGTGTCATTGCGTCAACGGATAGCAATTCTCTGATTTCTTTGCCTGCCCTGTTCTTTCTATCCTGTAAGCATTGCGGCTGATCTGCAAGATTACGAATCCACCTGGCCGCTGCCTCCACATCCGGTTTGGCCCATTCCGTCCCTTTTGGGTACGGTCCGGCATCCTTTTTTAAGGTTGTCATGGAATACGGGACAAGACAGCTATTGGATTCTTTCATAAACTCCATGTTACCGGACCATCCTGTCGCAACCACTGCGGTTCTCTGAAACATCGCTTCAGCCAATGGCAGTCCAAATCCTTCCGCATGATGTAACGAAATCAGAACATCACTCATTGCAAGAAGTTCCATGACAGCACTTTCTTCCAGCGTATTCTCAATCCAGATCTGATTCTGATAATCCTTAATAATTGTCTGAATATGCGATCTGTTTCGAACACTCATATGTTTTCCTTTCAAGATAATCCAGACATTCTCTCTTTCCTTTGGAAATGCGCCGCAGAAAGCCTGTAATGCTGCCTGTGGGTTCTTTCGTTCCAATCCGCTTAAACTATCATACATGATTAGATACGTAATCGCATCCTTTGGAATATTGTAGTTTTTACGAATCTCATTTACATTCGTAAGCTCATCCATCTCCATACCATATGGGATTACCGTGACAGGTTTCTCTGTTACCTTTTTGATTGCATCAGCAATATATTCGGAAGGTACCCATATTTCATCAAAGCATTCCAGGGCACTGATCCATTCTTTTGGAAAACACGGAGTCTCCCATAGCCAATATGCAATATTATAATGTCCTATCAGACATTCTTTGGGAAATGTCTTAACAAACTCCGGCCATTTCGCCGGCTGAATATGAAACAGATTTACTTTATAATTGGTTTTACGAAATTCTCCCTCCAGCGGAAAGGCATAATAATGGTATTTCATCTGCGAGCGATATAGAAGATTTTCTATTAATCGAACACTTTGTCCCAATCCCGTCGGGGATGCTCCATCACCATATAGATTAACACCTTGTGTTAATCCAGGTGCTGTAGTCTGTTGTGCTGACCACTGCGAAATCATTTCTGCTGTTTTCCTTAATGCTTTTTGATCTCTTAGCTGGTTACGTCGATTAATCCACTGTCTTGGTATTATGCTTCGAACAAGTTCCTTTATGCGGTGTTTTGGAGGTTCATAGCTCAATTCCATCCAGGCGCGTAGATTACCTGCCGATTCTCTCCAGGAAAACCGGTTCAGATTCTCCTCTCGTTGCTGTTTTGTCGTTGGAGTAATCTCTCGATACTTCGCTAATACATTCTGCAGATTCCGGGCATCCTCATTGATAAAATAAGTGGCCGTATCTGCCATCACTTCTCTAAGTGCCGGTGTATCTGAAGTAATAATTCTGGCAACACCTGCTGCCTGTGCCTCCAATGGAGGCATTCCAAATCCTTCATATTTTGATGGAAAGATAAAACATTCTGCCATGGAGTATAATGTTGCAATGTCCTGTTCTTCAATAAACCCGGTAAAAATGATCCTGTCCTTTATCGAATCATCAATTGTGTTTATTTTCTTCTCCATCAGCCATCCATTTCTTCCTGCAAGGACCAGTGGTGGCAGCTTAATCTTTTCGTCTAGCAGGTTGGCGTATGCTTTCAACAGCAATTCAATATTCTTTCTTGGCTCAATTGTAGAAAGGCTTAAAAGGAATCGCTCCGGCAGGGAATATTTATCCCTGATCTCCTTCTCTCTTGCAGAATTGGGTATAAAATCATTGCGCTCAATTCCACAGTATGCCTTCTGAATCTGCGGATGTTTAAGTTGCAGGATATCTGTGATTCGTCCTTCTGAGAAGTCGGATATCGTAAAAATCCCCCGACTTACCTTAGCCGTATGTTTCGTCATCACGCGAAAAAACAGTCTTGCTTTTGATTTCATCGTATCCGGACAGTCAAAACAAGTCATATCGGCAATCAGACCAAAAGTATTATTTTTATGAAACATCAGCGGAACCGGAAATGCAGGAAAAAGATAAACATCCGCAGGAATACTGCTCATTTTCAACGGCAAGCTCAACTGGTTTACAAGCAATCTGTTTTTTCCACGAACGATTACCGGTGTAACAGACTCCATTGCGGCCTGCTGTTTCATAAGCCTGGGAATCTGATTTTTAAAAAGCAAATAGAACTGATCACCGCTTCCTGCTTCAATCAGTTCTTTTGATAAGCTCATTGCATAACGTTCCAGACCCGAAAAATTATCATCAAGGCTGGTCAGATCGATTGCTATTCTCATATCTGATCCTCCTCTGTTCCAATTCTGATGATTTCATTCCTGTATTTCCATGCCAGCCAAAATATCATTATATCTTCTATAAAATATCGGCGAAACAAGCGCCCCGGTTCCTGCAGAAAACGATAAAACCATTCCATTCCCATTGCACGAATCCATCCGGGAGCACGTTTTACTTCACCAGCCTCAAAATCAACCGCTGCTCCAAATGGTAAGGCAACATGAAAATTCATTTCATTTTTGTGCTGGTAGAGGAATTTTTCCTGTTTAGGTGAACCAAGTGCCAGTACAAGAACATCTGCACTCTTTTGGTTAATTTCCTTTATCGCTTTTTCGACCATCTTACTGTCTTTTTCAAATCCCAATGGTGGTGAATAACATCCTATCACCTTAAGCCCCTGATAACGTTTCATCAGTCGTTTTGCTGCTGTTTGGGCAATTCCCTCGCCAGCACCAAGGAAAAACATCGTATATCCTTTCTTTGCCGCCATTTCACATACACGTGGCAGCATATCCGCTCCTGGGATTTTCTCTTTAATTGGATAACCAAGTGAGTCCGCAATCCACATCAATGGAGTTCCATCCGTAAGGATCAGATCCGCATCCTCGTAAAGCCTGCGAAATTCAATATCGTTCTCAATCTTAATTACATGATCAACATTAGGCGTCACCACATAATGCTTTCCTTCGCTCTTTGCCAAATCGCCAATTCGTTCTACCGCATCTTCAAAAGAAATATCATCCAGACAAAGGTTCATAAACTTTCGTCTCCTTGGTTCCTTAGTCTTAGGGATTTCTATTTTCGCTCTGACATTGCGTCCAATGATATAGAAGAGAATCGCTGTTGCGATTACTCCAAAAGAATCAAAAAGTGCATCGAGCAGGTCTCCATACCTTCCCGGGATAAAGATCTGGAAGAATTCATCCGCTAAAGCCACAAGGACACCAAGCAGACTCATATAGAACAAACGTAACTTCTTTCTAACTCCATTGACGGTAACAGCCAGTCCAATAAAAAGAGACAGCAGGGCATACTCTGCCATATGTGCCAGCATTCTTACAAGTGTATCCAGTGCTTCCAGTGCCTCCGCCTGTGCGATTGCCGTGTAGTCCACACCACTCTTTACAGAATTGACCAATTGGAGTGTCAGATACTGACTGGATTCCTTCGAAGCCACTCCTGTCTGTGAAGATAACACAAAAATAACCAGAATCATAATCAACGCCGGTATCCAGGCTATCGTATTTCTTACCGTTTTCTTGCCAGTCAGCCAGATATATCTTAAATTAAGTGCCAGATATCGTTTCATCAGTCTTTTGGGATCTAGCATCATCCTGTAAATCCAGTCCAGACTACACTTTCTCATCCATTTGGGTGCCTGCTTCAATACTCCGGCGCACACATCCAAACCATATCCTACTGCAATGGTTACCCCGTCAAAGCATTTAGCATGAGACGCAACCCATTCCTCCTGAAAAGGCATTCCCAGTCCTACCCAGATCATATCAGCAGCGGATTTTTGAATCATCTTTGTTACTTCCTGATCCTCGTCTTCCTCCATAGCATGAAATGGTGGTGCATAACTTCCGACAATTCTCAGTTTAGGATACTTCATAAGCAGATGCTTCTTAAGCTGTTCCAGATTTTCCTGCGTCGAACCATATAAGAATTGGGTTAGTCCGCGTTCTTCAGCCATGGCAAAGGACTTCTCCATAAAATCTACGATGTCGATTCTGGCAGCATTCGGATAGCCCTGCGTATTCATTTCAACACTAAGCTGTCTGCTGTTTGGCAGTGTCATTGCTGAATGATTCAGAATCTCACGATACGCTTCCTTCTTTCTGGCATACATTACCGTATTGACACTAACATTACAGATATACTGACCTTTTAGGCCTTCTTTGATTCCCTCACCTAAAAAAGCCACCGCTTCCGATGCGGTGGCTGCCGTAAGCTTCGTATTCAAAATCGTACACCTTAAATCACGAATCATAGGCCTGCTTCTCTTCCTGTGTCAATCGTTACTGCCAATACTATATAATTGTTTTAAAATAGTCAATCGTTTTTACTAATCCTTCTTCTAAAGGAATGGCCGGTTCCCATCCAAGCTCCTTCTTGGCCAGATCAATTACAGGTTTTCTCTGTAAAGGATCGTCTGATGGCAACGGACGATATACAATCTGCGAAGTACTGTTGGTAAGGCGAATGACCATCTCTGCCAATTGCTTAATCGTAAATTCTTCGGGATTACCGATATTAACCGGTCCTGTAAATCCTTCCCTGGAATTCATCAGTCGAACCATACCCTCAATCAGATCATCCACATAGCAGAAGCTTCTGGTCTGGCTACCATCTCCAAATACCGTGATGTCTTCTCCTTTAAGAGCCTGAACAATAAAATTAGAGACCACTCTTCCATCGGCCGGATGCATATTCGGTCCATAGGTATTAAAAATTCTCATTACCTTAATATCAAGATGATGCATTCTGTTATAATCAAAGAACAGAGTCTCTGCAACTCGCTTCCCTTCGTCATAGCAGGAACGGATTCCAATCGTATTGACACATCCCCTGTAGCTTTCCGGCTGTGGATGTACTTCCGGATCTCCATATACCTCAGACGTTGATGCCTGCAGAATTCTTGCATGTACTCGCTTGGCAAGGCCTAACATGTTCATGGCACCAATAACGCTGGTTTTGGTTGTTTTAATTGGATTATACTGGTAATGCACCGGACTTGCAGGGCAGGCAAGATTGTAAATCTGATCCACCTCCAAATGTATCGGTTCAATAATATCATGGCGAATAAATTCAAAATAGGGATGTCCAAGTAAATGTCTAATATTGTTCTTATTTCCTGTATATAGATTATCCAGACAAATTACATCATTTCCTTCCTGAATTAAACGATCACAAAGATGTGACCCCAGAAAACCGGCACCTCCGGTTACCAAAATACGTTTTCCCATTTGTTGCCTCCTTCATTATTTTTTAAGTAAAATTCTTATATATGGTGTCGCAGAATGATATATGGCCGGAAAAAAGCCATAATTCTTTCTCACGAAATGATACCAGTCTTTTCTTGGAAGTCCCTTGGGGCCTTCCTTTTTTTTCAACCGTTCCCGGCGCGTTAAAGTACAGTCCCGCCAGGTATTGGCATTGTCGTTATCATCACATACACCTACATAATCCGAAGAACTAATGATTCGAAGTCCCAACTTATGAATCGACATTCCATAATCATAATCCCCCATACTATGGACATAAGCTGGATCGAGGTTTCCGGCTTTTATAAAGGTATCACGTCCCATCAGTATGCAGTTGCAATTAAAGGTATCACACTCCAGAACTTCCTCTGTTGGGTCCTGTAATGCGAATCTTGCAAAATGTCTGGATAACATTTTTACGCCACCATAACTTGTTTTACCCTGATGATCCCTGGTTGCGCCAACGATTACATCTGCGTCTGTCTGCTGTAATCTCGTAAGAAGCGGTTGCATCATATTGGGATAAAAAGTGACATCATCATTCACCAGCATAACATAATCGTAGTGTTCACAATTCTTCAGTGCATAATCAAGTGTATGAACCATACCGCCATTCCAGAACAAATTACTGGTACCGTTAAGAATAATCGTATCTTCATTCATTGCCCGGATTGCATCACTGGTTCCATCTGTACTCGCAGCATCAGTAATCACAAAGGAATAGTGATATTCTGTCCCATTATTCAGCAGCGACCTGATACATTCGATAGTCTGTTGTTTTCGGTTAAAGCATGTCATCAACACCGCAATATTGATTTGTGATTTTTCCTGTTCCATGCCAGTCTCCTAGATTCTGCCCGTTTATTATAACTAAATTTTAATACACTTACAACCGGATCTCCATTGGAATCCTATTAAAAGCTGCAGATTCGCTTTCCGCTCAGATGAAAGAGAATGCGACTCAGGCGATCCACATTCTTCTTCATGGACGGTTTGTTTCGTTCTTCCGACTTTTGATAAATCTGATAGACATAACGGCACCATGCAGTGTTGCATCGGCTGACGCCCAATTCCTTTTGCAGAAGATAGATTTCTAACTTTCGCTTTGCATTATCCTGACCGGTTTTATTATCCTCATACATTCGATAAACAGAATAAGGTTCATGAGAATAATAGACCTGACACTTTCCAAACATCCCGATAAAAAATTTCCAATCAAATACATAGTGATAATTCTCATCCAGACATAAGTCTGTTTTTCGCCAGAATACCGAAGGCTGAACGATATAATACCACCTGCTCAGAACCCACTTGGGTACCTTACGATCTGATTCATTATATTCTGTCATTTTCTTGGATTTATCGCAATACCATCCATCTCCAACAATGACACCAACGTCACTTTTCTGGTTGAAATGGGAATCTACTTTTGTAAAGACTTCATAATCGAAGAAAAAATCATCAGAATTAAGCCAGCAGACAATCTCTCCGGTTGCCATTCTTAACCCCTTATTAATTGCCTCTGCCTGTCCATGATCCTTCTCTCTAAGATATCGGATTCTTATATCTTTCTTCTGGTACTCTTCTACAATCTCTTGCGTACCATCGTCAGAGCAGTTGTCAATAATAATGTATTCCAGATTCTGATGTGTCTGGCAAAGTACAGATTCTATTGTATCTGCGATATACTCAGCCTGGTTCCAGGTCGGAGTAATCACTGTTATTTTACTCATTCCTAATTCTTCCTACCTTCTTGCAATTTGACTTATACTGCTAAGTTTTCTATACAGCTCCCGAATCACTCCATAGCCGCCATTGGACTTGGATATCCAGTCAGCAATTGCAAGTATCTCTTCCTCTGCATCTGCCGGAGCTCCCCGGAATCCGGTAATCATCATTGCATCATAATCATTCAAATCATTACCGAGGAACAGGACATTTTCCAATGCTATCTTCTGTTCTATACAATAATTCTGTAGAATACTCCTCTTATCTTCCACTCCGTGAATGATATCAATTTGGAGTTTCTCCGCCCGCCTTTTTACTACTTCGTTCGTCTCTGTGGAAATAATCACCTGCAAAATTCCCATTTTCTTAATCTGCGCAATTCCATAGCCATCACCACGGTTCACCATCACACTCTCAACCCCATGCTGATCCACCATGACCCGATTATCCGTCATAACACCGTCAAAATCATATACAATTAAAGAAATATGTTCCCATGGTTTTTGCTGCTTCATACAATTGCCCTTTCCTGTAATGAATCCTATTTGCTCAACTTTTTTCGCACATAATCCAGTATTTTTTTCATTCCAAAATATTTATGTATATATGCTTTATCATACTCAGTATCCCGTTTAACCACATTACCTTTCTCTATCGGAAAATGCATTTGTCCATAGGAAAAATCTTCTGTACTGCCTTCCTTGGTATGTGTTGCATCTTCTCTGTCAAAGCCAATATTTCTAATTAAATTCTCTCGGGGTACGATGCCTAATCCCTTGTTTTTATGTCTGCAATAATCCCACTGTATATCCCAGGTATCTTTCTTCTTCGTGTACACGCTCTCTATATTGCGTTTTAGGAACAGATAAGCCAGTCCGCTCTGAACACATCTAAAAGAATGATTTTTTTTCATTTCCGGCCAGTCCCTTACATCTGGATCATATAGCTTCCAGGCGCGTCGCCAGGTTGCCCATCCCCAAATGCTTGAGAAACAGGAGAAGGTATATGGCTTAGTCATCGCATACTTCTTCATCAGGTTCGTTCCTGATACCATCATCACACGTGGGTTGTCACAATAATACGTTAACATTTCCTGACAGAATCGGAAGAATTCCGGACAGGGAATCACATCATCCTCAAGAATGATTGTTTCTGTCTCCTGTTCCA
>Ga0116143_10004950_pt1 | contig 12360 bp, 8 predicted proteins | sample AD_UKC034_MetaG_FD_89745 | JGI IMG/M metagenome (GOLD analysis project Ga0116143, IMG submission 89745) | Active sludge microbial communities of municipal wastewater-treating anaerobic digesters from USA - AD_UKC034_MetaG | ecosystem: Engineered > Bioreactor > Anaerobic > Digestate | place: USA...
TGATGTCGGGCATCTGCTCGACGCCCAGGCGCGCGAACGAGAACAGGCCCAGCACGCACAGCGCCACCATCACCATGGCGGCGAAGACGGGGTTGTTGATCGAGACGCGGGTGATCCACATGCTGCGTCGCCCGGCACTAGCCCGCGCCGGAGGCAGGCCGGACCGTCGGCAAGGCCTGCGGCGACGTCGCCACAGGCACAACCCGCGCCGGCGCACCCTCGCGCAGGTTGTCGAAGCGCGCGGCCAGCACCTGGCTGTCCTCGCGCACGCCCTCGACGATCTCGACCCGCGCCGCCCGTTCGTCGCGCCGCCCGAGCGTGACCGCGCGGCGCGCCAGCTTGCCGGACTCGATCATCCAGACGTGGTTCTGGCCGCCGCTGCTGGCCACCGCCGCCAGCGGCAGCGTCAGGCGCTCGGCGTCGTCGGCCAGTTCGACCCAGGCGACCGCGTACTGGCCTGCGCGCAGGCGCTCCTTGGGGTTGGGCAGCTCGATGGTGACGCCGATCGAGCGCGTCCCCGGCTCGGCCGCCGGGGCGATGCGCGCGATGCGCCCGGCCACCGGCTGCACCAGGCCCTCGACCTGCACCTGCACCGGCATGCCCGCGGCGAGCCGGCTCACCTCGTGGGTGCCGACGAGGCCGGCAAGTTCCAGCCGCGCGAGGTCGACGATGGTCAGCACCTGCTGCTCGGGCGCCAGCTTCTCGCCCGGCAGCACATGGCGCTTGGCGACGATGCCGGCGATCGGTGCCACCAGCGCCGCTTCGCGCAGGCCGATGCGCGCGGTGTCGGCCGCCGCCTGCGCCGCGTGCAGCGCCGCACGCGCGGTGTCCACCGCCGCGCGCGAGTTCTCGAGCGCGATCGGGCTGATGAACTGCTGCGCCGCCAGGCGCTCGTTGGAGGCGTGCGTGCGCTCGGCCTGCGCGAGCGTGGCGCGCGCGCTCTCGACGCTTGCGCTGCGCTCGGCGACGCGGCTGGTCTGCTCGGCGAGGTCGATGCGCCCGAGCGCCTGCCCGGCGGCGACGCGGCTGCCCTCCTCGACCGCCAGGGCAAGCAGCGTGCCGCCGGCCTTGGCGCGCACGATCGCCGTGCGCGGCGCCACCAGCGGCCCGGAGAACTCGAGCCGCGCCGACAGCCGTGTGCGCCTGGGCTGCACGACTTCGCGCGCGGTGAACTCCAGCGGCGTGGCCTTCCCCGCCGCTTGCCCGGCAGTGGTCTTGTCCGCGGCCAGGCCGCGCTGCAAGCCGGCACTCCACAGCACGGTGGCCGATGCGGTGACGATCGCCAGCGCCAGGCCGCCAAGCCACCACGACTTCCTTTTCATCGATTCCACCCTTGCCGGACCCGCGTCGGATCCGCGGCGGCGCGCAGTGTAAGGACTGCGCGGCCGGCGCGCCTGCGCCCAGGCGGCGCTTTGCGACAGACTGCAGCCCACGCCGATGAACGGCAGGAAGCATCGCCGGGACCGAGCGCGCAGCTTGCGCCGGGCCGGCGGTCGGCGCACGCCAGAATCGGCCTGCCGACCCGTTTCGACGCTTTCCACGAACCCCACGAGAACGCCACGAGGCCGCCACCATGACGACCCTGCCCCCCACGATGCTGCAGCTGCGCTCGCTGATCCGCAGCGACGCCCAGCTCGAGTTGGCACTGCACGAGCAGCCGCTGCACCCACCGGGCGAGGACGAGGTGTTGATCCGCGTCGAGGCCGCGCCGATCAACCCCTCGGACCTCCTGCTGCTGTTCGGCGCGGCCGACCTCGCCGGGATGCGCGTGGGCGGCAGCGCCGAGCGCCCGGTGCTGCACGCCCCGGTGCCGCCGGCGGCGATGAAGGCGATGGCCGGTCGCGTCGGCCAGGCGCTGCCCGCCGGCAACGAGGGCGCCGGCACGGTCGTGGCCGCGGGCGCGTCGCCGGCCGCGCAGGCGCTGCTCGGGCGCCGCGTGGCGGCACTCGGCGGCGCGATGTACGCGTCGCACTGCGCGGCCAAGACCAGCGCCTGCCTGCCGCTGCCCGAAGGCGCCAGCGCCGTGCAGGGCGCAAGCTGCTTCGTCAATCCGCTCACCGCGCTCTGCATGGTCGAGACGATGCGTCGCGAAGGCCACCGGGCGCTCGTGCACACCGCGGCGGCCTCCAACCTGGGCCAGATGCTCAACCGCGTCTGCCTGAAGGACGGCATCGCCCTGGTCAACATCGTGCGCCGGCCCGAGCAGGCGGCGCTGCTGCGTGCGCAAGGGGCGCAGCATGTGTGCGACAGCAGCGACCCCGACTTCGAGGATCGATTGATCGACGCGCTGGCAGCCACCGGTGCGACGCTGGCCTTCGACGCGATCGGCGGCGGACGCCTGGCCGGGCAGATCCTGCAGGCGATGGAGCTGGCGCTGCTGCGCAAGGCCGGCGGCTACCACCGCTACGGCAGCGAGACGCTCAAGCAGGTCTACCTCTACGGCGCGCTCGACCTCGGCCCGACCGAGTTCCGCCGCGCCTTCGGCATGGCGTGGGCGATGGGCGGCTGGCTGCTCACGCCCTCTCTGGCGCGTGCCGGCAGCGCGACGACGCAGCGCCTCATGCAGCGGGTCGCCGACGAGCTGAGCACCACCTTCGCCAGCCGCTACAGCCGCGAAGTGACGCTGCCCGGCATGCTCGCCGCCGACGCGGTGGCCGTCTACAGCCGCCGCGCCACCGGCGAGAAGTTCCTGGTCAGGCCCTGAGCCCCCGCAGGAGGGACCGGACCGCCGCTAGGCCAGCGTGTCGGCGCAGCTCGCCTCGATCCAGCGCTCCAGCGCCTCGGCCTTCATCGGGCGGCCGAAGAGCCAGCCCTGGCCGCGGTCGCATTCGAGGCTGGTCATCAGCTCGGCCTGGTCCTCGGACTCGATGCCCTCGGCCACCGTCACCATGCCGAGCGTGCGCGCGACACGGATCGTCGCGGCGATCAGCACGCGGTGGTACTCGACCTCGCGCGCGTGGGCGACGAAGGAGCGATCGATCTTCACCGTGTCCACCGGCAGCTGGTGCAGGCAGGCGAGCGACGAATAGCCGGTGCCGAAGTCGTCCAGCGCCAGGCGCACGCCGGCGGCCTTGAGTGCGCGCAGCGTGACCTGGACCTGGACGTCCTGCGCGGCAAAGCTCTCGGTGACTTCGAGCTGCAGCTGCTCGGGCCGCATCCCGCTGACCTGCAGGATCGCCTGGACCTCCGGCACCAGCCCCGGCTGCCGGAGCTGGGCGCGCGAGAGGTTGACCGCCAGCAGCGACGGCGCGTGTTCACCCCAGCGCTGCTGCCAGGCCGTGAACTGCGCGCAGGACTTGGCCAGCACCTGCGAGCCGAGGGCGTCGATCAGCCCGCATTCCTCTGCCAGCGCGATGAACTGCGACGGCGGGATGTCCCCGCGCTCGGGATGGCGCCAGCGCGCCAGCGCCTCGACGCCGACGAGGCGCCGGCCCTGCAGCTCGACGATCGGCTGGAAGGCGACGTCGATCTCGTTGCGCGCCAGCGCCTGCCGCAGCTCGCTCTCGAGCTCCAGCGCCAGGCGCAGCCGCTCGTGCATCGAGGGCTCGAACACCGCATAGCGGTTGCGGCCGGCGCGCTTGGCCTCGTACATCGCGGTGTCGCAGTCGCGCAGCACCTCGCCGGCGTCGCCGCCGGCGTGGTCGGCGCCGACGATGCCGATGCTCACGCTCACGTGCACCTGGTGCGAGCCGATGCGGTAGGGCTGCGCCAGCGCGCGCAGCAAGCGGTCGGCAATGGTGCAGGACTCGTCGACATGGCGGATGCCCTCGAGCACGATCACGAACTCGTCGCCGCCGATGCGCGCCGCGGTGCGCAGCTGCGAGCCCACGCGCGCGATCGCATCGCCTGGGCGCAGCGTCTCCACGACGCGGACGGCGACCTGGCACAGCAGTTCGTCGCCGGCGGCATGCCCGAGCGTGTCGTTGACCTGCTTGAAGCGGTCGACGTCCATGAACAGCACCGCGAAGCCGTAGGCCGGGTGGCGGCGGCGGTGCTCGATCGCGCGCTGGATGCGCTCGAGCACCACGCTCCGGTTGGGCAGGCGCGTGAGCGCGTCGTGCATCGCCGAATCGCGCAGCTGCTCGAGCAGGCGGCGTCGCTCGGTGACGTCGACGTAGCAGGCGACGACCCCGTCGCGCTGCCCGAGCGCGTCGTGCAGCAGCTCGGTGTGGACGAGCAGCCAGCGCCGGCCGTTGTCGCCGTCGTCGATCGCGATCAGCTGGCCGCGCTCGCCGCGCCCGGTGCGCAGGCAGCGCTGCACCGGCAGGTCCTCCACCTCCATCGGCTCGAGTTCGTCGTCCAGCGGCCCGTGCTGCAGCAGGCTGTCGGCCGGGTCGCCTGCGTGCAGGTCCAGCAGCGCAGCGGCGGCCGCGTTGACCTGGACCACTTCGCCACGGACCCCATGCACGACGACCGCGGTCGGCAAGGCCGCCAGCAGTGCCTGGCCCCGCATCTGCTGCGTGAGCTGCTCGGTGATGACCGTCGAGACGCTGATGAAGCCGCTGAGCGCACCCAGGCGGTCGTGCAGCGGCTGGATGTCGACCGAGACCCAGTAGGGCTTGCCCTCGCGCGTGCGGTGCAGCAGCGGCATCTGCACCGATCGGCCCTCGTCCAGCGCCTGCTGCAGCCGCGCCAGCACCTGCGGATCGGCGTCGTCACCGACGAGCACCTCGCGCGGCTTCTTGCCGATCACGTCCCGCAGCGCAAAGCCGCTCACGCGGACGAAGGCGTCGTTGACCCAGGTGATGAGCTGCTCGCGATCGGTGATCAGCACCAGGTTGCCGGTGTGCTCGGCCACCAGCGCCAGGCGTTCATTGTCCGCGGCCTGGGCAGCCAGACGCCGCGCCTGCGCCTGCAGCACGCGCAGCGCGGGCGCGATGACCGCACAGCTCAGCAGCAGCAGCGCCAGCGTCAGCCCGGTGCCCCAGCGCTGCACCTCCGTCTGGCGCGCGAGCAGCGCCGCGGCGCGCTGCTGAAGCTGGCCCATCAGTGCGGCCGAGTGCTGGCTCGCGACGCCGAGCTGTGCGTGCACGGTCATCACCGTCTGCGGCAGCTGCTCGGCACCGCCGCCGCGCGCCTCGTCGGCCAGCATCCGAAGCTGGTGCACGAGCTGCATGCGCCCTTCCTGCCATGTCTTCCAGGCCTGTCGCAGCGGCTGCGTGCCTTCGCCCGCGCCCGCGGCGATCACGGCCAGCAGCGGCTCGCCCTTGCGCGCGTCCGCGTCGGCGACGTCGACCAGCCGGGCAAGCGCCGCCTGGATTCCCGCGACCGCGTCGCTGCGCGGCGGCGCGTCGGGCGCACCGGATGGCGCCCGCACGGCCCGGGCAAGCAGCGCCGCGGCCGCGCGATCGACTTGCCAGCCCTGGACCATGTCGCGCGCGGGAAGCTGCAGCAGCTCGACCACCGCCGCACGGCGCTCGACGATGCGCTGCATCTGCCAGTGCTGCCAGAGCGCACCGAGCGCGATCCCGAGCATCGCGAGGTAGAAGGCGAGCCGGGTCCGGCGCCAGCCGTTCGACGTCGACGTCGACGTCGTGCTTGGGGATGCGGTGGGCGGCTCGGAGACAGGCATCGTCGGGCCGGGCCCCGGATGCGCGGGGCCCGAGCACTGGGGATCGACACCTGGACCGGCCGTCTGTAGGGCCAGGCCCCGCCCGGCCGGCCGTCGGGCCGGCGCGAATGCCACCTATGTCACGGCCTCACGGCCTCACGGCCGCCTCGTCGCTGCGGACGTCCAACCGCTGCGAGTGGCGTGCACACCACCAGCCCAGCAGCGCCGCCAGCGCAGCCACCCAGAACACCGCGGCAAGGCCCAGCCGGCTGCTGATCCAGCCGCCGCCGACCCCGCCGAGCACGCCGGAGAAGCCGTAGCCGAGCACCGTGTAAAGCGCCTGGCCGCGCCCGCGCAGCGCGCCCGGGAACCAGCGCGTGATGAGCGCGATGCAAGCGGCGTGGTGCGCGGCAAAGCTCAAGAGGTGCAGCGCCTGCGCGAACACGAGCAGCGGCAGCCACGCGCCGAAGGCTGCGGTGACGACGAAGCGCAGCACCGACGCCCCGGCGGCCCATTGCAGCCAGGCGTGCGGCGAGAGCAGCCCGAAGACCCGCCCCTGCCACCAGAAGAAGGCGATCTCGAGCGCGACCGCAACGGCCCACAGCGTGCCGACGGTGGATTTGCCGTGGCCCTTGGCGTCCAGATAGAGCGAGAAGAAGGTGTAGACGCTGCTGTGCGCAAGCACCGTGAAGAAGACCGAGACGAAGAACCAGCGCACCGCTCCCTGGCGCAGCACCCCGAGCACCGCCGGGGCGCCTTCGCGCGACCCGCCGGACTCGGACCCCGGCGGCAGTCGCAGCGTCATCGCCAGCAGCGAGAGGTAGGCGAGCGCGATCGCCCAGGGGAAGAGGCCGATCCCGCCATGCTCGAAGACGAGTCCCAGCACGACGACGGCGACGATGAAGCCGAGCGAACCCCAGACGCGCACGCGCCCGTATCGGCCGGCGTCCAGCCCGCCGCCGCTGGTCAGGTGGTGCGCGAGCGAGGCCTCGGTCAACGGCACGATGCCGCTGTTGGCGAGGAAGAGCAGCGCCGTCACCCAGGCCACCGCGGTGTAGCCGCGCACCCACAGCAGGCCGCAGGCGCCCGCCAGGGAGAACCAGGCGGCCAGCTTCAACAGCCGCACGCGGGAGCCGCCGCGATCGCCCAGCCACCCCCAGCCGTAGGGTCCGAGCACGCGCGTCCAGGCCTGCAGCGAGGCGATGCTCCCGATCGCCAGGGTCGAGAAGCCCAGCTCCTTGAACCACAGCGGCGCGAAGGGGTTGAAGATCCCGATCGACGCGAAGTAGCAGAACCACAGGGCGCCGAAGGCGCCCAGCCTCGGCCCGGGCGCCGGTTCGGCGGCAGGAAGGGTCACAGTGGCCGCTGCGCGGGGATCGGCGGGATCGGCAGGCGCACGTCGGCGCACTGCGCGCGATGGCGCAGCACGTGGTCGATCACGACGAGCGCCAGCAGCGCCTCGGCCACCGGCGTGGCGCGGATGCCGACGCAGGGGTCGTGACGGCCCAGCGTCTGCACGACGGTCGGCCTGCCTTCGCGGTCGATCGAGGCCTTGGGCAGGCGGATCGAGCTCGTCGGCTTGACCGCCAGGCGCACGACCAGGTCCTGCCCGCTGCTGATGCCGCCGAGCACGCCGCCGGCGTGGTTGCTGGCGAAGCCCTCAGGCGTCAGCTCGTCGCCGTGATAGCTGCCGCTCTGCGCGACGACGTCGAAGCCGTCGCCGATCTCGACGCCCTTGACGGCGTTCAGGCCCATCATCGCCCAGGCGATGTCGGCGTCGAGCCGGTCGTAGACCGGCTCGCCCAGGCCCACGGGCATGCCTAGCGCGCGCACCTCGATGCGAGCACCGCAGCTGTCGCCCGAACGCCGCAGCGCGTCCATGTGCGCCTCGAGCTGCGGCACGAGGCTCGCGTTCGCGGCGAAGAAGGGGTTGTGCGGGATGTGCTCGAAACCCTCGAACGGAATCTCGATCTCGCCCAGCGCGCTCATCCAGCCGACGAAGGTGGTGCCGCAGTGCTCCTTCATCCACTTGCGCGCGACCGCACCGGCGGCCACCGTCGGCGCCGTCAGCCGCGCCGACGAACGCCCGCCGCCGCGCGGGTCGCGCAGACCGTACTTGCGCCAGTAGGTGTAGTCGGCATGCCCCGGGCGGAAGGTGTCGAGCAGGTTGCCGTAGTCCTTGCTGCGCTGGTCGGTGTTGCGGATCAGCAGCGCGATCGGTGCGCCGGTGGTCTGGCCTTCGTAGACGCCGGAGAGGATCTCGACCGCGTCGGGCTCGTTGCGCTGCGTCACGTGGCGGCTCGTGCCCGGGCGGCGGCGATCCAGGTCGTGCTGAATGTCCGATTCGGAGAGCGCCAGCCCCGGCGGGCAGCCGTCGATCACGCAGCCGATCGCCGGGCCGTGGCTCTCGCCGAAGTTGGTGACGCAAAAGAATTCGCCGAAGGTCGAGCCGGACATCGTGCGCGGGATCGCGGGAACAGGGGTCCGCAGTGTATGCCCGCGCGCCGGCGCGGGCACGCGGTCACCCGACCTTCGATCGGCGTTCTTCGCCCGCGCCCGGACGGCGCGCTCAGCCCGCCGCGGCCCTCTGGCCTTCGTCCTCCGGCCAGTCGCGGATGTAGGCCTTGAGCATGCGGTTCTCGAAGTCCTGCGCCTCGACCACCGTCTTGGCGACGTCGTAGAAGCTGATCACGCCCATCAGGTCGCGCTTGTCCATCACCGGCAGGTAGCGCGCGTGGCTCTCGAGCATCATGCGGCGCACCTCGTCCATCTCGGTCTCCGGGGCGCAGGTCATCGGCTCCCTGTCCATCACCGCGCCGACCTCGCCCTGGCCGCAACTGCCGCCGTTGGCGACGATCGCCTTGATGATCTCGCGGAAGGTCAGCATGCCCACCAGTTCGCCCTGCTCCATCACGACGAGAGAGCCGATGTCGAGTTCGGCCATCGTTCGTGCAGCATCGGCAAGCGGCAGGTCCGGCCGCACCGTGTAGAGGGTGTTGCCCTTGACGCGCAGGATGTCGGTGACTTTCATGGGGACGCTCCCTGGAGAAACCGGACAGGGTGGGGCAAAGCATGGTGACGCCAAGCTCGGCCGCGGATCAATATAGCCCACAATGCTGCCGCAGTCTTCGCAGGTAAAAACCCTCATGGCAGGCTACTCCGACCCCGCGTTCGACACCCTGGCCGTGCACGCCGGCGCGGCCCCCGACCCGGCGACCGGCGCACGTGCCGTGCCCATCCACCTGAGCACGAGCTTCGTCTTCCAGGACAGCGCGCACGCCGCGAGCCTCTTCAACATGGAGCGCTCGGGCCACGTCTACAGCCGGCTTTCGAACCCGACCAACGCGGTGCTCGAGGAGCGCGTCGCCGCGCTCGAAGGCGGCGTCGGCGCGATCGCGCTGGCCAGCGGCCAGGCCGCGCTGCACCTGGCGATCGCGACGATCGCGGGCGCCGGCGCGCACATCGTCGCCAGCAGCTCGCTTTACGGCGGCAGCCAGAACCTGCTGGCCTACACGCTGCCGCGCTTCGGCATCGAGACGAGCTTCGTCTCGCCGCTGGACATCGACGCCTGGCGCGCGGCGATCCGCCCGAACACGCGGCTCTTCTTCGGCGAGACGCTCGGCAACCCGGGGCTCGAGATGCTCGACATCCCGCAGCTTGCCGCGATCGCGCACGAGCACGGCCTGCCGCTGCTCGTCGACTCGACCTTCACGACCCCCTGGCTGATGAAGCCCTTCGAGCACGGCGCCGACCTCGTCTTCCACTCGGCGACCAAGTTCCTCGGCGGCCACGGCACGGTGATCGGCGGCGTGCTGGTCGACGGCGGCAGCTTCGACTGGGCCGCGGCGCACGAGCGCTTCGGTCACTTTCCGGAGCTGGCCGCGCCCTACGACGGCTTTCACGGCATGGTCTTCAGCGACGAGAGCACCGTCGGCGCCTTCCTGCTGCGCGCGCGCCGCGAGGGCCTGCGCGACTTCGGCGCCTGCATGAGCCCGCACACCGCCTGGCTGCTGCTGCAGGGCATCGAGACGCTGCCGCTGCGCATGGCGCGGCACATCGAGAGCACGCGCAAGCTCGTGCAGTTCCTCGCCGCGCACCCAATGGTCGCGCGCGTCGGCTACCCGGAGCTCGAAGGCCACCCGAGCCACGCGCTGGCGAAGACGCTGCTGCCGCGCGGCTGCGGCAGCGTCTTCAGTTTCGAGCTCGCCGGCAGCCGCGCGCAGGGGCGCGCCTTCATCGAGGCGCTGCAGCTCTTCAGCCACCTGGCCAACGTCGGCGACTGCAGGAGCCTCGTGATCCACCCGGCGAGCACGACGCACTCGCGCATGGACGACGCCGCGCTCGCCGCGGCCGGCGTGCGGCCCGGAACGATCCGCCTGAGCGTCGGCCTCGAGGACGCCGACGACCTGATCGAGGACCTGAAGCGCGCCTTCAGGATCGCCGAAAAGGCCGCAGGAGCAGCGGCATGAAGACCTTCACCGTCCAGGGCCGGCGCCTTGCCACCTACACCGGCGGCCGCGACTTCGACCCCGCCCTGCCCTGCCTCGTCTTCGTTCATGGCGCGCTCAACGACCACAGCGTCTGGACGCTGCTCGCGCGCTGGTTCGCCCATCACGGCCACGCGGTGCTGGCGATCGACCTGCCGGGCCATGGCCGCAGCGAAGGCCCGCCGCCGGCGAGCGTCGAGGCCGCCGCCGAGGTCGTGCTGGCGCTGCTCGATGCCGCCGGCGTACCGAAGGCGGCGATCGCCGGCCACAGCATGGGCAGCCTGATCGCGCTCGAAGCCGCCGCGCGCGCGCCCGAGCGCATCACGCAGATCGTGATGATCGGCACCGCCTTCCCGATGAAGGTCAGCCCCGCGCTGCTCGACACCGCGCGGCAGCGGCCGCTGGCTGCGATCGAGATGGTCAACCGCTTCTCGATCAGCACCCTGGCCGCCAAGCCGAGCTACCCCGGCCCGGGCATGTGGCTGCACGGCAGCAGCCGGGCGCTGATGCGCCGCACGCTGCAGGCCGGCGGCGAGATCGACGGCCGCAACCTCTTCGAGCACGACTTCCGCGTCTGCGACGCCTACACCGGCGGCCTGGACGCTGCGGCGAAGGTGCGCTGCCCGACCACCTTCGTGCTCGGCCGCCACGACCAGATGACGCCGCCCAAGGTCACCAAGGAACTCGCCGCGGCGCTGAAAGCGAAGATCGTGACGCTGGACGCCGGCCACAACCTGATGGCCGAGCAGCCGGATGGGATGCTTGCGGCGATGCGGGGGGCCGTGCAGTCGAGTGCGGGCTAGACCGGGACCGGCATCATCCCGAGGGGGTCAGAGGAGGCGTCAGAGGGCGCATCGGAGTCGCCTCAGTGTGCCTCCTCCCAGTTCGCTCCCACGCCCACTTCGGCCACTAGCGGCACCTTCAGTTCGGCCACGCCCGCCATCAGGCGCGGGACTACGGCCCTGACCCAGTCGAGCTCGGCTTGCGGCACCTCGAACACGAGTTCGTCGTGCACCTGCATCACCATGCGCGTGGCGCGCTGCTGCTCGTCGAGCGCGCGCTGCACCGCGATCATCGCCAGCTTGATGAGGTCCGCCGCGGTGCCCTGCATCGGCGCGTTGATCGCCTGGCGCTCGGCGCCGCTGCGGCGCGGGCCGTTGCCGCTGTTGATCTCCGGGAGCCACAGGCGGCGGCCGAAGACGGTCTCGACGAAGCCCTGCGCGTGCGCGCGCGCCTTGGTCTCGTCCATGTAGCGGCGCACGCCGGCAAAGCGCTGGAAGTAGCGGTCGATGTAGTCGCGCGCGGCCTTCTGCTCGATGCCCAGGTTCTGCGCGAGGCCAAAGGCGCCCATGCCGTAGATCAGGCCGAAGTTGATGACCTTGGCGTAGCGCCGCTGCTCGGACGAGACCTCGGCCAGCGGCACGCCGAAGACTTCGCTCGCGGTCGCGCGGTGCACGTCCAGGCCCTTGGCAAAGGCGTCGAGCAGGCCCGGGTCCTCGCTGATGTGCGCCATGATGCGCAGCTCGATCTGCGAATAGTCGGCCGAGACGATCACATGCCCCGGCGGCGCGACGAAGGCGCAGCGGATGCGCCGGCCCTCGGGCGTGCGCACGGGGATGTTCTGCAGATTGGGCTCGTTGCTCGAGAGCCGCCCGGTCACCGCCACCGCCTGCGCGTAGTTGGTGTGCACGCGGCCGGTGGCCTCGTTGACCATCTGCGGCAGCTTGTCGGTGTAGGTGCCCTTGAGCTTGGCGAGACTCCGGTACTCGAGGATGCGCGCCGGCAGCGGGTAGTCGGCGGCGAGCTCCTGCAGCACGTCCTCGTCGGTGCTCGGGGCGCCCGAGGCGGTGCGCTTCTTCACCGGCAGACCCAGGCGACCGAAGAGGATCTCGCCGATCTGCTTGGGCGAGCCGAGGTTGAAGGGCCCGCCGGCGATCTCGTAGGCCTGCTGCTCGAGCGCCTGCATGCGCTCGGCGAGCTCGCGGCTCTGGCGCGCGAGCTGCGCCGGGTCGATCAGCACGCCGTGGCGCTCGATGCGCTGCAGGATCGCGGCCACCGGCATCTCGATGCGCTGGTAGACCTCGGCAAGCTGAGGCACTTCCTGCAGCCGCGGCCACAGCGCCTCGTGCACCTGCAAGGCCATCTCGCTGTCCTCGCCCGAGTAGCGCGTCGCGCGCTCGAGGTCGACCTGCGAGAACGGGATCTGGCTGGCACCCTTGCCGCACAGGTCCTCGTAGCTGAGGCCCTTGCGGTTGAGGTGGCGCTCGGCCAGGCTTTCAAGGCTGTGCGCGCGGTGGGCCTCGAGCACGTAGCTCTCCAGCA
>Ga0116143_10004952_pt1 | contig 12357 bp, 19 predicted proteins | sample AD_UKC034_MetaG_FD_89745 | JGI IMG/M metagenome (GOLD analysis project Ga0116143, IMG submission 89745) | Active sludge microbial communities of municipal wastewater-treating anaerobic digesters from USA - AD_UKC034_MetaG | ecosystem: Engineered > Bioreactor > Anaerobic > Digestate | place: USA...
CACCTCCCTGGTTGAGTAATTTCATGACCCGATCATGCTGTCCCTGCATGTTATCCATCGTTTCTAAGTTCCTCGCCTCCCCAGTTGTGGCTTTGACGCCCGTTGCCCATTGCGTCCGTAGCCCCTCAGCATCTTGCAAGAGTAAGTTTACTGGGTGCCGTTTTTGGACATAGTACGGGTTGTTATGGCGCAAGTAAAATGCAGCCACGTGTGGAGCATCGTCCTTCCCAAGTCTATCTACCAACTTCGAGAGCATCGCGTTCACTTGCATGTTCCGCACTGGGTCAACGTGGTAACGGTCATGATAGGCTGCCCTGAAGTCCCTCCACACTTCTACCGTCTTTGCCTGGTGCCGCTCCACGCTAGTGGACGCGGAAAGTATTTTCTTATTCTTTTCTTCAATCTGAATATGTTTTTGACTTATGACTTCTGAAGATGAAGATGAAGATGAAGATGAATTATGAATATGATTACGAACACTCGTTCCTGTTTCGTTCGTACTGTTACTACGAACACTCGTTCGGCGAGATTTGCCTGATTTTTTGCCAGCTTGTACCTTTTGTGCTATAAATCGTTGCGCCTTTTTGAACTCATCTAGTAGCCTTTTGTTTGTTAAATGCCCCTCAATGGAGGGATGTTGCACCAGCACTGAACGAACAAATGTTAACGAGTGTTCAGGGAGACCGGAGAGCTTTGAGAGGGTGCTAGAATCATCCTTGACTGTGCAATCATTGGAAAGCCAGCACGCACATAAGATACGTACATAGGCCCCTTGTTCCTCAAGGGTAGCGCATTGGATGGTAGGAGAAGAAAGCCAATCAGCTGGGAAAAAAGGAAAGTATGGGAGCTTAGCCATATTTACCTCAAAATAAGAAGGGCCTCCCTGGCAGGCAAGTACCAGAAAGGCCCTTCATCGCTGCGGCCACTGGGAGGCAATGGCCGGAACGCTCTACCGCGCTTGCCCACGGTCTAAACTGATAGAGTACTAGCATTCTCATTAGCTTTCGTCAAGTACAATTCCTAGCTAGCACTATCCCTAGTCACGGAAAAGGTAAAATGTTTTTGGAGGAGCCGCCCGGACTTGGCAGAACGGGCGACCCCTCCCTCGGCTCACTGCGCCAATGCACTAAAATTGGTTCTTAAGAATTGTGAATGCAAGTGCTGCCACTGCTGGAACTTGTGCATTCCCAATTCTTGCAAGGCGTTTGTCCACCCAATAGGGAACCCCATCAGCCACTCTGCCCAGTCTGGGTTCACTCTCCCAGTAAAGACCTGGCGCCCTTCCATTCCATCCAATTTGTAATATCTTGGTTGGTAGCCCTCTGCTACTGCTATTGCATCGGTCAGTTTCATGTGCTGGCCCCCTGGCCCCTCTTCCTTTAGTGGGGTAGGCCAGTACCCAGCACCTCTTGCGAACCTGATGGCCCCCACAGTCATCTGCTCCCAGAACACACCATCTTGCATCATACCCCATTGCGGCAAGGTCACAGAGGACAGTGGAAAGTCCTCTTCCCACAAGCAGAGGTGAGTTTTCAGAGAAGATGAATTGTGGTCGTATCTCATTGATAACCCGTGCCATATGTTTCCATAGACCACTTCGCGCACCTGTAATGCCTGCTCCTTTCCCAGCACTGGATATGTCTTGACAGGGGAATCCACCACAAATGATGTCAACTCTCCCTTTCCAAGGGGTTCCATCAAAGGTTGTGACATCATCCCAGATTGGGAACCTAGGCAAGCACCCATCTTTCTGCCTTGCAAGCATGACTTGCTGGGCATGCTTGTCATACTCAACAGCACAGATTGTGGTATGTCCAAGTAGCATTCCGCCAAGGATGCCCCCCCCTGCTCCTGCAAATAAATGTAGCTCATTCACTTCTTCCCCCTCGCCGCCTTCATGGCCTCTGTATAGGCTTGATAAATATCAGCTTTCAACTCTTGTGGCGCGGACTTGTACAGGTCATTGATGGCCGCTGTATCAGTCATCTGCCGGAACTTGCCACAGTACAACTCAATCGTATGCTCGTCAGCTGGCGGGCACACTTCAGGGTTAAACGGAGCCGCATCAGGAGCTTGCTGGGTGTTGTTCTCGGCCTCTCTTCCGAGGTTCCCGACGTCCGTCTCCACGGGTTCTTGCAATTGCCGCATCTTCTGCTTGTTCGACTCGCGGATGGTGGCTAGTTGTTCTGCCGCCACTTCTACCCCGAGCCCTTGCGGCATCTGAACCTCTTGCATTTCGTCCAAGGCAATAGCCTCACGAAGTTGTGGCGACCGTGCCACCAGCTTGTAGCACTTCCGCATGACGGTCTTGATGCCCATCGCATCAAAGGTCTTGGTCCAGGCGGGCGAAAATTCCCCGCTCTTCGTCTTCCTCACAAACCGATCCCGGTGCTCCTCCACCTCCGCGTAGGACATCACCGCCACTTTTATCTTGCCGTTCTTCGGCTTAGCCCAGGCGTAATAGTATGCCGGTTCCCCTCGGCTCTGCTCCTTGCTGGGCTTGTGGTGGATGCTCGGGGAATCCCCGAGCTCATAGTCAAACTCATCTTTCTCGTAGACTACTTGAGCGTCGCCGTCCTCCACGTCTCCATACCACTCGGCCATATCCCGCAACCCGAGATAGCCGACCTGGAATTGCGCTTCAAAACACCGTTTCTCTGAGTTCCAGTACGGCACAAGATGAGCCTGGTTCATTAACCCAACCTCAAGCCCAAACTGGGCCGACTGCATGATGGCCCCATACAGTGATGTCGGGGAACATTTCTGTAGGTCAGGATTCCGATGGATGGCATTCATGGCCACCCGTAGGAATCGGTCAAGTTTCACCTTTTTCGGGAGTGCCTGAAGTAACTCCTCCCGTTTCGCATTGAGTAAACCCGCGATGTCGGTTGGTTGTTTTGTGGCTATCGCTGTGGTCATACTGCCCTCCATATAAATGAATCGCAGGCTCTACAGACACGCTGCCCATTCCGTGCGATTCGAGTATTCAATTGGTTGTATTCATGGCCGTTCTTGCAGTGTGTTTTGTTATAATTTGAAAGTGGACTCCTCCGCAAATTCTCCCGCCTAGTGACAGGCTCTAGATGAAGATGATTGACACATGCTCGGTTCCTGCAAAGATGATCAAGGTCTAAGCCATCTGGAACGCAACCAACAAGGTACTCGTAGATCCACTTATGCGCTCGTACCATCCTTCTATCTATCCCCCTGCTGCCAACCCTAAATTGGCCATATCCATTCTTGCTTTTCCTGCCGGTCCACAACAAGCACTCGCCGAAACTCTCAGTATGACTGTAGAACCTCTCTAGTACAGGTCGATGCGGTTCATTTCTCTTTCTTGGCATAATCATCCCTCACGCCACTGTAAAATGCTGAGGCTATTCTGGAAAACCGCCCAATCTCTCGCACTGGGCTTCACTGGCACTTGCTTAAACTCTCCATTCGCCTTGATATACAAGATCCACATACGCGAGGCCTTATCCAGCATCTTCTGATATCCATGCACCTGCACCCGATGCCACGGCGCAGGTACCCCACTCTTAAGGTCGAGTACCCCGTAGTCCGGCCCCAGCATCCCTACGAAATCGACACGCCCCGCATACGGATAGATCTTATGCCGCATGGTGTGCTCAAGCATCATCGGTTGCGGCTTTGCGTGGGCAATCCACGCCATGATCGCCTGGTGGTAGCCTGCATACTCCACTGGCACATCTGGCCGTTCACTCTGCCCCACCGAGGCACTGACCTCTAGCGCGAAGATGTCATGCAGGTCTTGCCCCCGGTCGGCTGAGCCTGGGCTGTAATAGTCACAGCCCCCAGAGACGATTTCACACACCTGCGACACGGACCAGTATCTACCATTCTGGTCGCTGTAGTGGCGCTGTGCCGAACGGTCGCAGGTAATCATTTCGACCTCTGGCCATAGATGTACTCAGTACGTTTCTCGACGCGGGGGATATTGTCCAGTATCCCACTAGATGCTAACTTGCGGAAGGTAACCCAATTCAGCTCAAACAATACCGGGAATTTCTCTAACAACTCTCTACCGGCTTTGTCATCGGCTCGCACAACGCTGTTGTCAGGCGTAGCTTTGATTCCATACACAGTCTTTTCTATCCGCTGCTGAATCGTCCCGGCTTGCGTCTCAATCGACTTCGCCGGAGCCTGGACGACCGGAGCGACCTTCAACACCACTTCCGCAACATCCCTCCCTTTCTCTTCCGCCTTGGCAATCTTCCGCGCATTCTCCGCGTCGATCTTGGCTTGGATCTTGGCTTGCTCGATTCGCGCCAGCCGATCCTGCTCACGGTCCCACTCTCCCATCTTCTTCGAGAGCGCATCCTCGTGGGCCTTGCATTCCTTGACGAACTCGTCAAACGGTTTCTTGGCATCCTCCCATGCCGTCTTGAGCGGTCGGCATACCTCCTCTTTCTGAGCCTCTGCCTGCTTGCGAAACGCTCTCAAGGCGTCCCAAAGGTCCGCCGCTTGTTGGCGTGCTGCTGGCGTCTTGATGGTGAGTGCCTTTGCTTGCTCAATGGATGCTGTCGCCTCGATCTGTTCAACCATGTCATCCTCCCTTTTTCTTGTTAGACATTTCTTTATCCAACCTCCGCAACATCGCTTGGACCTTAACGGTTCTCCCAGACTTCAGCTGTGACACCTTGGAGACTTTGCGGTTCAGAAAATTCCATGCGATGTCGTTGTCTCTTGTTGGGTAAAACCGTTCATGCTCCATTACCCCTCCATTGCATCTTGAATCTGTTGATCCACGTACTCATCGGCCCAGTCGATCCGGCAGAGATAGCACGGGAGATCTTCACCGTGGGTTTCACACCGCTCAGGCTCTTCAAACAACCACTCCGGGAGGCTCACGCGACCTCCTGGATTGGTGCACATTGCGCACAATAGGTCTGCCCCTGCATGTTCTGAAAGAAATGGGTCATCCGGTCACAATAGGGGCATGGCTGCGCCGGGTAGGTGATAATGCCAATGCCATTTGTGATCTCAAAGAGTTCCAGCTCGGTACTCATAGCGTTCCCCCCAGTCTGCGGACGGCAAGGCCATCCAAAGGTTGAGTAAACTGATCTCCACTTCTCGCTCCGCATCTCGCCGCACGTTAGGCCGTGGGTTCCTGGCGCGACGCAAGGACTCAAACTGCACATCCATGAGCTGCCGGTGTCGGCAGTCCCAACAATACACCGATGAATCAGCAAGCGGAGCCCCACACTGACAATTCATACTGCCTCCCTGTTAATGACCCATTGCATGATGCAAATGTAACATGACGTTACATGTATGTCAAGACAGAAAGGGATGCATCGCTCTGGATGGAATGCGACCAGGTGTATTACTTTTGGTGTCCGGCGAGACGAAGGGCGTTAGCGAGCGTTTCTCCGTTGCGGGACGAGGTTCCAATGATACGGCCTAAGGTGAGATCGAAGCATGTAGATAGTTTGAATGGGCCGCTATACAGCCATGCCCAGGTAAAATCCTTGGCCTCCTCCCACCCTGGCTGCTTCTTGTTCCGCTCTGGGGTGTCTATGCCATCTTCGCGGATATGCCAGAGCCCCAGCGGCCCCATGGACACTGTGTACGTATCGCCATCGTAGTTGTAGATGACATCAGACGGCTGCATATCGACGGTGAGGCACGTTGCCGAAAACGACCAGGACGCAATCAGGATGAGAAACAGCAGGCACAGTGCAATGATGCACAGGCCCATTAAAGCGCCTTCGGTGGATATGGGGGAACGGTCGTGCCAGTTCATTCGAGCACTCGCTGCTGATGCACGTGGAACGTAGCGTTAATTGCCTTTTCCTGCTCGACATACTCCGTCAATCCACGGTGCGCGATGAGGGAGTCGCCGAGTCGAGCGGTGAGGACTTCGATTCTGCCGAGGAGCTGAGCGCAGGTAGCGGGTCCTGGTCCTTGTAGAGCAAGCTCTGCGGCGGATCCGTCATTTTCGGGCACACCACGATAGGGGATGGCGTTGAGCACCCGTGCCAACTCATCGACGCGAGTAGTAAGGGGAGCAGGCACCACGCAGGTTTGCGTCTCAACATATTTCACCTCAGTGTCGGGCTGCTGATGTTTGATGGCATCGATGTAGGAGGCTAGCCGCTGATTCTCTGTGTCACGCTCCAGCACCTTGCGGCGCTCTTGAATAAAGTTTTTGTAGAACCGATTTTTCTCGGCAGCCGTGCGCTCGACGACTTCAAGCAGTTGGTCGTATTGCTCCTGTTCGACCATGCGCACTGTCTCTTGCTGTGCTTGCACTTCCTCCGCGTGTTCGGCACGGATCTCATCCCGCCCCTCAGATCGCAGACTTTCTTTGTAGAGGTACCAGCCTCCAGCCAAGACGGCAGCGAGGATGATGGGACCGCCAATTCGCGCTGCAAGGGGAATGGCCGCAAGCATACCTATCTTCGCCTCGTCCGTGCTGTGGCGTTCTTGTTTGTGTTGCTATTCACGTTCGCACTAAACTGGCCCTGCCCTTGCGTGAGGGTATCCCCGCTCATCGCAAGCCCTGCACCAATGGATCCACCAAGTATCGCCGCCTCAATCGGCCCCTTGTACAGCGTGGCAATCGGCTGATCGCTGGACTGGACATACTCCGTGGCCGGTACGCACTCCATATACTGGCTGTGCTCCGCACCGTCTTTGCGCAGCTCAGCAAAATCTTCCGAGCTGATCTTCTGCCGACAGACAAAGACCCCTTGTGCGTGCGGCTGCCCCGCCGTCCACCGATCATTGACCAGCGACCGCGAGACCACATAGCGCCCTTGATCCACGAAGGCCACTTCCTGCAACCCTGACGAACAGCCTGCCAGTGCCGCTATCACGATAATCAATAGAGTTCGCATACTCACTCCTTGGCTGGGAAACACGCTTTCTTCTCGTCATCGGTCTTGGCTCGCATCACGCACCACATCTGCCGACGCTCAGAATCACGAGCCATTTGCTTGCCGATCTCCTGCATGCCAGTGCCTTGCTGGAGCACGGCCCCTTTGAGTTCCTGGATTTCTCCACGGAGTTCTACCAACTCCTCCTGGACAGGGTTTGGAATCACTCCCGCGCCCTGGAGGAGAAAATAGCCCACCAAGAGCGTCGGAACGCCAAAGGTGCTGCCGACCCTCATAATCGTCTGATCCCACCAGGGCGCGGGTTGGTTGCTAGCGGGCTGTTGGTCGCTCATCGATGGATGCCTCCTACTTCACACACGCGATACTTTTTTCGATCTTGGTCAGATTACCGTTGTTCCAGCACAGATAGCGCGTGGTTTGTTGCATGCTCTCCGTGAGCTGTTGCGTAGAAATCTGATGCTCCTCTGATATTTTCGCAGTGCTCCGAATGGCCTCTGAGTTGAGTTTGACTGCCTCCAAGATCGCGTCCATCTTTTGAGAGTTGCGGTCTGTGACGTAGCCCAGATCTTTGGCGATCATGAAAACGCACAGCCCGACTACGAAGAGAATGAACAGTTGGGTCACGGTCAACCTCGTAAAAATCACAATAGCCTGCACCCAGCGCGGCGAATGGTTGAGTTGTTCTTCCCATTTTACGCTTTCGTCCGTCCCCGGCATTATGCCGACCCCTCTCGTTTTTCACTACTGGATGAACAGCCAGGTCGCTTCGGGCACTCAAACAACTCATGCCGGTACATCTGATCGTGCGGAACCAACGTCCGGCAGCGCTGGCACTCGTACTGCTTCATACTTGGGTTGATCCTCCGGTTCCACGCTTCCCGATTGGGATAAAGAATTGGTATTTTTTGCTCATACCTTCACCGTACCCTTGATTAATTAAAGACGGGGCTGTATACTTTAACCCCATGAAAGCTCCATGCACTGACATCAAAGAAATGTTTCACGCTAGGGTCTCCATGCGAAATCCCACATCTGACGGATGCTGGATATGGGTAGGTGCTAAACACGTACAATTTGGCTACGGGGTTCTCAAATTCGGCGGAAGAGCTGGCAAATTGTTGCTGGCACATAGGGTTAGCTACGAAATTTATATGGGCCCCATACCTGACGGGTGCTGCGTTTTGCATAAATGTGATAACCCGCCGTGCGTAAATCCTGAACACTTGTTCCTTGGCACTAGAGCTGATAATTCTGCTGATAAAGTTTCTAAGGGGCGACAAAGCTTTACGCCTGGCCAGAAAGGAGCCGAAAGCCCTAATGCGAAACTTACTGATGCAGATGTACTGCATATACGTTCCGTGTACTCCCCGCGAACTGTCAGTGCCGATTCTCTGGCTAGGGAATTCGGCGTCTCCAAAAGGGCCATTTTGAGAATCATTCATAGGGTTACGTGGAACCATATCTAAATCAGCGCCGATACTCTTCTGGGTTTTGGAATATAGAATGTATGCTGCCCTACTTGCGCGACTTCATCGGCGCTATCTGGCATAGCCCACTCAGGAAGAGGATCGACGAGACTTTTATTTAGATATAGCACCGCGCCCTGCACCGTGTTTGATCCGTGCTTGGCTTGCTCCCAGGCGTTGATGCACTCCTGTACAACATGATCAGTATCATCTATCATGATGTTTCTAATCCTACCAGGGTCCTTTGTGTTCCACCCGCTGAATTGGTAGGGCCGTAGGACCGTACCGGCTACTGTGCCATCGCTGGCATACTTGGCTTTCATCCGGTTCACAATCACTTCCGCCACCGCCACTTTGCCCTTATACGGCTCGCCTGCAGCCTCCTGCATGATGGTGACCACCGCCAGTGCATCCTCAGAAATCATCCTCATTTCGTTTTCTCCTTCCGCGTCTCTGGCGGGCATGGCCCACGCCACCCACACGCACAGCGCCACTGCTCCCAGCCGAATTCCTTTTGCGTGTAACGCCCACAGTCCGGACATTTGAACGTCCATGCCATCCTAGAACCCCATGGAGGCCTGCGGCCCCACAATGTTCACCCGCAGTGGGTTGGTGTGGGTGCCGAGCGTGGATCCGTCGTCCCGCCTGATTTCGCACTCCAACACATCGCCCGCCGCCAGCCCATTCCCCGCCGCGAATTGGTAATCGATCTCCGTCCTGGTACCGACCAGCATGACCGGCACCGTCACAGGCAGAGCACTATCCCGAGAGGTGTATCCGGGAAAAAAGGTGCCGCTGAATCGTTGCGTCGTCCGCGTGAGCGAGGCGGGAATCGTCGGCTCGGCTCGCGCACCGTAGTAGCGGACAAACCCGCTCCCAAAGCTATCCCCCACCGACACGAAACTCCCACCCACTTTTTTGCAATAGGGATGAATGCCCGTTGATGTCGAGGGAGCGTTCTCCACGATGATTTCGACGCGTAGTCTGAACTCTCCCGTTGCACCGATCTCGGCGGCAACATTCTGCGGAGCCAGCGCCCCGAGACTGACCTCAGGCGTGGCAACGGTGCCATGCAGGCTATCGATACGATAGTTGCTGATGCGGAACGTGGATCCCGTAGGGGGAGGCGGCGTTCCTGGTACCAAGGACACGGCCATGATGGCACTGTAGTAAGCAGCGCCAAGTGTAAAATTCATGATCCCGCCGTCATTTCCTGACTGTGTCGCGCTGGCTAAGCGGAGTGATTTTGTGCTGTGAAGACGATCAATTGTAAATGTTTCGTTCGCCCCTGGTGAGATCGTTGGGGACGAACTTGTAGCCATGACGCTATAGACCGTCTCGTCGTTTTCGGTTTGTGCTGTGATCGATGGAGAGGATGTGAGACTCGTTGAGGCCGCGACAGCCTGATAGGCACTGACATCGTCTTTGAGAATGGATAACATGATCCATCCGCTCACATTGGCTGAGCTAAATGTCGGGGTTAGGGTGCAGGTGCCTGATGTCGGAGTGAGCTTGCCGAAGAGGTTGAGGCTGCGATGCCCATCTGTTGTTCCAGTCACCAGCGGAGCAGCGGCAATCTGTGGAATGGCCTCGCTTCCGCAACTGCTGGTCACTCCTGTTGCATGCGCAGGGATTCCCGTACCGTCAAAACGGACGGCAACAGCCACGGTGAGGCTATCCATGCCGCTTGCAATGGTCCGCACATGGGCTCCATCCAGATTGCTTGTTGTGTGATGTGAGGACGGATTTGTTGCCCCCCCTGAACCACTATACCCACTCGGGAACGGACACCCGCCTGTGTTGACATTTAAGGCCGTATGCAGATCAAATAACGACGAACCGGCGACGCGGTTTGTACCATCACTATCAGCCTCGCCATGGGGAAACTCGCCTGTGTTAATATCCCATAATGGGATGTCCGTGAGGACACCATCAACATAGCGATAGAGGATGGTCGCCCCAATATCTGACCCGCCCGCGCCTGCACCTTTGAGCGGAGACTCGTCAGGAACCCACAACCCCTTACAGGCACCGAACGCCGGATCTACCGTTGAGGTATTTGCCCAATTGGCAGGCAGCGAGGGGAAAAAGGCCGTGCCGTTGTCGTAGCTGTTCACATAGTCACCGCTCCAATTCGTTGTGGTATTCGTTTTATTGTACCCACGTCCAGCGAGTCCAGAGACGGTCGTATTGAGTACGGTAAACGATTGTGCGGAGCTGGCTATCCCTGTTGGACTGTCGTCAAACGTGAGTCCTGTTACGCCCCCATCTCCGGTCACCGTGACATTTTGCACCGTGATATTGAGGCCGTCAGATGTACGGATTGCTGACGCCGGCGAATCGAAATCGACGACGGCGACATCTTTAATGGTGATATTTTGAGGAGTATGGTTCTGATCAGTCACACTACGAGAGTTTAAATAGATCGCATTGCCGTATCGACAGTTGTAGCAAATTGACCCCAGTACTCGTGACCCACTCGCTAACGTGTTTGATCCATACGTGGCATTGATCTCCATCAGCGGCATCGGCCCCGATCTCCCGTCTGCGATCGAGTTCTCCATGATGCAGTCTTTGCATGGGTACATCGAGACTACCGTGTCACTGCCACCAAGCCCAGCCGAAGCGTTGTAGCCTCCACTGATCCGTCCCCCGCGCGGCGTGCAGTATTGGCGTCTTATCACAACGCGCTCCGATTCCCACGCGAGCACGCAATGTCTGTGAAAGACATAGCCCTCGTTATCTTCTAACAGCACATCCTGGCTGTCCTGCACAGACCAGACGTGCAGATTGTTGTAGCGGTTGGGATTCTTCCCCACCGTGTTTTTGATCGTAATGTGATGGCTGAACGTCACCATGACGGGTGAGCCACTTGCCGACCCGACATTATCCGTACTGGTGACATAGAGCCCACCGACGATGATGTAAGAACTGGATGTGATGAAAATGCCGCGGCCTGCTCCATTATCGACAATCTTAGCTTGCCGCTGATTCAATGCCGTCAGCGTCAGCTCGCTCCCCGGCGAACAATGCAAGCCTGCGATGCTGATCTTGCCCGTGCTGGTCCCGTCTCCATACGTGCCATTGAGCAGTATCAACGTATCACCGCACCATGCCCGCGCAGCATTGAGGGCATGCGCAAAGGTGAGAAACGGTGTGTTGGTCGAGAGCCCATCGTTGCCGTTCGACCCTGACGGACTGATGTAATAGGTCGCCGAATGCGCCGACGTGGCAAGGGACAGGAGCATTAGCAGTGCGAGGAGGAATCGCTTCATTGAAATCGTCTCCTGTATAAAAATGACGTCGTTGGAAACTGCCGAAGCGGCACTGCGGTCGTTACCCATCCGTTGGATGAATTAGCGGTCCAGCTCATCACCCCGCCCAAGCCGCCGGATTGTTGAGAGACGCCCATCGCCATTTCAGATCCAGCCGCCGCTGCAAACAATGATGTTTGATTCGCACCCACCGTTGGTGCAACCGAATTAGAATCGATGGACATCGCATCAAGCGTCACATCCCCAGATGAGTCTGTCGCCGTCACGCTCACGGCTGTCCCGGTGTTCTCTGCTGATACTCCAGCATTGCGAAACGGATCGGCGTCAGAGTGCGTGTCTGCGCACGTCGCAATAAACACTCCTGATGCCAACACGCCACTCGGCCACGTCACCACCACATTGTTCGTGCCGCTCGCAGGGCTCTTGAGGTAGAACCACGCTGAGGCCGTAACGTCCGTGCTGTGCTTGAGGGATAACTTCTTGGTCATCGACACGCCAGCATAGGTCACTGTTGAGACGGTGTTCGCCGGGTGTCGATCCGTCACAGCAACCACGAGCGTCGGGTTCGACACAGCCGGTCTCGTATAGGCAATCGTTGCTGTCGAGCGATCCGTGGCGGTAATGTCAGTCGTGATCGTGCCGCAGGTTGGATCGGCCAGAGCCACCACAGGGCTCAACAGCACTAGTACGAGGATGATCGTCCTCATGGCCCCACCTCACCGCGAGAAAAAAACCGTAGCCCCGGAGCTTCCA
>Ga0116143_10004955_pt1 | contig 12352 bp, 9 predicted proteins | sample AD_UKC034_MetaG_FD_89745 | JGI IMG/M metagenome (GOLD analysis project Ga0116143, IMG submission 89745) | Active sludge microbial communities of municipal wastewater-treating anaerobic digesters from USA - AD_UKC034_MetaG | ecosystem: Engineered > Bioreactor > Anaerobic > Digestate | place: USA...
CCAGAGTATCGAATGAAGAAAACTATGCAGTAATGAGATTCGCCAGAGGAGTTATTGGCACAAATAATATTGACCATTGCGCCCGGCTCTGACACAGCTCTACGGTTGCGGGACTGGCAACCACATTAGGTTCAGGTGCTATGACAAACAGCATGCAGGAAGCTGACAAAGGAAATGTTATTTTGGTAATTGGTACAAATACTACATGGAATCACCCCGTTTTTGGCGGTATGATTAAAAAAGCTGTAAAAGAAAAGGGAATCAAACTTATTGTAGCCGATCCACGAGATATAGGATTAGCAAAATTAGCTGATATTCATCTGACTCAAAATCCGGGTTCTGATACTGCTTTATTAATGGGTATGCAGCATATTATTATTAAGAACAATTGGCATAATAAGGAATTCATTGCTGAAAGAACTGAAGGTTGGGATGAATATGTAAAAAGTCTTGAGTTTTATACTCCTGAAAAAGTATCAGAATTATGCGGAATATCTGTTGAAGACCTAAATGCAACAGCAAAATTATATTCAACAGCAGGTCGTGGTGCTATATACTATGCTATGGGTATTACACAACATTCTCATGGTGTGGATAATGTAATGGCTTGTGCTTGCTTACAGATGATACTTGGTAATTATGGCGTTCCCGGCACAGGTGTAAATCCTCTCCGCGGACAGAACAACGTTCAAGGTGCTTGCGATATGGGTGGATTACCAAACGTGTTTACAGCATATCAACCGGTAATTAACGAAGATGCTCGCAAGAAGTTTGCCGATGCATGGGGCGTTAAATACGAATTTTTGGATGACAAAGTTGGTCAAACTGTTACAACAATGGTTGAACATGCCGGTGACTCAATAAAATGTCTATATATCGTAGGTGAAAATCCAATGATGTCAGATCCAAATCAAAATCATGCAAGACATCAATTTGAAAAACTTGATTTCATCGTAGTACAGGATATCTTCCTTACAGAAACTGCTCAAATTGCTGACGTAGTTTTACCGGCTGCTGCTTTTGCTGAGAAATACGGTACTTTTACAAATACCGAAAGAAGGGTTCAGTATTCATTCCAAGCATTAAATCCTCCTGTTGGAGCAAAATACGATCATGAAATAGTAGCTGAAATCGCTAAGCGTATGGGTTGTAAAGACTTCCCATCAACAGTTGAAGATCTGTATGAAGAAATGAGAAAACTCACTCCTTCTTATGCTGGTATTTCTTATGAGAGAATAATGAATAAAGAAGGATTAAGATGGCCATGTCCAACCGAAGATCATCCTGGTACTCCTATTCTTCATGGTGCTAAATTCTCAAGAGGTCTTGGTTTATTAAAAGCCATTACATACAGACCTCCGGTTGAATATGCAAATAATGAATATCCGTTAACATTAACAACAGGACGCCTTCTTCAACATTATCATACAGGTTCTATGACCAGAAGGTCTAAAGTACTTCACGGAATTGTTCCATCTGGTTATGTTGAGATAAACACAGTTGACGCTGCAAAATTGAAAATTAAAAACGGCGAAACTGTTAAGGTTTCATCATTGCGTGGTAATATAAACATAACTGCAAAAGTTACCGAGAAAATTAAAAAAGGTGTAGTATTTATTCCTTTCCACTTTGCGGAAACTGCTGCAAATATTTTAACAAATGATGCTTATGATCCGGTAGCAAAAATTCCGGAATATAAAGTATGTGCTGTTAAAATTGAAAAGATTTAGTTATGATTTGTTAAATTTTAAAAACAAAAATGATGAAAGAAGAATTAAAAAATAAAATACAGAAATTGATGCAGAAATACCCTAAAAAGGAATCTGCTTTAATGCCTGCCTTAACTCTTGTTCAGAAAGCTTATGATAACAATCTGACTAAAGAACTTGTTGAAGAAATAGCAGATTTTATAGGAGTATCTTATTCAAGAGCTTATGGTGTTGCAACTTATTATTCGATGTTTAACATTAATAAAGTAGTTGGCAAATATCATTTGCAGGTTGACACAAATATTCCGGCAACATTAATGGGTGCTGTTGAGATTTTCAATTATTTGAGTAAAAAGCTCGGCATCAAACACGGCGAAACTACTCCTGATGGTTTATTTACTCTAAGTCACGTTGAATGTCTTGCTTCCTGTGGTACCTGCCCGGTTATTCAGGTAAATGACAAGTATTACGAAATGATGACTCCTGAAAAGGTTGACATGCTTATTGATTCTCTTCGTAAGGGTATCATGCCAGAAATTCCTGTAAAATACAACTTCGGAACAAAATGTAATGTTTTGTTAAAAAATGTAGAAATAAAAGATTCTGAAACTATTGCGGTTTATAAGAAAAATGGTGGATATTCTGTTTTGCAAAAAGCTTTAAAAATGTCACCTGAGCAAATAATTGCTGAAGTAAAAGATTCACAATTACGTGGTCGTGGTGGAGCTGGTTTCCCGACAGGTGTAAAATGGGGTTTCTTACCTAAAAATATTGATAAACCTGTATATTTAATATGTAATGCAGACGAAGGTGAACCCGGAACTTTTAAAGATCGCCAGATTATGACTTATGATCCACACCTTTTAATAGAAGGTATGGCTATTTCGGCATATGCGTTAAATTGCAAGACTGCTTTTATATACATCAGAGGTGAATTCAGCTGGATTGCTGATATTCTTGAAAAAGCAATTGAAGAAGCAAAAGATGACGGACAGTTAAAAAATCTTGATATAATTGTACATCAAGGCGCAGGTACCTACATCTGTGGTGAAGAAACTGCCTTAATTGAATCTATTGAAGGAAAACGCGGACTTCCAAGAATGAAACCACCATTCCCTGCAGTAGAAGGACTTTATGGATGTCCGACCATAGTAAATAATGTAGAAACTCTTGCAAGTGTTCCATTTATTATTGACAAAGGAGCTTCTGCATTTAAGGCATGGGGATCTCCTGCCGGATACGGATTTAAACTATTTGGAGTTTCCGGTGCAGTAAATAAACCCGGAGTGTATGAATGTCCTATGGGAATATCTTATAAAGAGCTTATCGAAATGGCCGGAGGATATAGCGAAAAAATTAAGGGAGTTATTGTTGGTGGATTATCTGTACCAATTTTAACAACTGAAGAACTGGAAAAAGGTGATGGCATGAAAATGGATTATGAATCCTGTGCCGAATACGGTACTTCTCTAGGTTCAGGAGGCGTTATGGTTATCAGCGAGAAATTCTCTATTCCGGAAATTTCAGCTAGAACCATACAATTCTACAACCATGAGTCTTGTGGTCAATGTACACCATGCCGCATGGGTTCAGGAATGATAAAACTTCTTCTCAATAAGATAGTTTCTGGTAATGGAGAAAAAGGCGATATAGACAAAATCATCTGGTTCTGTGACAATATTAAAGGTAATACATTGTGTCCTACAGGTGAAGCATACTCGGTACCGGTAAAAACAATGGTTACTAAATTCAGAAAAGATTTTGAAGCTTTGATTAAATAGTGTGTTAAGTATTTATTATTAATTTTATTAATTGTTAATTAAAAAAAGGAGAACAAATTATGGCAAACAAACCTTGTGAAATTGTACAGCTTGCTATTGGTGCTGGACAATACAAATCAAAACTTGATTTGAAAAATTTATTGTTGAGAGGATTTATGGCTGGTTTATTTATTGCGGTTGGAGGAGCTTTGGCAACAGTCTGCTCTACAGGTATTGAAACAGCAGGTATCAAACAACTGGTTTTAGGATCGGTCTTCCCGGTAGGACTTATCGCTATTGTCCTAACAGGAATGTCATTGTTTACAGGAGACACTATGCTTCTTCCTATGGCTGCAATGCATAAAAAAATCACCTGGACAAAAGTATTTTATGTTTGGCTGATAGTTTATATCGCTAACTTTGTTGGTTCTATCTTCTGGGCTTATCTTATGAACGTTGGTCCATTTGCAAAACTTGATCCTGCAACAGGAGCTCAAACTTTAACTGCTTTTGGAGAAAGTGCACTTAAAATTGCTGAAGCTAAAGTTTTAGGTTACAAAGCTGCCGGCTTTACAGGTTTATGGTCTGCTTTTATGAAGGGTATTGCATGTAACTTATTAGTTAATACTGCTATTCTTCTTGCGTTTTCAGCAAAAAATATGATTGGAAAATTCTTTGGAATATGGTTCCCAATCATGGCTTTCGTTTCTTCAGGATTTGAGCACAGCGTGGCTAATATGTACTTCATTCCTGCAGGTATCTTTAATGGTGCCAAAGTTAGTTGGGGCGATTTCTTAATTTATAACCTGACTCCAGTTACCTTAGGTAATATTGTTGGTGGTTTGGTATTTATAGGTGTTGTTTACTACACTTGTTACAAGAAAGAACTTACAACCGAATAATTCTCAAAGGATTTAAAATAAAAAAAGAACTTTTTTTAAAAGTTCTTTTTTTATTTAATATTGTATAAAATTGCAATGGTATCTCATGACGGAACAAAAAAATCTTATAATAATAGGTTCATCAGGAAGAAATGCGGGAAAAACTGAATTTGCTTGCCGTTTAATATCTGACAATCAAAATAGATTTCCAGTCTATGGCGTTAAAATAAAAAGAATTTGTACAAATAAAGATGAGTGTGATAACCTCTGTAAGAATTGTCTGCTGGGAAAACTGCCTATACCAGGTTTTGAGATATCCGAAGAAAATGATAAAACAACAGGAAAAGACACTTCAAGAATGCTTTTAGCAGGAGCAAAAAAGGTATATTTTATTAAAAGTGAAAAAGACAAATTAGAACTTGCCTTTTTGGAGTTAATGAAAATTATTCCAAAAAATGCTATTGTTGTTTGTGAGTCAAATTATTTGAGACAGTATATTAAACCGGGACTATTTGTTCTGATAAGAAACAATGAAGATGAAAATTTAAAGGAAAGTTATGTCTCTACTCTAAAATTTGCAGATAAAATTGTAAATTTTAAAAATTCTAATTGGGATTTTCAACCTTCAAGAATATCTTTTCAAGATAACGAATGGACAATAAAAGAACCTGCAACAGCCATTATCTTGGCAGGTGGCAAAAGTTCACGAATGGATGGCCTTGATAAAAGTTTACTTCCGATTAATGGCATACCATTAATATTACATATTGTAAAACAACTTGAAAAACACTTTGATAAAATCATTATAGGATCAAATGATTCACAAAAATTTCAGTTTCTAAATTTACCCGTTATCCCAGACTTAGAACCCTGCAAAGGTCCACTTATGGGGATACTGTCATGCTTGACAGCATCCGAAACTGAAATAAATTTTATTACAGCATGCGACATCCCTATTGTCAATACAGAAATAATTCATAAAATGATGTGTAATGTTGATGAGTATGATATGGTTATTCCGGTATCTGATAAAAATATGTACGAACCTTTATTTGCAATTTATAAAAAATCTACTTTACCGACGATAACAACTTTGTTAGATAATGATGTAAGAAAAATAACAGAAATACTACAATACTTAAAAGTTAAAAAATTTGAATTTTCGCCAGGATTATGGTATCAAAATTTAAATAAAAAAACAGATTATTTGAATTTCATCAATAATTCATCAAATATGTCTTAAAACACATAAGTAGGCATATTTTCAGTAAAAAAAAAGTTAATTTAATTAAGAATATTTAATATTTTTGCACCCAATAATAACAAAAGAATTTAATAATAACAGGAAATTAACTAAAAACTAAAACTATGAATTTTAAAAATTTACTATTTACCTCAACACTTCTAATTATGTGTTTAACATCAGTTTATGCACAACAAGAAGAAAAAAAGTTTGGAATATCATTTGGTGGTTTTGTTAAAACAGACGTTTTTTATGATACCAGACAGACTGTTAATGCAAGAGAAGGACATTTTTGTTTCTATCCTGAAAATGTAAATGAAGATCCTGATGGAAATGATATCAATGCAACTCCAAACTTCAATATGTTATCTATCCAAAGCCGTTTAACAGGTCAGATTACCGGACCTGATGCTTTTGGAGCAAAAACTTCGGGGCTTATCGAAGGTGAATTCTTTGGAACAGCAAATGGAGATGTTAACGGATTTAGATTACGTCATGCATTTGTAAAATTAAAATGGGAGAAATCAGAACTTCTTGCTGGACACTCATGGCATCCTCTATTTGTTGCTTCAGCTTTTCCGGAAGTTTTGTCATTTAATACCGGCGTTCCATTTCAACCTTTTTCAAGAAATCCTCAGTTGAAATACACATATAAAGCAGGAGGATTAAATCTTATTGTTACTGCTTACACTTTAAGAGAATTTGCAGCAGCAGGTCCCGGAACAGCATCTACAATTCAAAGAAATGCCGGAATGCCAAACGCAAACTTTACAATGACTTATGTCCCTGCTGAATCTAAAAACATTTTCGGTTTAGGTGTTGATTATAAAACTTTAATGCCAGAAATGGTTACCGCCACAGGTTATAAAACAAATACTACCTTATCAAGCCTATCTGCAACGATATTCGGAAAAGTTGTTATGAATAAAATTACATGGAAGGTTCAAGGTTTATATGCTCAAAATGCTTTTGATATCTTTGGTATTGGTGGTTATGCACAAAAGGCAGGAACAATTGATGCTATAACCGGTATAGTAGAATACACAAATATTAATACCGGAAGTGCATGGACAGAATTGTATTACACAGGAGAAAAGTATATTGCAGGTGTTTTTGCAGGCTATACAATGAACATGGGCTCATCTGACGAAATGGCTACAAAATATGCCAGAGGTGCTAATATTGCTTATGTTTATCGCGTTGCTCCAAGATTTGCACTGGTTCAGGGTAAAACAACCATTGGTCTTGAAATTGAATATACTACTGCTGCTTATGCTGCTGCTGCTGATATTGATACTTATGGAAAATTTACTGATTCTGAAGACGTATCAAACATAAGAGCTTTAGTTTCTTTTATTTATAAATTCTAATATTTATTAAATATTATCTTAAAGCTGCCATCTTAGGCAGCTTTTTTTTTGTGCATAATTATAAATTTTACTCACACAAATAATTAATTAAGATTTTAATAATCTTATAATTTAATTTGGTAAATTGCCATAATTAATATTCATCAACTATGAAAAAATTTGCATTACGAAACTTGCTATATTATATAATTAGTTCGTTTATTCTGGCATTATTAGTATCAAACTGTACAAATGTTAACAGTGACAATGCTGATAAAAAACAATATCCCAAACCTCAAACTACACAGATAGTGAGAGAAAAGGATGAAGGTAGCGAATGGAAAAACCGTCTCGAATGGATAGATCAAATGCACAAATGTGATAGCAGTATTAATTGGCGTACTGCTAATTATTTGATAAGACAAGAAAAAGCGGAAAATCGTAAAACTTTTAGCAATCACAAAAGTGGAACAATAAACATAGAGGATATTTTGATTGGCTACTGGCGCGAAACCGGCAGCAATAATCTTGCTGGCAGAACTCATTACACAGAATACGATCCTGAAGTTGACTCAATTTACTGTGCGAGTTCTGGTGGCAATATCTGGAAGGCAGACCTTAATGGAAATGGCTGGACAGTTTTAAACGATGGATTTAAAATTGATGATATAAAAATGATACGAAAAATTTCAAATTTTGAAACACCTCGGTTATTAGTTGCCTCAGGTGGTTGGGGCGTACCTGGATTCTACTATTCTGATGATGACGGACAATCTTGGACTGCTTCAACAGGATTAAATGATATAGCCAACTGGGGATATGTTATCAAGGCTGTTGTTGCTGACGATGCAATTCGTACTATATATTTGTTAGCTATGGAATGGAATTATTCAGAATGGGAAAAACAAACTTCATTATATGTTTCGGAAAACTCAGGAGTTACGTTTACAAAAAAGCAAACATGGCTCGAATCGGAATATGGCAGTGAAGAAAACTTCGACATTTGGTGCGACCGTGAAGGTCAAGATTGTTACATATTTGCTTCCAATGCTATTTATACCATTGACAACTATGATTTTTCTTTAAATTATGTTGGTGCACCTGATATAACAAATCCGGGTAGTATTTTACTTTCCGGCTGCGAAACTGAAACCGAAACATATATTTATCTAGGGGTTTATTCATCTGAAGGCATTGAGTTTTATCAGTCAACTGACGGCGGATTAAACTGGACAGCAAGAGGCAGTGTTTATGAAAGCCCATTTATGAAGAACAGTTTGATGGTTTCTCAAAAATATCCAAACACTTTATATTATGGAGGAGTCGAATGCTACCGCAGTACAAATGGTGGAAACAATTGGACAAGAATAAACGAATGGTGGGAATATTACTCCGATATAGAGAATCTGCTACATGCGGATATTCCTGGAATTAACTCATATATTGATAGTGAAAACAACGAATTTATTTACATAAACACAGATGGCGGAACATATATTTCGCATAATCAATTGCAGACTGTAAAAAACATTTCTATGCTGGATCACAATGTTGGACAGTTTTATTCAGTTTATTCGCACAAGACAAATTCAAACTACATCTTTGCCGGTTCTCAGGATCAGGGTTATCAGTTATGTAATTCGAATTCCGGAACAGGCACGTCAGCATTTACACAAATTTTAAGTGGAGACTACGGACATCTGGTTTCGGGTGACGGAGGAAACAGCCTTTGGATGGTATATCCGGGGTTTGCTGCATATTATCCTTCGGCAATTGGTTCTCCATATGATTCTTACTGGTGGGAATTCGAATGTTCCGGTCAGTTTTGGATACCACCTCTTATGCCTCATCCGACAGCTTCAAATATTTGTTATCTCGGTGGGGGAACAACAGGCAGCGGGACACATATATTTGAAATGATGTATAGTATGGGAACAGTCTTAACAAATGAACTATCTTACGATTTCAGTGGTAATAGCGGAGCAACAGCAATTTCGGCCATGGCATTTTCACCCATAAATTCTGACTATCGCTATGTAATGAACGGAAATGGAGAATTCTTCAAATCTACAAACGGAGGTAACACATGGTCAATGACAAATGCTTTCGACGGTCCGGATGGTAATTACCTTTACGGAGCAGCAATTGTACCGTCAACCGAAACTCTGGGTGTAGTCTATGTTGCAGGTTCAGGTTATTCAAATCCAGCAGTTTACAAATCTACCAATAACGGGGTTAGTTTCTCCCCAATAAGTTCCGGATTGCCATCAACTATGGTATATGAGATGGTCGCTACAGCCGGAGATGAATATTTGTTTGCTGCAACTGACGCAGGTCCTTATGTATTTATTTCGTCTCAAAACCAATGGTATGATCTTGCTCAAAATCAAGCTCCAGACCAAACATACTGGACTGTTGATTTCGATCCTAATACCGCAACAGTAAGATTTGGAACGTATGGAAGGGGAATATGGGATTTTAAGATTACTTCAGGTCTCGTTGAAAAAGAAGATTTTGTTACAGAAATGCTTAAAATTTATCCTAATCCTGCTTCAGATTTTATAAAGATTGAGGGTTTTAATGGAATTGGGTATATATACACTCTTTATGGAAAAAAAGTTAAGGAAATAAAACATGGAATAAATAATATAACAGAATTATCACCGGGAGTTTATATCATAAAAACTGAAAAATCATCTTGTAAATTCATTAAAGCCGAATAAGTATTACTGTAAAAAAGAAATCTTTTTGTCATATAAAAACAATAAGGTAAATAATTTACTGTTTATTTATTACAATTTTCTTATTTTTGTAACAAATAATTACAACTATGGCAAAGAATCAAAATGAACCAAAAGTAAAAGGACTTGGATGTCTTGGATTTACAGTTTTCGGACTACCATTAATAATTGCAACAGTCTTACTATTACTCTGGGTCGGTTGGTATGCATTTTCGACATACAACAAATGTGTTGAAGCCAACGAAACTGTTAAAAATTCATGGTCTAATGTCGAAAACGCATACCAAAAGCGTATGGATCTTATACCAAACATTGTAGCAACAGTAAAGGGCTATGCCGAACATGAACAAGAAACATTTGTTGCTGTAACAGAAGCACGAGCAAAAGCATCATCTATCAACTTTGATGCTGACAATTTAACTGAAGAAAACATTGCAGCTTTTGATGCCGCTCAGGAAGAATTAACAGGAGCATTAAGCCGTTTACTCGTAACTGTTGAAGCTTATCCTCAATTATTGGCAAATCAGAATTTTCTCGATTTACAAAATGAACTAAAAGTAATCGAATCTGAAATTATTGTAAGAAGGGATGAATTCAATTCTACTGTTAAAGCTTATAATGTTTTAGTATTAAAATTCCCGAGAAATTTATTTGCAAGAATGTTTGGATATAAGGAAAGACCATATTTCAAGGCTAAAGAAGGTGCTGAAAATGCTCCTGAAGTAAGTTTTGAAGACTAATATAGTTTTTCTATAAGATTTGCTACTCCATCTTCCTGATTTGACTCAATAAGATTAAATTCTTTTTGAAGTTCAATTGGTGAATTGGCAACAACATAAGCATTTTCTAAACTGACATATTTTAGCATATCAAGATCGTAATAATCATTCCCTACTGCAACAATATGATTATGATTAATTGTGTGCATCAATTTAAGATATTCTATTCCCGAAGCCTTAGATACACCCGAAGGTAATATTTCAACCCACATTGTTTTTTTATCTATTGGACTTGTTGCCCGTATCACTTTTAAATTTTTAAATATGCTCTTCAATTTCTGATATTGCTCAACTTCATTGCAAAATACCACAAACTGTGAAGCTTTTTCGGGACATTCTTTAACTGAAAATATTCCTCGTGATTCATAGTGTTGTATTCGTCTCATGTAATCTCCCGATGGTTCTTTTTTACTGTAACAGTGAAAAAAATGATTATCAGGTACTGGAAATTGTACCATAAAATCATAATCGTTTTTTATCAGATATGAATATATCTCTTTTGTTGAAATCTGATTAAGTAAATATTTTTGTAGTAATGTTTTGCTTTGCCAATTATAAATCCCAATACCAGATGAAAAAATTAAATAATCTATCGGGAAAGCATCATTAATTGCATTTCTAAATGAAAATAAATTCCTTCCTGTCGCAATAACTCTGAGAATCCCCTTTTCTCCTATCCTTTTCAACTGATATCTTGCATGTAAAGACACTTCACTATTATCATCAGCGAGCGTTCCATCAAAATCAGTAACAAACATCTTCAAAGTATCAACTATGGAATTCATAACTTTATAAAAATACTAATTGATTTGTTATCCACAAATTAACCTGATATAAAACATAATAATAAAAAACGGAAGACTACTGAATCTTCCGTTTCGTAATAGTTTTAAATAAAATCTATTTGATATCTTTAATATTTACCCAATACAAAACATTAATACCCTTTGACTGCCCAGGAACTTCATATGTAAATACTGGGGCAACAGCAATAACTCTTTTGCAGAATTCATCATTTTCGTAATACCATTCCTCCAGAAATCTTAGAGCTATAATTTGGTCTTTTGCAATAGGCACCTTATTGGCAACTTTTTTCACTTCTTCAGATTCTTCTTTCTTTACATCAATATATTCAAACACATACCATTCTTTTTCAAATAAATTAACAAGAGATTCATTTGGAATCAATTCAAATTTCTCATAATCACCAAGTACATCATAATAATACGATTTAATCTTTCCGGATTTTACATCATCAAAAAGTTTTATTCTCAACTTTTCCAGATCAACATCGGGAATATTGAGCCAAAACCAGTCTCTTTCAAAATCTTCCTGAGTAACAAGATCTTCGTTAACAATCGAAACATCATACATTATTTTTTTCGTAATGATTTCCTTGGCAGATTCTTTATTTCCTCCACATGAAATAAATGTCGTTGCAAATGCGACAAAAATAATTGATAAAATAATTCTGGTTTTCATAGTCTATAATTTTATATTAACAAAACAAATATACTTATTTCATTAATAAAACAGATATTTTTCTCATTAATAATTATTGTGGTTAATAATCATGCTGTTCCCTTTATCCGTTACTTAACCGTTAATAAACGGCTATAAAACATAAAACCTTGATTAACAACGACATGCAACATCGTTTTATAATTTAAGATTTGATCATTTTAATTTTTCTTATTATCCGTTACTTAACCGTTAATAAACGGCTATGAAATATAATACCTTGATTAACAACGACATGCAACATCGTTTTGTAATTTAAGATTTGATCATTTTAATTTTTCTTATTATCCGTTACTTAACCGTTAATAAACGGCTATGAAATATAATACCTTGATTAACAACGACATGCAACATCTCCTTGTAATTTAA
>Ga0116143_10004957_pt1 | contig 12350 bp, 13 predicted proteins | sample AD_UKC034_MetaG_FD_89745 | JGI IMG/M metagenome (GOLD analysis project Ga0116143, IMG submission 89745) | Active sludge microbial communities of municipal wastewater-treating anaerobic digesters from USA - AD_UKC034_MetaG | ecosystem: Engineered > Bioreactor > Anaerobic > Digestate | place: USA...
GCCGCCGCCGCGGTAGAACGAGTTCACGGCGCTCTCCTGGTAGTCGCGGATGGAGAACTTCCGCCCGTTGCGCATCTCGCCCTTGAGGACTATCTCGCAGTGGTCGCCGTTCTCGTAGCCGGCAAGGTCCTCCACCGGGAAGCCGAGCTTAATGAGGGCCTGCTTCACGTGGCCGCGGAGGTGCGGCTTCACCGCGACGGTGTTATCGTCCAGGCGCTCCTCGATGAACGGCTGCACTGTCCGCTGGGCCGATATTTCACGGAGTATGAGCTGGTCCTTCGAGGTGAGGAAGAGCCGCTGGCCGCTTTTCTCGAGTTTGAGGACGCCGTAACGGCGGAACTGCTCACGCACGGTGTTCAGCACCAGCTCCGGCACGGCGTAGCGGGTGTGCTTCTCCAGCCCGGTGAGGATATCGTCCAGGCTGAGGCCCATGGACGCGGCGTTCCAGAGCGAGAGCGGCGTTATGCGGTAGGTGTGCACGTGTTCGGGGCTCTTTTCGAGCTCGGCGAACCGGGACACGGCGTCGCGCGCCGCCTCGAAGTCTGGATTATCCACCTCGAGAAGAAGTGTGTTGTCGCTCTGGACGATGACGGGTTTTGACATGATCGCTTACTTTACCGTGATTTTATCGAGCAGCTTGAGCTCGCGGCCGATGCGCCAAGCGTAGAGCGGTTTTGCCAGCAGTGACACCAGGAAACCGACGGGACCGTACGGCAGTTTTATCAACAGATCGATGACGACCTCGCATTCGCTGCCTTCCTCGCGGATGATGTAGGTGCAGAGGTATTCCTTCATCCTGCCCTTGATCTGCTTGAGCTCGGTGGAGCGGTCGGGCCAGGTGGCGTACCTCAGTCGCGTGTCGAACCGCATCACGATGAAACCAAACCGCGTGTCGATTATCTGGAGCCCGGTCTCGTTTCTGGCGATCTTGAAGCTGCCCAGCTCGCGCTTGATCCGCGCCAGCTTCTGGACGCTGTCAATCGCCTCGAAAAGCTCCTGCCTGGTGTGCCGGTATTTTCTTGATGAGGTAAGGGAAATCATCGCGCCTGCCTGGGCCCGGAAAAAAGTGAAAAATCATGATTTTATCGCGATACGCGGGTGTCAAGCTTTATTTCGAAGGGAGGCGACGGCAATCTGGAGCGATTTTCTGTCGATCAGGCGGTTGGTGCTGTATTTATAGAGGACGCTGGAGATGAGGGTTTGGTAGGAGAGCCCTTCTTCGGCCGCCCGCTCCTTGATCCTCTCGAGGACTTCCTCGTTGATCCTGAGGCTGATGGTCCTTGTCCCGGCCGCGCTTTTCATGATGCGCCTCTTTTCATCCGGCGAGACCGCGACGTATTCGTCAAGAGAGTCCTCGATTTTGAGCTCGTGCCTGTTTAGTGTGTATCTTTTCACTTTCGTTCTCCGTACCGCGCATGCAGCTTCCTGCTCGGATAGGCGGTTTTCAGTATGATATTGCCGTCCTCGTCCTCAATGAATGGAACGGCATGTGTGTACTCATTGATTGCTATCACGAATATTTTCTGACTTTCCCTTTTTGAATGCTTTAAAATCTCGATAACCTCGTTGCTGATGATTTTTTCCGCGATCTCCTCGAAAGAAATGCCCCTTTCCTCAATTAGAATCCTGTTTTTATGCTCATCCCATATCAGCATGATATAATGTACTATATAGTATATACAATGTCAATTTATTTATGCACCGCTTTCTTTCTTTCTCTGTTCCCATGAAGCCCGCCCGCGCGCTGATCGATGGACCGCTACCGGTATTCACACCGGCCGTGGTGCAAAATATTCTTGATATTATCCTCATATGATGGAGTGCTGTCAGTTTATCCGTATATGGCAGCGAATTATTAAGTGAACATTTGGAATGGATTCCCGCCTTCGCGGGAATGACACCTGCCGAAACAGGCTCCAGGTCACTGCGAATGATACCATGAGCACGATACAGATCAAGATTCGAACCGTCGGCGGGGGCAGGGTCCCCGAGTACCAGAGCGCCGGCGCCGCCGGCGCCGATGTCTTCGCGCTCCTCCCGGAACCGCTCACCATCGCGCCGGGGGCCGTGGCGCTGGTGCCCACGGGGACGTTCATCGAGCTTCCCGAAAACTACGAGGCGCAGATACGCCCGCGCAGCGGCCTCGCACTGAAGCACGGCATCACCCTCCTGAACACGCCGGGCACCATCGATTCCGACTACCGCGGCGAAGTGAAGATCATCATGGCGAACTTCGGGAAGGAACCTTTTATCATTGAGAGCGGCATGCGCATCGCGCAGATGGTATTCGCGCGGGTTTACCGCGGCGAGTTCGCTGTCACAACAGAGCTCGCGGAGACGGAGCGCAACCACGGCGGATTCGGTCACACGGGACTATGACGCAGGAAAAGAAACTGAAAGTGATCCCCCTCGGGGGGCTGAGCGCCATCGGCAAGAACATGGCGCTCTTCGAGTACGGCGACGACATCATCATCGTCGATTGCGGGATGATGTTCCCCACCGAAGACATGCCCGGGGTGGACCTGCTCATACCGGACTTCAGCTACGTGAAGAAGAACCGGGGCCGCGTGAAGGGCATCGTCATCACCCACGGGCACGAGGACCATATCGGCGCCCTGCCGTACCTGCTCCAGGAGATCAGCGCGCCGGTCTACGCGACGCGCATCACCATCGGGCTCATCCAGAGCCGCCTGGAGGAGAAGCGCCCCGGCGGCGAGGTGAGCTTCGTGGAGGTGTCGCCCAGGGACGTGGTGCATATCGGCGCCTTCATGGTGGAGTTCATCCGGGTGAACCACTCCATCATCGACGGGGTGGGGCTGGCGATCACCACGCCGGCGGGCGTCATCATCCACACCGGCGACTACAAGATCGACTTCTCTCCGGTGGACCGCGAGGTGACCGACCTCTACCGCTTCGCCGACTACGGTGAGAAGGACGTCCTTCTATTAATGTCAGACAGCACCAACGCCGAGCGGCCCGGCTACACCAGGTCAGAAAGCGTCCTGGGGCCCAAGCTCGTGGAGATCTTCTCGTCGGCGAAGGGGCGCGTCTTCGTGGCGACCTTCGCGTCCAACATCAACCGCATCCAGCAGGTCCTGGACACGGCGCAGAAGTACAACCGGCGCGTCGCGGTGTCCGGCGCCACCATGCTGAAGAACATCGAGATCGCCCGCACGCTGGACTGCCTGAAGTACCGGGACGATCTAATCCTGGACGCGAAGGACACCGACGGCGTCCAGGACCGGAAACTCGTGGTCATCTGCACCGGCACCCAGGGCGAGCCGATGTCCGCGCTCACGCGCATGGCCAACGGCACCCACAAAAATTTCGCCATCGGCGACGGCGACACCGTGGTCATCACCGCCTCCATAATCCCCGGGAACGACAGGATGGTGAACAATGTCATCAACTCGCTCCTGCGCCTGGGCGCCGAGGTCTATTACGAGCAGGACCGGGACATCCACGTCTCGGGCCACGGCTCCCAGGAGGAGCTGAAGCTTGTCTTCACGCTCACCAGGCCGAAGTTCTTCATGCCGATTCACGGGGAGTACCGCCACCTGAAGGCCCACGCCGCGCTGGCGGAGTCGCTGGGGATGAAAAGCGCGCGCATCATTCTGGCGGAGAACGGCGACGTCATCACGCTGAACCAGAAGGGTTTCCTGAAGGAAGGCAACCTGGGGCTGAAGGAGATGTACGTGGACGGCGGGAAGGTCTGCGACATGGAGAGCGGCGTCATCAAGGAGCGGCACGTCCTGTCGGCGGAAGGGATCGTGATGGTGACGATGGTGATCGCGAAGGGGAGGATCGCAGCGGGGCCGGACCTGGTCACCAGGGGGTTCGTGGCGCCCGGGGACGGGAAGGTCCACGATTCCATCCAGCATTTCATCGAGGAGCACGCGGAGAAGATGCTTTACGACGGCTCCCGTGCCGCGGAGATAGAGCAGTTCCTCCGGAAGAACCTCAGGAACCATGTCTACCGGCTCACGAAGATGAACCCCATCATCGAGCTGCAGATAATCGAGCTCTGATATTCACTCCATTGCGGCGCCATTCGCGCCGGCACGCGCTATCCGCCCAGCGGATAATTCGCGCCCACGTGGATCATGAAGCAGGACATGTCGATCTCGAGGCTTTCGTGCTCCAGCGTGGAACCGCGGTATCCGGCCTCGAGGCGAAATTCCACCTTCGACCTTTCCGGCTGGTACCCGACGCCGCCGACGATCTGCCAGGTGAACCCGTGGAAGAACTTGGTGACGCTTTCGCTTTCGTAGCTTGCGCCCGTGGCGCTGTCCGTAAACTGTGGCTGCGAATAGTGGATCAGCATGAACGAGTAACCCAGACCGACGGTGACGAACGGCGTCATCTTCACCGTGTTGCTCAGGTTCGGGATCCTGACGGTCGCGTTCATGAGCACGGGAATGTCGTACGCGTTGGTGTCGGCCGTGACGTCCGCACGGACTCCGGGAGCTACATCTTCCGTTCCGATTGTCCTGTTCCACTTCACCCAGAAAAACCCGGCCTCGGGACCCACCACGAAGTACGGGTCCAGCGCGTAGTTGTACTGCGCCGCCAAATCGAGCCCGTAACGTGCCGGGTCGGACGCGTAGCCCGTGCCGATCTTCCCGTAAATTTCCCTGTCGACCGCGAACAGGTCCGTGGCGACGAGCATGGTGAAAAGCAGAACCGGTATCAGGCTTTTGCGTATCATGCGTATTCTCCTTAGAAGCGGAAGTATCATGGTTTTCGGCGGCCGGGAGCTTTCAGGATGCTGTCCGCGCCGCCTGTGCGATGCAGTGAATACATCGGCACTGACGCACATGACACCACATATGCCGCGCGCTGTCAAGGGCATTTGCGCCCGGAGCGTCCCGCCTGTTGCCGGGAACCGTTCCCAGCACATGCTTTCTTTTTCGCGCGGGCGTGCCATGCTCCGGATTATTCGATATCTTGTAGTGTATCGGGATGATAAAAGGCGGATATGCCCACGATGAAACAGCTCTCGCTCACCACCGCAGTCGCCGTCGTCATCGCCAACATGATCGGCACGGGCGTCTTCACGAGCCTGGGCTTCCAGGTGGAGGGCGTCCCCTCGGTCTTCGCGCTGATGGCGCTCTGGGCGCTGGGCGGCGCGGTCGCGCTCTGCGGGGCGCTCTGCTACGGGGAGCTCGCCTCGCTCTTCCCGCGCTCCGGCGGCGAGTACAACTTCCTCTCGCGGATGTATCATCCCGCCGTCGGTTTCTGCGCGGGCTGGGTCGCGGCCACGGTGGGGTTCGCCGCGCCGGTCGCCGCCGCGGCGATGGCCTTTGGGCGCTACTCTTCCGGGGCCCTGGGCATGGGAGCGGGGTACGAGACGGCGCTGGCGCTGGGCGCGGTGGTCCCGCTCACCCTGCTCCACGCCTTTGACGCGGGGCGGGGTGGGACCTTCCAGCGGTACGCGACCGCGGCGGAGGTCCTGCTCATCGCGGTCTTCGTGGGCGCCGGTTTTCTCATGGCGCCGGGAGGACGGGCGACAGCTCCCGCGCCTTCGGCGTCGGACGCCGGTATCGTCACCTCCTCCGCTTTTTTCATCGCGCTGGCCTACGTATCATTTTCATACTCGGGATGGAACGCGGCGGCGTACGTCGCCGGCGAGGTGAGGGAGCCGCGGCGCAACGTGCCGCGGGCCCTGTTCCTGGGGACGCTCGCGGTCATGGCGATGTACCTCCTGCTGAATTACGTCTTCCTCCGCGCGGCGCCCATGGAGGAGCTCCGGGGGAAAATTGAGATAGGCCACGTGGCCGCGGAAAAAATTTTCGGCGCGGCCGGGGGAGCCGTCATGGGGGGGATGATAGCGCTCCTGCTGGTCTCCACCATGAGCGCCATGATCTTCGCGGGGCCCCGGGTGACCCAGGCCATGGGAGAGGACTTTCCGCTGCTGGGAAAGCTCGCGGTGAGGACGAAGCGCGGTGCGCCCGCGGCGGCGGTGCTGTTTCAGTCGGCCATCACCATCGCCCTCATCCTCACCTCCACCTTCGAGTCGGTGGTGAAGTACATCGCCTTCACGCTCGATATCTTCACCTGCCTGGCGGTGATCGGCGTCTTCGTGACGCGCTTCAGGATGCCGGATGCGGAGCGGGCGTACCGCGTCCCGGGTTACCCGGTGACGCCGCTCCTCTTCCTGGCGCCCACTGCCTGGACGCTTATCGTCCTCCTGAAAAACAACACGGCGGGCTCCCTGGCGGGGCTCTGCACCGTCCTGGCGGGCCTGGTTATCTACGCCGCGGACAGGATGATCACGCGGCGCAGGTCGCGCGGGGCATGAGAACCGGCTTATTCTTTCTTCCGGAAAAAGATCTCGATTATCAGGCCCGCCGCGAGCAGGACCGACAGCGCGACCGTGATGACGAACGCCGCGTTGTAGCTGAGGTGGATACGGGAATACATGTTCCCGAAGAAAAGGGCAAAGGCGAAGAACCAGACTACACACACTATTCTATTGAAGAGTTGCATATCATACCTCATGTAATGTAGTTCGGCGGGCGGTCAGTGACCGCTCCCGGCCGGCACAACCGCGGTTCCCGCGGCGATTACATGAAGGTCGAGGAGCTCCAGCGGGGAAATTTGTCCTGGAATACCGGTCCGGCAGGCGCGCAGGCGGCGCGACGGGACCGGATCTCATGAAGGATAATTCTGTGTGACGGAACGTGGAATAGAACGCAGAACTGCGCGATCCTCTCCACTTTCTGGGCGGGGATCACGGCAGTGCCGGTATCGACGATGAGTTGCGCCAGGACGGAAGCGTGCGGACGGCCCGTGCTGTCCAGCGCGGGATGGGCGCCCGCCGGCTGTTGAAACAGCAGGAGTCCCGCCAATAGGAGGAGGGTGCCCGCGCGCGTTGTAATGGAGTTTGTATCCATGCCCGGTTCCGGAATATCGCCCAATATCCGCCGGCACGGTTTTTTTTCAACGATAATATCCGGGAAGAGCCGGTTCCATCACGTTGGCGGGCCTGCCGATATCTGCTAAAAGAATACGCCCCGGAAGCCGACAATTACAAGAGACGGGCATAACTGTCTCCATGTGATAATCGACCGTCCCCAGGGGAAACGCCTTGATAGAAGAATCCGCGAAAAAGGAAACCCGCTACCGGGAAATAGCAGGAATACTGATACTGCTCCTTTCCCTCATCCTGTTCCTTTCCCTGGGGAGCTTTGGCCCGCGCGACGAGGAACTGCTCCTCCAGAACAGGCCCGTCCAGAACCTGATCGGCCCCTTCGGGGCATGGCTCGCCGGGCACCTGCGCGCCGCCCTGGGGCTCTCGGCGTACTTCATTGCCGCGCTCCTCGGGCTGGCGGGGTGGGAGGTGATGCGCCGCGGCGGCGTGTCCCACGCGACGGAGCGCCTCTTCGCCCTGTTTTACCTGGCGATCGTGTCGTCGGCGCTTATCGCGCTTCTGGCGCGCGGCGCGGCGCCCCAGGCGGGGGGCGGCTTCGCCGGCGTGTACATAGTGCGCTTCCTGGAAAGCTTCATGAGCGCCACCGGCGCGGCCCTCGTGGTGGTGATTTTCAATGTTATCGGCCTCATCCTCCTGGGGCTCCTCTCCATGACCGCCGTGGTGGAATCGGCGCGCTCGAAGGAGAACCCGCTGGCACGCGGCGCCGGGGCCGCGTGGCGGAAGATCGCGTCGCTGCGCCGCCGCGAAAAGGCGCCGATGAATAATATAGAGGAAGCCATCAGGAAACGCAACAACGGCAAGCTTCCCTGGATAACGAAAAAGACCGTGACCATCCACGGGACGAGCTACGAGCGTCGCGAAGTCGCCGACGCCGGGCCCGTGAAGCTCCTTTCGATGCAGAACCCCGTCTATACCGGTAAGGACGATTACGTATTCAACGACTATCGCGGCGCCGATGATTCGCTCTTCAACCGCGGCTACGCCGAGCTTGCGCGGGAGGAATCGAAGAACGCCGCCCCGGTTGAGCCGGCTGATATGGTTCCGGCTGAAGGATACGGGCTTCTCGAAGAGTACGAGGCGCGCGACGCCCGCTCCGTCCGCGACGCAATCCCCGCGGGAGAAACCGCGATCGAGCCGCGCCCGGGCCGGCCGCGCATCACGTCGATAGAGCGCGACGCCGATGACGCGGTGATAGTCACGGAGGGAGAAGTGTGCGAGGAGGAGACGTGCGGGGAGCACGCCTACGAGCTTGATGGCGGCGCGGACGATGCCGACGGCGCTACGGATGACCTCGCCGTCGACGCGGACGGTCGGGGCGATGAAGATGCCGGAAACGGGGACCGCGTCTTCGAGGACATCCCCATCAGCAAGGGCTACGTCATCCCCGTCCGCTACCTGAACTCGTCGGCGCCGGCAGACGCCGAGCTTTTCCGCAGCGAGATACGGCGCAACTCCGAGCTGCTGGTGAACACGCTCAACGAGTTCGGCATCGAGTCGCGCGTGGTGAAGGTGAACCGCGGCCCGGTCATCACCCTCTACGAGATGCAGATAGCGCCCGGCATCAAGGTGAACCGCATCGTGGGGCTCTCGGACGATATCGCCCTGGCCCTGGCGGCGTCGCGCGTGCGCATCGTGGCGCCCATTCCCGGCAAGTCGGCGGTGGGCGTGGAGGTGCCGAACCTCAACCGGGAAATGGTGACGCTGGGCGACATCATCAAGTCGCCGGAATACTCGCTCATACAGGGAAAGCTCAAGGTGGCGCTGGGCAAGGACATCCTGGGGAACCCCGTCACGCTGGATTTGAAAAAGCTTCCGCACCTGCTCATCGCGGGCGCCACCGGCTCCGGGAAGTCGGTGTGCGTGAACGCCATCATACAGAGCCTCATCTACAACTACGAGCCCAACCACGTGCGCTTCATCATGGTGGACCCGAAGATGGTGGAGCTCCAGCTCTACAACGGGCTGGCGCACCTGCTCACGCCGGTGATCACCGAGCCGCACGTGGCGCCGCGCGCCCTCAAGTGGGCCACCCTGGAGATGGAGCGGCGCTACCGGCTCCTCTCCGCGATGAACACGCGCGATATCGACCGCTACAACGAGAAGGTGGAGTCGATGAAGGGCGAGTACGAGAAGCTCCCGTACATCGTCATCATCATGGACGAGCTCGCGGATTTAATGATGATCGCCGCGAAGGAGATCGAGGGCTTCATCACCCGCATCGCGCAGAAGGCGCGCGCCGTGGGCATCCACCTGGTGCTCGCCACGCAGCGCCCGTCGGTGGACGTGATCACCGGCATCATCAAGGCGAACTTCCCCGCGCGCATCGCGTTCCAGGTGGCGCAGAAGACCGACTCGCGCACCATCCTCGACCAGAACGGCGCCGAGAAGCTCCTGGGCAAGGGCGACATGCTCTACCAGTCGCCCATGAGCTCGTTCCCGGTGCGCGTCCAGGGCGCGTTCATCTCCGAGGACGAGGTCCTATCCATCGTGCAGCATTTGAGGAAGCTCGCTCAGCCGCGCTACATCGACATCGAGGAAGACCTCTACACCGAGGAGGACGAGGACGATGATATGGGCGGCGAGAGTGACGAGCTTTTCCGCGAGGCGCTGAAGATCGTCGAGGAGACGAAGAAGGCGTCGGCGTCCTATTTGCAGCGGAGGCTATCCATAGGCTACAACCGCGCGGCGCGGATGATAGAACTGATGGAAGAGAAGGGCCTCGTGGGCCCGCAGCAGGGCTCCAAGCCGCGCGAGGTGTTTTTGTAAGGATGCCGTTGATGGCGCCGCGCGATGCGAAATGAATCTGAAGCCCCCGCAAGGGGGCTTTTTGCGCCGAAAAGTCCCTTGACAGAAACATGCATGCCCGCTTGATTATCGGCCGTGAAATCCGCATGGAGGATATTTCGATGAAACAGGGCCTGAAATTCATTAACGCAGCACTATTCATGATGGCGGTCGTGATCAGCGTCACGTGCGCACGGGAAGCAGCCGCCCAGACAAGCGCATGGGACATTAACGGGAACGGTTATGCGGGGAAACTGGAGATCACAGTGAGGGGCGGAGCCGTCAGCGGCCGGATATTCTACGATGTGGCGAACAGGTGGGAGAACCTGACGAATGTTCGGTATTCCGGGAACAGCATTTCCTTCACCAGGCCCTGGGCGGGGAATCCCACGTTCCAGCAGTACACGGGCACCGTGCAGGGCTCGGCCATCTCCGGGACCTTCACCGACAACAACACGCCGGGGCAGAGGTTCAACTGGCGGGCGACAAGGTCCGGAGGCATCGACGGGACATGGAGCCTGGATGGAAACGGCTACCCGGGGAAACTGGAGATCACCACGCGGGGCGGCTCGTTCGGCGCACGGATATTTTACGACATCGCGAACAGGTGGGAGACGATGACGAATGTCCGCCTCTCCGGGAACAGCATTTCCTTCACCAGGCCCTGGGCGGGCAATCCTACGTTCCAGCAGTACACGGGCACCGTGCAGGGGTCGACCATCACCGGGACCTTCACCGACAACAACACGCCGGGACAGCGCTTCAACTGGCGGGCGACAAAGTAGCATTTCCCACGGGGGGATCCCCTATTTCCCCGGGTGATATCGCGCCATACGCGCTTCTCCCGGGGAGATAATCTGCCGGCCCGGATCACATAAAAATATCCGCTTGATTCTTTTCCCGCCTGCCTCATTCTTTGACAATAATCCCGCTGACCCGCTGTATACCGGGCCAGGAACCATCTGGCACTGCGAGGAACGACGATGTTAAAGAGCGACAAGAACTTCGGTATCAACACGCTATCAATTCACGCGGGCGAAGGCCCCGATTCCAGGACCGGCGCCTCGGCGCCCAACGTGGTTATGTCCACCACCTTCGTGCTCGACGAGGCCGGCGGTTCGTTCTCGGCCCTCTCGCTGACCGACGAGGCGCCCTACGTCTACACGCGCTTCGCAAATCCCACGGCGGACCAGCTTGAGAGGAAAACCGCGAAGATGGAGCGGGGCGAGGCGGCAGTTGCGTACAGCACCGGCATGGCGGCGACAGTCTCGCTCTGGCTGCACCTCCTGAAGACCGGCGATCAGCTCATCCTGAGCGACGTCTCCTACGCCGGGGTGGCGGAACTGGCGCGCGACACGCTGGCGAAACTGGGCATCGAGGTGACACCCGTCGATCTCTCCGACCTTGACGAACTGAAGCGCGCCATTGGCCCGAAGACGCGGCTGGTCCACGCGGAGACGCCGGTGAACCCGATCCTCCGCCTCACCGACATACGCGCAGTCGCCGATATCGCCCACGCCGCCGGGGCGGAGCTGGTGGTCGACTCCACGTTCGCCACTCCCATCTCCACGCGGCCCATCGAGCTGGGCGCCGACTACGTGCTCCATTCGCTCACCAAGTACATGGGCGGGCACGGCGACGCGCTGGGCGGCATCGTGGTGGGGTCAGCCGAGCGGATGTCCCGCCTGCGGCAGGACACCGGCATCCATTTCGGCGGCACCATCAGCCCGTTCAACGCCTGGCTCATCATGCGGGGGATGGCGACGCTGCCCATCCGCATGGCCGCCCACGAAAAGAACGCGATGCGCGTTGCGGAGTTCCTCGAATCGCACCCGAAGATAGAGCGCGTCATCTATCCCGGGCTCGCGTCGCACCCGCAGCACGAGCTCGCGCGCCGTCAGATGGAAAATTTCTCGGGGATGGTCGTCTTCCGGGCAAAGGACGGCGTCGCGGCGGCCCACCGTATGGCGGAGAAACTCGAAATCATCCACTATGCCGTGTCGCTGGGGCACCACCGCAGCCTCATCTTCTACCTGATCACAGAGGACATGCAGAAAAACTCGTTCAGGCTCGGGGCGAAGCAGCTGGTGAGCTACCGCGAGTGGGCGGGCGACGGCATCTTCCGGCTCTCCGTGGGACTGGAGGACGCGGACGATCTCTGCCGGGATCTCGACGCGGTGCTGTAGGCGCGCTCCATTTATCTTCCGGTCCGGGACCGCCGCTTCCTGTAGTATTCCAGCGTCCGTGCCAGCGCGCCGATCGCCTGCTCCGGTGAGGAATACGCCATGATTCCCTCGCGGTCGAGGTGCTTCACAATGTTTCCCTCCGTTTCGTCGAAAGCGACCGTGTCGATCACGGGTATGATCGGCTTGCCAAACTGCCGTATCTGCTTCACCACCAGGTCCAGGAGCCCCGTCTCACCGTCGATCATCTTTCGCGCGTGCGTTTCCATCGCTTCCCTCGGCAGGACGGGCGAATCGAGCCAGCGGCGCGCCCGGGCGGTGATGTAGCCCATCCCCAGGAGCAGAATGGCGTTCATGTCGGCGTGCTTCATCAGCGCCTCGATGGTGTCGGTGACCATTGAGATTCTTCCGGGCGCCACCAGGTCGATGGGGTTGCGCCTGCTCCAGAA